>Ga0163155_10002337_pt1 | contig 21352 bp, 10 predicted proteins | sample OliLakLV19SP4G1_FD_148611 | JGI IMG/M metagenome (GOLD analysis project Ga0163155, IMG submission 148611) | Freshwater microbial mat bacterial communities from Lake Vanda, McMurdo Dry Valleys, Antarctica - Oligotrophic Lake LV.19.SP4.G1 | ecosystem: Environmental > Aquatic > Freshwater > Lake >... | reverse complement strand
GAAGGATTGAAAGTTATCATCGACTTTGTGCCCAATCATGTTGCGCGTACTTACAAAAGTGACGTTAAGCCTGATGGCGTAAAAGACCTTGGAGAAAGTGACGATAACACAGTTGCTTTTAAGCCGACCAACAATTTTTATTACTTGCCGGGGCAATCATTTCAGCCGCCAGCTGATTACAACTCACTAGGCAACGATACTTTCCCCACTAAGGACAAAAAATATTCTGAAAATCCTGCCAAAGTAACAGGCAATGATCAGTTTACGGCTTCTCCCGGCATCAACGAATGGTTTGAAACCATCAAGTTGAATTATGGCGTGGACATCCAGAATAACCGCACCACTCATTTTGATCCCATCCCCGACACGTGGATGAAGATGAAAGATATTTTGATTTTTTGGGCTAGCAAAAAGGTTGATGCGTTCCGTTGTGATATGAGTGAAATGGTGCCGGTAGAATTTTGGCATTGGGCGATTCCGCAAGTGAAGGCCGTGAATAAGGATATTATTTTTATCGCTGAGATTTACAATCCGCAGCAATACAAAAATTATTTGGACAACGGTGGCTTTGATTATTTGTACGACAAGGTTCAATTGTATGATACGCTTCGCTTATTGGTCAACCAACGCGCACACGCAGTAGGCATCCCTCAAATCCAAGAGAGTTTAAAAGGCATGAATCATCAAATGCTTCACTTTTTGGAGAATCATGATGAGCAACGTTTTGCTTCGCCCTTCTTTGCGGGTGATGCGTGGAAGGCTGTTCCAGCCATGGTGGTTAGCGCTACTATTGATCAATCACCGATGATGATTTATTTCGGGCAAGAAGTGGGAGAGACTGGTGCTGGCGCAGAAGGTTTTGGTAGTGACGATGGGAGAACCACCATGTTTGATTATTGGGGCGTACCCCACCACCAGAAATGGGTGAATGGAGGAAAGTTTGATGGCGGGCAATTGAGCGATGAGCAAAAGCAGCTGAGACAGTTTTATGGAGATATTTTGAAACTGTCTTCCACCAATCAGGCTATTGCGAGGGGAGAGTATGCTGATTTGACAGCTCATAATTTTCAACAACAAAATATTTCTCATTTAGTAAGCGCTTTCGCGCGATGGTATGGCGAAGAGAATTTGGTTATCGTTTCGAACTTCAATGATAAAACTGAAAAAATTAAGATTATTTTGCCAGATGAGTTGGCAACTGCCATGAAGCTGGAAAAAGGAAAAGCCTATGTGGGACGTGATTTAATTCGGAGCGGTGCAGAGATAGGCTTCAACGAATCGCTCGTGGCAGAAATGGAATTGCCAGCTTATAGTTCTTTCATTTTAAAAATTAAGTAGTACATGCAAGGAAAGTCGAGAGTTATCATAGAGAACGTGCAGCCGCTGGTAGACGGTGGCTTATTTCCTGCGAAGCGAACCATCGGAGAGACCGTACAGGTCTCGGCCAGTATTTATGCAGATGGACACGATCACCTACGTGCTTGCGTATTATATAGAAAGTCAGGTGAAGATCATTGGAATACAGTTGAGCTTCAACCCACGTACAACGATGACTGGCAAGCCACTTTTAAGGTAGAAGAGCAAGGCACTTATTTTTTTACCATCCATGCTTGGATTGATCATTTTAATACCTGGTATGATGGCTTTAAAAAGAAAGCTGCGGCAAAAGTAGATGTAAAAGTGGAGTTGATGGAAGGCGCCCTTTTTTTGAAAACACTTGCCGAAAATGGCAAAGCCAATTTGTTAAACTTGGCGACCAAATTGGAAGATACCAACAAGTATCAACACGGCATTGAGTTGGTACTCAGCGAAGGCTTCGCACAAATTGTGAAAGACTATCCGCTAAAAGAAAATGAAACGCGACTTGACGAAGAGATCGAGGTATTAGTAGAGCATGCCAAGGCCAACTTTAGTTCTTGGTATGAATTCTTTCCGCGGTCAAGTTCATTTGAGGCAGGTAAGCACGGGACGTTTCAAGATTGTATTCGCTTGCTTCCCCGAGTGGCGGCTATGGGCTTCGATGTGTTGTATTTTCCGCCTATCCATCCCATAGGAAAATTGAACCGGAAGGGAAAAAACAATAATGTAAAAGCTCAAAAAGGAGAGCCCGGATCTCCGTGGGCAATTGGCAGCAATGAAGGAGGGCACAAATCCATTTTGCCCGCATTGGGCACGTTGGAAGATTTTAGAAAACTGGTTGCAGAGGCGAAGAAGTTGAACATTGATGTGGCGCTGGACATTGCTTTTCAATGTGCGCCAGATCATCCGTATGTAATAGAGCACCCCGATTGGTTTAAGCAACGCCCCGATGGGTCAATTCAATACGCGGAGAATCCACCAAAGAAATACCAAGACATTTATCCTTTCAACTTTGAATCCGATGATTGGAGGAACTTGTGGGATGAATTGAAATCGGTTTTTTTCTATTGGATAGAGCAGGGTGTCACCATTTTTCGTATCGACAATCCGCACACCAAACCTATTCCATTTTGGCATTGGGTAATCATTGAGGTGCAAAAAGTGCACACGGATATTATTTTTCTTGCGGAAGCATTCACACGACCCAAAGTCATGTCTTCATTGGCCAAGGTTGGGTTTACGCAATCCTATACTTATTTTAGCTGGCGGGTGGGCAAACAAGAAATTATTGATTACATGAATGAGTTGGTGTTGGGACCATCAAGGAATTATTTCCGACCTAATTTTTGGCCGAACACCCCTGATATCTTGCCACATCACCTGCAGATGAAAGGCGAAAATAGTTTTATGTTCCGGTATGCGTTAGCGGCTACGTTGTCTTCGAACTATGGTGTGTACGGACCATCGTATGAGTTCTATGAGAATATGCCGATCGAGGGAAAAGAAGAATATTACAATTCAGAAAAATATGAGGTGCGTCACTATGATTGGAAAAAGACCAATCGCATGACCGACATTATGAGTTTGTTAAATAAGATCCGGAAGGAAAATGCAGCCCTGCAATCTACTTGGAACGTGCAGTTCTGTACTATTGAAAACGACCAACTGATTGCCTATTTGAAAGCCACTGATGATTTGAGTAATATTATTTTAACGATTGTGAATTTGGATCCCGCGGGAAAGCAATCAGGTTATGTGCAGTTGCCGAAAGCTCGACTCGGACTTGGAGACAAAGTCAACGTGAAGCTTCATGATTTGATTACTGATGAGCATTACACGTGGACGCAGGAATGGAATTTTGTGGAGTTGAGCCCCGGTAAAATGCCGTTCCATTTATTCAAATTAGAAGTGCACGAATCGAATATGTGATAGGAATGTAATCAACCCGTTTGAACAATAATCATAGAACGTATAATCGATCATGCCAACCCCTACTGCGAAAAACGACCCACTTTGGTTTAAAGACGCCATCATTTACGAACTAAGTGTTCGCGCTTTCTATGACAGCAACAGAGATGGTATTGGCGATTTTCCGGGATTGATTCAAAAGTTAGACTACCTGGAAGACCTTGGCATCAACACCATTTGGTTGTTACCGTTCTTTCCTTCTCCGCTAAAAGATGACGGTTTTGATGTGAGCGAGTATTGTGATATCCATCCTGACTACGGCACCTTGGCGGATTTCAAATTGTTTTTAAAAGAGGCGCATCGCAGAGGGTTGAAAGTAATTACCGAGTTGGTGCTCAATCATACGTCCGATCAACATCCGTGGTTTCAAAAATCGCGTAAAGCAAGATCGGGTTCTAAGTACAAAGACTATTACGTTTGGAGCGATACGCCCGATAAATATAAGGAAGCGCGAATCATGTTTCAAGATGAGGAAGCCTCCAATTGGTCGTGGGACAATGAAGCCAAAGCGTATTTCTGGCATCGCTTCTATCGTCATCAGCCTGAGCTAAATTTTGAAAATCCGGAAGTACAATTGGAGATGATTAAAGTAGTTGACTTTTGGATGAAGATGGGCGTGGATGGATTTCGATTGCCTTCCATTCCATTTTTGTTTGAAGAGGAGGGAACCAATTGCGAGAACTTGCCCCAAACGCATGCCTTTTTAAAAAGACTTCGTGCTCATATTGATAAGCATTACGATGATCGCATATTAATTGCCGAAGCAAATCTTTGGCCGGAAGACGCGGCCCAATATTTTGGCGAAGGGCAAGAGTGCCACATGAGTTTTAATTACCCGTTGATGCCACGCTTATTTCTGGGCTTGCGCACAGAAGATAGTTATCCGATTATCGACATCATTGAGCAGACACCGACCACTCCGCCTAATAGTCAGTGGGCGTTATTTCTCCGCAATCATGATGAGATCGGTTTGGACATGGTGACGGAAGAGGAAAAAGATTATCTCTTCAAGGCGTATGCCAATGATCCGCACACCAAGCACAATGTCGGCATCCGCAGACGGTTGGCTCCTTTGTTAAACAATGACCGGAGGAAAATTGAATTACTTTATACGATCATGTTTTCCTTGCCAGGGACGCCCGTTTTGTACTATGGCGATGAGATCGGCATGGGTGATAACATTTATTTAGGCGATCGGTTTGGCGTGCGCACGCCCATGCAGTGGAACGTAAATATTAACGCGGGATTTTCGGATGCCAATCCACAAAAATTGTATTTGCCTGTTATCACCGATCCGGTTTATCGTTACGAATCATTGAACGTGGCAACTCTCGAAGAAAATCCCTCCTCGTTGGTTTGGTGGGTAAAGAATGTGCTGGCCATGCGGAAAAGGTTAAATGTTTTTGGCCGTGGAGATTTAAAATTTATAGAAAGTTCCAATGCAAAAGTGTTGTGCTTTGCCAGAACATATCAAGACCAGAAGATAATTGTGGTGGCAAACCTTTCCCAATTTTCCCAAGCAACGACTTTAAATCTGGTGGAATTCAAGGATCGGGACATCACAGAAGTGTTTAGTCAAAATCGCTTTATGAATGTGGGCGATGGGGAGTATCCAATTACCATCGGCCCCTATGGGTACTTCTGGTTTCAGGCGGACGTATCGGAAAAGAAAGATGCCACCACTACGAGTTCGGAGCTTTTTCTTTATCAAACAGATGTTTCTTGGGAAAAACTTTTTGCTAACTACAATGAAGTTCGCGTAATCGAAAGAAAAATTCTGCAGCCATTTATGAAAAAATGCCGATGGTTTGGCGGCAAGGCCAAGATCGTTAGCAAAATGAATGTCCACAAAGTCATTCCTGTGAAGGTGGAAGGAGAAACGCATTACATGACCATTATTCAAGTTGATTATGTGCAGCGATTACCGGAACTCTATTTCTTGCCTATGTGCTTCGTGCAGTCAGACAGTATGTTTGATAAGGTAGAGTACACCGCCCAAAGTGTTATTAGTCGTGCCGAAATACAAGGCAAGTCTGGTTTCATTTTAGACAGCAGTTACCATCGTGAGTTCCGCGATTTCTTGTTCACTAGCATGGATAAGAAAGTACGAATAAAAGAGGAGGGAGGAACATTGGAATTTAACTCGAGCGTGTATACAAAGCTCAACGCTGAGAAAGTCGAATCAAAAATCTTGAAAGCCGATCAAAGCAACACGGCCATTATTTACAACGATCAATTTTTCTTTAAATTCTATCGTAAAATTGAGAATGAACTCAATCCTGATTTAGAGATTGTTCGCTTCCTTTCGGAGAATACAAGCTTCCGAAACGCCCCAAAATATGCAGGGAGTATCGAGTATCGCGACACAGAAGGAAATACTACTGTCTTTGGATTATTACAGGAAAAGGTAGAAAACCAAGGTGACTCTTGGGTGATGACCATTGATTCCGTTGGCCGTTTTTACGAGCGCGTGATGGCCAAGGCTAAAAAAGAAAAACTACCTCAGCTCATCAATAGAGATGCCGTCAAATTTGAAGAAGCCCCTGAGTTGATCCAGGAATTTATTGGCCGTGGTTTTTATGAGCGTGTCGTGCGGCTGGGGCAACGCACTGCTGAGATGCACCTGGCACTTCAATCCGACAGTACCACTTCGGCTTTTGTGCCTGAATATTTTACTGCCAACTACCAGCGATCGCTGTATTCTACTTTGCGAAAATTGCTGAGAGACCGATTCAAAATGTTGGAACAGGCGATGCCAAAGCTGAATGCAGAAACGCAGAAATTGGGGCGGGAGGTGTTGGAAATGGAAGACCTTATACTCGAATGTTTTAGTTTGATTTATAAGACTCGGATAAATGCAATAAAAACGCGCATTCATGGAGACTACCATTTGGGGCAGGTACTTTTTACCGGTAAAGACTTTGTGATTATTGATTTTGAAGGTGAACCTGGTTTTAGTTTTAGTGAACGCAGATTAAAAAAGAGCCCGATGAAAGATGTGGCGGGCATGATGCGCTCGTTCCACTATGCTGCCTTCGGAAAAATTCTGCTAAATGAAAATTATCGCGAAAAAGATATCGAGTTTTTAGAGCAATGGGCAGAACAATGGCAGCACTACGTGAGCCGGTTTTATTTGGGTGCTTATTTGGAACGGATGGGAATGGAAAAATCACTCTCTTCTGAGAACGAAATTTTGATTCGCACTTACTTGGTAGAAAAAGCTGTTTACGAATTGGGCTACGAGCTAAATGGCCGCCCTGATTGGGTAAATATTCCGTTACGAGGAATCCGGTATCAAATAAAGAGATATTTAGAGGCGAAGGAGTTAAATAAAAAGAAGAAGTAGAACTTTTAATTCAACATTATGGGTAAAAAAATAGTCTCTAAAAGCATTGCAGAAGAACCGGATCAATTTAGCCTGTTGACTGACTTTGATATTCACTTGTTTAGATCGGGCAAGCATTTTAAGCTATATGAAAAATTGGGTGCACATTTGAACAAATTCAAAGGTGAAGAAGGAACATACTTTGCCGTGTGGGCGCCCAACGCGCGCGTGGTTTCCGTAATTGGAAATTTCAACCAATGGAACACCAAGGATCATACGCTAACTCCTCGTTGGGATGAGTCAGGCATTTGGGAAGGATTTTTTCCTGGCATCGGAAAAGGCGAAGTTTATAAGTATGCTATTCATTCAAACACAGGTGAGTACTTGGAGAAGGCAGACCCGTTTGCTTTTTATTCTGAAATTGCCCCTGCTACTGCTTCGGTTGTTTGGGATCACGAATATAAATGGAAGGACAGCAGTTGGATGAACGATCGTAAAAAATCAATTGGAGTACCGAAACCTTATTCAGTTTATGAAGTTCACTTGGGCAGTTGGAGAAGAAAATTAGAGGATGGCAATCGCTCGTTGAGCTACAAGGAGTTGGCTGATGAATTGGTTTACTATGTGAAAGAAGCGGGCTTCACGCATGTGGAGTTTCTTCCGGTAATGGAGCACCCATTTTTTGGATCATGGGGCTATCAATTGACAGGATACTTTGCGCCCACGAGCCGTTTTGGTAATCCTCAAGAGTTTATGCAGTTGGTGGATGCGTTTCACAAAGCGGAAATCGGAGTGATACTGGATTGGGTTCCCTCCCATTTTCCCGGAGATGCCCACGGCCTTTATAAATTTGACGGAACTAATTTGTACGAACATTCCGATCCCCGCAAGGGATTTCATCCAGATTGGAGCAGTTACATTTATAACTATGGCCGGGATGAAGTTCGTTCATTCTTAATTAGCAACGCCCTCTTCTGGTTGGAAATTTATCATGCTGACGGCTTGCGAGTGGATGCAGTTGCGTCTATGCTTTATTTGGATTATTCGCGCAAAGCAGGTGAGTGGATACCGAATGAATACGGAGGAAATGAAAACCTTGAAGCCATTTCATTCTTGAAGGAATTCAACGAAGTGGTGTATGGAAGCTTCCCAGATACAATTACTATTGCCGAAGAGTCTACCGCTTGGCCAAGCGTATCGAAGCCAACCTACATGGGCGGATTAGGCTTCGGACAAAAATGGATGATGGGCTGGATGCACGACACGCTTCATTATTTTAAGCTCGATCCAGTTTATCGAAAATATCACCAAGACGAAATTACTTTCAGTATCATTTACGCTTTTACGGAAAACTTCATGTTGCCCCTTTCACACGATGAAGTGGTGCATGGCAAAGGATCGCTGCTGGGTCGTATGCCTGGAGATGAGTGGCGCAAATTCGCAAGCCTGCGACTTATGTTCTCCTACATGTACACCCATCCCGGCACCAAGTTAATTTTCATGGGAGGAGAATTTGGTCAAAGCTCTGAATGGAATCACGATCGCAGTATTGATTGGGATGCACTGAACTACGCCCCGCACCAAGGCATTTTAAAATTGATGAAAGATTTAAATGCGTTGTATAAAACCGAGAAAGCGTTGTACCACTATTCATTTGATGCAAAGGGTTTTGAATGGGCGGACTATGGAGATCGGGAGAACAGTGTGATCGTTTACATTCGCAAAGCAGAAGATAAAAATGAATTGATGATGGTGATTTGCAACTTCACGCCAGCAACGCGATCTCTTTATCGCATCGGGGTACCGTATCGCGGCACCTGGAAAGAAGTATTCAATTCCGATGATGTAAAGTATGGTGGAAGCGGAGTGTTAAATTCGGGACTGTTGTACACCACACCAGTGAAGTACCATGGTAAGGACAATTCGGTCGCCCTTACCTTGCCACCCTTGGGTATCACTGTGTTAAAATTAAACGAGGAGATGGCGGAGTTTGAGTTAGAATAATTGAAGAATTTGATCGAAGGCTACAGGCCGCACGCTTCAAGCCACATGCTGTTACCAACTGTTGAAAAGAAATACAAACGAGCATGAAGCTTGAGGCCTGAATCTTGTAGCCAAAATAAAGTAACCTTTTAAAATAAGACACGACCCCAAGTGAGTAAATCATCCAATAAATTCATCTGCATCCACGGTCATTTTTATCAACCTCCTCGCGAAAACGCATGGTTAGAAGTGATTGAAATTCAAGACAGTGCGCATCCTTATCATGATTGGAACGAGCGCATTAGTGCGGAATGCTATGGCCCCAATGCGGCATCCCGTATTTTGGATCGGGTGGGAGGGGTGATCAAAAAAATTACCAACAATTACTCCCGCATCAGTTTCAACTTTGGGCCTACACTTCTTTCGTGGATGGAGTGGCACGATAAAGAAACCTACCACGGAATATTAGAGGCTGACAAAGAAAGCATCCAACGCTTTGGCGGACACGGATCGGCCATGGCACAGGTTTTCAATCATATGATCTTGCCGTTGGCCAATAGAAGAGATAAAGAAACGCAAGTGATCTGGGGAGTTCGCGATTTTGAAAAAAGATTTAAACGAAAGCCCGCGGGCATGTGGCTTGCTGAAACTGCAGTAGATACAGAATCACTGGAGATACTGGCCGAGCAGGGGATTACCTTCACCACATTGGCTCCACGGCAAGCAAAAGCGATCCGCAAAATTGGAGAACCCCATTGGACGGAAGTAAATAATCAAACAATCAATACTCGTAGAAGTTATAAATGTCAGTTGCCTTCAGGAAAAAGCATTGTGCTCTTCTTTTATGACGGAGATATCTCGCAATCGGTGGCTTTCAATGGCCTGCTCTATGATGGGAAAGGATTTGCGGAACGACTGATCAATTCGATAGATAATAGTGATTCAACAAATCAGTTGATTCATATCGCCACAGACGGAGAGACATACGGCCACCACCATAAGCACGGTGAAATGGCGTTGGCATCTGCGTTGGATTATATCGAAAAACAATCTGATGTAGAGTTGATCAACTATGCATCGCACGCAGCGCGATTTGCACCCGAGTATGAAGTGCAGATCATTGAGGATAGTTCGTGGAGTTGCGTGCATGGCGTGGAGCGTTGGAGAGATAACTGTGGTTGTAATTCGGGCAAGCCGGGTTACACCCAAACATGGAGAAAGCCTTTGCGCGAAGCGTTGGATTGGTTGAGAGACACCCTCAACGTAATTTTTGAGGAAGAGGGAAAAAAAATATTCCAAGATCCGTGGGAAGCACGGAACGAATATATCAAGATCGTACTCAGCCGCACAGATGAATTGGTCAACCGATTTGTAAAAAAGCAGGCATTGCACGAGGGCATTGATATTAACAAGGCCTTACGGCTAATGGAGTCACAGCGGCACGCCATGCTCATGTACACAAGTTGTGGGTGGTTCTTTGACGAGATTTCTGGAATAGAAACTGTGCAGGTGATGCAGTATGCTTGCCGAGCCATTCAACTGTCCAAACAGCTCACCGATCAAGATCTGGAGTCCGAATTTCTTGCGCGGTTAGAAGATGCCCCCAGTAACGTTACTGCTTATGAAAACGGAGCCAATGTCTATCGCAAATTGGTTTGGCCATCGAAAACAAATTTGACCAGGGTAGGTATGCACTATGCTGTGTCATCCATTTTTGAAGATGATCCGGAAACATTGCCGTTGTTTAACTACAAAGCAATCAACGAATTTTTTGTTAAAAAAGAAGCCGGGGAACAGAAGCTTGTTACGGGCATTACCAAAGTGAAATCATTGGTGACCCGGTCGGAAAAGAAATTTGCTTTTGCCGTTATCTATTTGGGCAAACACGATCTGATTGGAAACTTGTCGTTGGATGTCGAGCCGGACAAGTTTTTCGGGATGCAGTTTCGCATGGTCAATGCGTTTGAAGAGGGTAGATTGGGCGATGTCATCAGTATCATGCAAACCTACTTTGGGCCGGAGAAATATTCGATTTGGTCGTTGTTCAAAGAAGAGAAAAGAAAAATTTTGGATTTCATTGCTTCCCAAGGTATGGAGGACATTGAAAGCTCTTTGCGCAGAACCTACAACCGTGATTATCCGTTGGTCAATGCGCTTTCAAATAATGACATTCCTATTCCGAAGGCTTATAAAACAACGTTTGAGTATATTCTAAATGCAGACTTACTGAAGTGCTTTCAGCCGGAAAAAATCAACATAAAAACGCTTGAACGTATTGTCGGAGAACTCGAACGATGGAGTCTAAAAATTGAGGATGCTGGTAAAGTTGAACGATTGGCAGGCGAAAGTATTTTTAAGGAGATAAAACGGGTGCGGGGCGAGCGGGAGAACGTAAAACGCATCGAACGACTTAATCGTCTGTTTCCGGTATTGGAAAAATTTAGACTCGAACCCAATTTACATCAGAGCCAGAATCTGTACTTCGAAATGTCGCTAGAGCACAAAGCCAAAAAGCCTTCCGAACTCAATGAAGATTGGATGAAACAGTTTTATTTATTAGGAGATAATTTGGGGGTGAAGGTGGAATAGATCAGGTTTTCGGTTACAGGTTTCAAGTTTTGATGATCGTAAGTTACTGCCTGTAAATGGAAACCGGCAACGCCTTTCACTCCTTCGGATATTTTGCAATTGCGCCCACGCAAATGACTTTCCACTTTCCCTCTTTGGTCTTTTCCAAAACGCGCATTTGTGATGTTTCATCGCGGTCGATATCATCTTTTACTTTTTGCACAAATCGCACGTAAGCGCCATTTCCGTAAACGCGTATTTCTTGCCACTCATTTGTTACCGTAGCCCTGGATGGCTTAGAACTTTTAAAGTAGTCCTTAAAATTATTGTCAATGGCATTCCACCCTTCTACATAACTGGTAGCTGTTGAGTCTGAGTAAGACCAATAAGAATAAGTTGCGTTTAACCAAGTGTCTGCCCAATTCTTATAATCTACATTCATAAATGAGGTGGTCTCTTTGGCCACTACAATCTTGATGGCTTCAACATCTTTTGATTGACCAGCGGAAGTAACGATTTGGAAAAGCCCGATCATGAAGATTAACAATGGTTTAAGCAGAGTTTTCATAGTGGATGGGTTAGTTGGTTTGTAAATTCAATATATAGAAAAGTGATCAGAACATTCAGTTATTATCCAAAAAATTATCAAATACAGACGGAAATCGTGAACAACGATTCTTAAAAATAGGTAGATTGTGTTTTATTAACCGACATTTATGATGACAAGAGAGACTCTGATAGTAATTAAAGATCATCGCGTAACACCCGGAAAAAAGGTCAAACTAAAGGATTTCCCAACAAAGTATGAGCGCAAGACCTTAAATAAACAAGACGCTGAGCTTCTATTGGGGGCGGGCCGCAAACACCTTGCAGAAGTGCAGGATAAACTATACGCCAGTAGTAGGCACAGCGTGCTCATCATCCTTCAGGCGATGGATGCAGCGGGCAAAGATGGCGCGGTAAAGCATATCATGTCCGGCTTTAATCCATTGGGGGTGAAAGTGTACAGTTTTAAAGCTCCGAATTCTACAGAGTTGGATCATGATTACTTCTGGCGGCATCAACTGGCATTACCCGCCCGGGGTGAAATTGCGATTCACAACCGCTCGCATTACGAGAATGTGTTGGTCACCAAAGTACACCCGGAGTGGATACTCAAAGAAAACATTCCGGGCATCGACTCGGTAAAAAAAATTGATGATGCCTTTTGGGAAAGGCGATATAAGCAGATCAAGCGCTTCGAAAAGAACCTTGCTGAAAATGGAACTGTCATTTTGAAATTCTTTCTGCACATTTCTAAAAAGGAACAGAAGAAACGATTTTTAGAACGGCTCGAAGATCCAACGAAGAACTGGAAATTCTCGTTGGGCGATTTGAAGGAGCGCGGACATTGGGATGCCTATCAGAAAGTGTATGAGACAGCCTTGTCAGAAACATCAATAGATGTGGCACCCTGGTTTGTTATACCCGCTGACGATAAATGGTATGCGCGTTTGGCTATCGCAGAAATTGTCGCCTGTGAATTTGCCAAACGTGATATCAATTACCCAACTGTAAGCCCTGCACAAAAGGAAGAGTTACAGAAAGCAAAGGCGCAATTACTGGCTGAGGAAAACGGGAAACCCCAAAAAATCAAAGCGGAGAAAAGGTAGGGGTAATGTTTTACCGTTGACTTTCGTCAAAAGAGTTGAGGTGGACGATGACAAGGCAAGCTCGTGAAGCTTGTTGGCAATTGGCCTAGGTGAAGCCAGTCTCGGTAATTATTGGAAAGAGCAGAAGCTGATAGAAACTGGGAAATATTGGCAGTCTTACGCTTGAGCCAATCGCTGAGATTTGTGTTGTTTCAAGTACGGCAGAAATTAACGATTGCTAGCGGGATCGCCTCAAATTTAAATAGAATATATTCAGTTGGCGGTTTCTTTAAAAACCATTTTACCAATGTCAGACTGAGCTTGTCGAAGTCAATTATCAAATTCTTAATCAAGAATTACGTTTCCACAGCTCAACAAGACAGGATTTTTAGAGATGCCTATTTTAATTTCGTGTCTTTGTTTATCATTAATAAAAAATTTGTTCAGCGGGACTTCTGATAAAAGAACTGCAAGCTCGCCTGCCTTTTCGTTGGCCACCGCGAGAAGGTTGGGAAATCGCTGTGTTCTTGCTGCTCGTTGCGCCAACCTGACATATCCTGAAATCCTGCCAAACTAAATTTATTATTATTTTTTCTGAACGTTGATTTGAATTGGAAATGATTATTTAATGCAAACCATTATTCTAAAACTGTGCCACAAACTTGCGTAACTTTAAATGGCACTTTTATTAAATATCCTTGATGAAATGATATGTATATTATCCTTGACGTGAGCAATTTATTTCTCACTTCGGGCAACTTAAGAAGCTCTTTTCAAATTTTGAAGAAAAAGGTTTAGCAAATACTCATTAATTAATTTTGTGAGAGCATACTGAGTTTGGAAGAAGGGCAGCTAAAATGAAGTGCTGACCAAATTGCCTTTATGTCTGAAAAATATTGACACGCACTGTTTGTTGCTGGAGAGTCGCGCATACTTAGTGCTTATTGGTGGGGTTATTAAAGACTCCAATCGTTTTCAGATTTTTCGATTTTTGTAAGCTTTTCTGAACTTTTTGGATGGACGTATTTACCAACTCTAAACCTTTCAGGTTTTTGCAGGGTAGTGCTTCTTTTGGAATGCTGCTAGATTGTATTCCTCTGGTGTTCACCTTTGCAATAGTAGCGCTGTCTTACAGGCAAGTAAGATAAAAACGGCCAACGGAATTCTTCATTTTTTCTTTCAGGAAGTTAAAGTTTTAATGGTGAAGAATACTTTAAATCGTATTAAAAAACGTATTTTCGCAGACAATTTAAAAGACGATAATGAACGAAGATCAAGTAAAGAAAGAAGGGAGTTATTCAGCGAGTAATATTCAGGTTTTAGAGGGTTTAGAGGCCGTTAGAAAACGACCCGCCATGTACATAGGAGACATTGGGGTAAAAGGGCTTCATCACCTCGTCTACGAGGTAGTGGACAACTCGATTGATGAGGCACTGGCAGGCTATTGCGATGACATTCGTGTCACTATCAATGAAGATAACTCCGTGACGGTGGAAGATAATGGGCGGGGTATTCCAACAGATATTCATGAGAAAGAGAAGCGAAGTGCTTTGGAAGTTGTGATGACCGTGCTTCATGCCGGTGGAAAGTTTGATAAAGATACGTACAAGGTTTCAGGAGGTCTGCACGGGGTAGGGGTTTCCTGCGTAAACGCGCTGTCTTCTGTTCTGACGGCCACCGTTTATAGAGAGGGAAAAGTTTTTGAGCAAGAATACCACCGCGGTGTGCCACAATATTCAGTGCGAGTAATTGGTGAATCTGAAAAAAGAGGAACTACCGTTCACTTTAAGCCCGACAACGAAATTTTCTTGCTCACTCAAGAATACAATTACGAGACAATCGCTTCCCGGCTTCGTGAACTAGCCTTCCTTAATCCCGGCATTAAACTAAACTTAAAAGATCTTCGCGATAGAGACGAAAAGGGTGAACCGAAGTCAACAGCATTTTTATCTGTCGGTGGCTTACGCGAATTTGTTGAATACTTGGACTCCACTAGGGAGAAACTGATTCCCACTCCAATTTATATTGAGAATGCGGTGAAAAGTGACATACCGATCCAAGTAGCAATGGGATATAACACGTCTTATAGCGAGAACTTGGTGTCGTATGTGAATAACATCAATACGCACGAAGGTGGGACTCACGTAGCAGGTTTCCGTAGAGCACTCACCCGCACGCTGAAGAGTTATGCTGAAAAGTCTGGCTTGCTTGAAAAAGCAAAAATAGAAATCAGTGGCGATGACTTTCGCGAAGGGCTGACAGCCGTAATTTCTGTGAAGGTACAGGAGCCACAGTTCGAAGGCCAAACGAAAACCAAACTCGGAAACTCGGACGTGATGGGCGCGGTGGATATAGCAGTGGGAGAGATGCTTCAAAATTTTCTGGAAGAAAATCCGCGCGAAGCAAAATTGATTGTGAGCAAGGTGATTTTAGCGGCCCAAGCGCGGCTTGCAGCCAAGAAAGCACGAGAGATGGTGCAGCGCAAAAATGTTTTGTCGGGCACGGGTCTTCCAGGAAAATTGGCTGACTGCGCAAGTTCCGATCCCGCTATCTGCGAATTGTATTTGGTAGAGGGCGATTCGGCTGGTGGTTCTGCCAAGCAAGGTCGCGATCGTAATTTTCAAGCCATCCTTCCCTTGCGAGGAAAGATTTTGAATGTAGAGAAGGCACAAGAGCATCGTATTTATGAAAACGAAGAGATCAAGAACATGATCACCGCTTTGGGAATCAGCTTTGGCACAGCCGAGGATAGTAAGGAATTGAATTTGACCAAGCTTCGCTACCACAAAGTGATTATCATGACCGATGCCGATGTGGACGGAAGCCATATTCGCACATTGATTCTGACATTTTTCTTCCGCTACATGAGAGGACTGATTGAACAAGGCTATGTATACATCGCTTTGCCTCCCTTGTATCAACTTAAAAAAGGAAAAGTTGAGAATTATTGCTGGAACGAGGAACAACGCGATACGTTAATCAAAGAAATGAGCAAAGGCGGTAACGAGGACAGCGTAGGTGTGCAGCGCTACAAAGGTTTGGGTGAAATGAATCCAGAGCAGTTGTGGACAACTACGATGGATCCTATCAAACGCACATTGAAGCAAGTCAACATTGAATCGGCAGCCGAAGCAGATCATTTGTTTTCTATGTTGATGGGAGACGAAGTAGCCCCTCGCAGGGAATTTATTGAAAAGAATGCGAAGTACGCGAAGATTGACATTTGATTAATGCTTGCCTGTTGGCTTCAAGCCCCTAATCCAAATAAATATATGGGAATTGCAGTGACTGAAACGAATATTGAAAATCCAATCGAGAAGCAAATATTTGAAAGCAGCTTTATTAGCCGTGATTTGAGCTGGCTTCAGTTTAACTATCGCGTGCTTGATCAAGCAAAGCATATTGATCGCAGTATTTTTGATCGACTGAAATTTCTGGCGATTACTGCCTCCAACCTAGATGAGTTTTGCACCATTCGCTTGGGTAGCCTGTACAATTACCTTGACTATGGCAAAGAGCGATTTGACTATAGTGGTCTTCGTGAAGCACCTTTTCGTCAACATCTCTTAAACGAGATCCATAAATTCGTAGACGAGCAGCACGATTACTTCATCAAAAAACTAAAGCCACTCTTTGAGAAGAGCGGTTTTGAAATCGCAAGTTATCAATCTCTTTCAGTAGATGACAAATCAAGGGTTGACCAGTATTTTCAGCGCACAATTTACCCAATGCTGACACCTATGATGTTTGATAACTACCACACTTTCCCAACCCTTAAAAATAATCGACTGTTATTTGGTGTGGTAACTAAAGCAGCGCAAGACGTAAATAACCAGTTGAGAGTTTCGTTTATTCAAGTACCCAGCAATATCCCTCGCTTTTTTGAAATATTGAGTTTGGATCGCGGCCTTTTATTCGTATCGGTAGAAGAAATCATTCGTAATAATATTCAAAACCTATTTCGAAATATTGAAATTAACAGCGTCAATCTGTTTCGCATTAACCGAAATGGAGATTTTACGTTAGAAGAGAGCGAAGATATAGAATCAAATTTTTTGGAAGAGCTCAAGCGCAAATTGCAAACGCGTAGATCGGGCAGAGTGGTGCGATTGGATATTGAAGAAAACCCAGATCCATGGCTGATGCGATTGTTGAAGATTCAATGGGACTTGGATGATCTCAATATCTTTCAAATTCCTGCCGAAGGAATGATCGATTACACAGGTATAAATCAAGTTGTAGGACATTCGGAATTCAAGAATAAACGCTTGCAGCTTCCACCCCAAGTGAAGCCGGTTTCGTTTCCTGAATTGGGTACACGTGATTTATTTGAAGTATTAAAGGAGCGAGACATTTTAATGCACCATCCTTATAATTCCATGGAGCCAGTGCTGGAGTTGCTTGAAAAATCAGCAGATGATCCGTATGTCCTTTCTATTAAGATTACGATCTATCGTCTTTCAAAAGGGGAGTCGCGTGTGAGCGCGGCATTATTAAAAGCGGCAGAGAATGGCAAGCATGTTTCGGTACTTTTTGAGGTGAAGGCACGGTTTGATGAAGAGAATAACTTGCGTGAAGCGAAGCGACTTCAACAAGCCGGCTGCTTTGTGATCTATGGAGTCAGTAGCCTAAAAACACATACGAAGTTATTACTTATTGTTAGAAATGAACCGAACCGCGTCTATCGATATGTGCATCTATCGAGTGGAAACTATAATGAAACGACTTCTCGATTTTATACGGATGTTGGCTTGTTGAGCACCAATGATTCCTATGCAAATGATGTGTCTGAATTCTTTAACGTCATTACGGGCCATTCGCACCCCACCACTTACAAAAACCTGATCACGTCTCCCCGGGACATGCGTAACCAGCTAATGTATTTGGTCCGTACCGAGGCGAGTAATGCGCGACAGGGAAAGGTGGCGGGTATTATTATCAAACTGAATTCTATCCAAGACAATGACTTTATTAACTGCCTATACGAGGCTTCTAATGCTGGCGTCAAAATAAAGTTGATCGTGCGTGGAATGTGTTGTTTGCGACCAGGGCGTAAAGGGCTGAGTGAAAATATTGAAGTGATATCAGTTGTGGGCGAATACCTCGAGCATTCGCGAATCTATTATTTTCACAATGATGACGACCCTAAAGTATATATTGGCAGTGCCGATGCAATGGTACGTAGCTTTGACAGGCGCATCGAATCGCTGTTTATGTTGGAGTCAGATATGTTGCGCAAGCAGGCAATGAATATCTTGCGTTACAATCTAAAGGATAATGTTAACTCGTATTCAATGAAAGAGGATGGCACCTATGCTATTAAAGAGCAAAATGGAGAGCCTCCTTTTAACATACACAAAGAATTTTACCACGTGTCCAAAGAGATCTTTCAGGATGTAAAGTTGTTTTAGTTCTAAGATTGATCTTTCTTAAACTCAATCTTCTTTTGTTGTATATTTTTCTCCAAAAGATTCAAAAGGATTCCATCTTTTAAGCCAACATCGGGCACAAGGATGCTTTTGGAATTGGCCCACTCCATTACTTTTAGATAAATTCCACCGGCAGGCACTATTACATCCGCGCGGTCGGGGTTCATTTGCAATTGATAAATCCGTTGATCGATAGTTAGCCCTTCAATCATTTCCTTAATAGCCCTCACCTTTTTGATGGAGAGGGCGGTGCCCGGCTTTTTATTTGCCAGTTCAAATATTTTGGAGATATTTCCACCCGTCCCTACAGAAATCACTTTTCCATAGGAGGGTTTTACATTTTCACGCACCCAGCGCTCCATGTCTTCCCACATAATGGGCGAGTCGTGGCGTTCCAATATCCGTACAGAGCCTATTTTAAACGAACGGGTCTTTATCTTTTTCCCCGCTACAAATAAATTTAGCTCCGTACTACCGCCACCTACATCAATATGCAAATAAGTTTCGCTACCCAGATAAGAGAAGATAGCCTTGTTGATAAACTCTGCTTCCAGATGGCCATCAATAATATGGATCGTTACACCCAATTCTTCTTTTACTTGGCGGGCCACTTCTTCCCCGTTTTCAGATTCGCGCATCGCGGAGGTAGCACAAAACATGTAGTCATCAACATCGTATAATTCCAAAAGAAGCTTATACACTTTCATCAATTTTTTGAACTTGGCAATACTTCCTTCGCTCAGTCGATTGGTGGAGAAAACATCGTGCCCCAGTCGAAGCGGAAAGCGAACATACTCTAATTTCTTAAACAGAAGTTTCTCGCCACCCTCTAAGATGGTGGATATCTGGAGTCGGATGGCGTTGGACCCGATATCGATGGCTGCAAGTTTCAAAGGGCACGGTTTATTAAGCCGCTAAAATACACACAATGGTTTTTTAATTACTATAAGATTCCGTTTCTTTGCAGCGCTTATCCAGAAAGACCGAGGGACAGGGCCCGTTGAAGTCTTAGCAACCTTGCCAATAACTTGGTGCTAACTCCCTTTCCAAACCGATTGCAATCGGAAGCGGAAGAAGATGAGCGGCCATTCAACAGGCTCTTTCTGGATAGTTACTTAAACAACAGAAAGAGTGGAAATACAAGACATTTTAAAAGAAAGGATTTTAGTGCTGGATGGCGCCATGGGCACCATGATCCAAGGGCATACGCTGGAGGAAGCTGACTTTAGGGGCGAGCGGTTCAAAAACCATCATTCACCACTAAAAGGAAATAACGATTTATTATCCCTCACGCGCCCCGATATTATCAAAGACATTCATCGCCAATACCTTCAAGCGGGGGCTGATATTCTTGAAACAAATACGTTTAGCAGCACTACCATTGCCCAAGCCGACTATCATTTAGAATCATTGGCATACGAACTGAATTTTGAATCTGCCAGGATCGCCAAAGAAGTGGCAAGTGAATTTACCGAACGTGAGCCAAACAAGCCGCGTTATGTTGCCGGTGCGCTCGGGCCAACCAATAAAACGGCTTCTTTATCACCCGATGTAAACAACCCCGGCTATCGCGCTGTTACATTCGATGATCTGCGAATTGCCTACAAGGAGCAAGCAAAAGGCTTGATTGAAGGCGGTGCAGACTTGCTATTGATTGAAACTGTATTTGACACGCTTAATGCGAAGGCTGCTCTATTTGCGGTGCAAGAATTGTTTGACGAAATCGGAAAGAAAGTTCCCGTGATGTTGTCGGGTACAATTACGGATGCTAGCGGAAGAACATTGTCAGGTCAAACTACCGAAGCATTTTTGATTTCGGTTTCACATGTTCCACTGCTTAGTGTGGGGTTAAATTGCGCGCTGGGGGCAGAACAACTTCGCCCGTATTTAAAAATACTTAACGAAAACAGCCCATTTTTTGTGAGTGCTTATCCAAACGCAGGATTACCAAATGCGTTTGGTCATTACGATCAAACCCCTGAAGAGATGGGTTCGCAAGTAGAAGAATATTTAAAAGAAGGGTTGGTAAATATTCTGGGTGGATGTTGTGGAACTACTCCAGATCATATCAAAGTGATTGCTGATTTGGCAAAGAAGTATAAGCCGAGATTGGTCGATAGTCCCGCTTTGGTCGATGGTCAATAGCAACTATCCACTACCAACTATCCACTACCAACCATCAACCACCACCTATCAACCAGTAACTATTGACTATGAACTATCGACTTAAACTAAGCGGACTAGAAGCCGTAGTAATAACCCGTGAATCGAATTTTGTCAATATCGGTGAACGAACTAACGTTACAGGCTCTGCGCGTTTTTTAAAATTGATAAAAGATGACAAGTACGATGATGCATTAGGAGTTGCACTTGACCAAGTGCGCGGTGGGGCGCAGGTGATTGACGTAAACATGGACGAGGGAATGTTGGATTCTAAGGAGGCCATGGTCAAGTTTTTGAATTTGATGGCGGCAGAGCCAGAAATATCGCGGATACCTGTGATGATCGATTCGTCTAAATGGGAAGTAATTGAAGCGGGGCTAAAATGTTTGCAAGGCAAAGGCATTGTTAACTCCATCAGCTTAAAAGCTGGAGAAAAAGAATTCATACATCAAGCAAAGTTGGTAAAACGGTATGGTGCGGCTACGGTAGTAATGGCATTTGATGAAGTTGGACAGGCTGATACATACGAAAGAAGGATTTCTATCTGCAAGCGAGCGTACGACATCTTAGTCAATCAAGTTCAGTTTGCACCGGAAGATATCATCTTCGATCCAAACATTTTTCCCGTTGCCACGGGGATAGATGAACACAGAAATTACGCATTGGATTTTTTCAAAGCCACCAAGTGGATTCGACAAAACCTGCCGGGAGCTCACGTGAGTGGAGGGGTGAGCAATGTTTCGTTTAGCTTCCGTGGAAATCAACTGGTGCGCGAAGCTATGCACTCCGCATTTTTATATCACGCTATTCAAAACGGTATGGACATGGGGATTGTTAACCCCACGATGTTGGAAGTGTATGATGAAATTCCAAAGGAATTATTAGAACGTGTGGAAGACGTGCTGTTGAACAGGAGGGAAGATTCC
>Ga0163155_10002332_pt1 | contig 21391 bp, 17 predicted proteins | sample OliLakLV19SP4G1_FD_148611 | JGI IMG/M metagenome (GOLD analysis project Ga0163155, IMG submission 148611) | Freshwater microbial mat bacterial communities from Lake Vanda, McMurdo Dry Valleys, Antarctica - Oligotrophic Lake LV.19.SP4.G1 | ecosystem: Environmental > Aquatic > Freshwater > Lake >... | reverse complement strand
GTTCTTTTGCTGTTCTTTTGCTGTTCTTTTGCTGTTCTTTTGCTGTTCTTTTGCTGTTCTTTTGCTGTTCGTTTGCTGTTCTTTTGATCGCTCTGCGCTCGAGGAAGCCGGCACGTATCGCGAGGCGTTGCAACGCCGGCTCGCGTCGCAAGACGCGCCCGACTGCCACGAGACTGCGGCGACACTACACTAGCTTGCCCGCGTGTCTACCATCTGGTCCGCCTTCGCGATCACCGCTCCCGGCATCGCCCCAGTCACTGCCGCCGAGCTCGCCGCACTCGACATTCCGCACGAGCCGCCCACTCCGGACGGGGTCGCTTTCTCGGCCGATTTCCGGACCATCGCGCTCGCCAATCTCTGGCTCCGCACCGCCTCGCGCGTGATCGTGCGGCTGGGCGAGTTCAAGGCGCAGGGCTTCGCCGATCTCGAAAAGGGCGCCGCCAGGCTGCCATGGGGCAAGGTCCTGCTCCCCGGCCAACCGATCGCAGTGCGTGTAACATGCCGCAAGTCACGGCTCTATCACTCGGACGCCGTGGCCGAACGGATCGTACGGCAGGTTTCGAAACACTTCAGCGTCGACGCACCCGTCGTGCGGCTCACCGACGCCGATGACGAAGACGCACAGACGGAGGAAGCGCAGCGAATCCTGGTGCGCATCGTGAACGACATCTGCACCGTGAGCGCCGACACGTCCGGCGAACTGCTGCACCGTCGCGGATACCGACAGGCTGTGGCCAAGGCGCCGCTTCGTGAAACGGTCGCTGCGGCCTGCCTGCTGGCGTGCGACTACGACGGCACGCAAGCCTTTCTCGACCCGATGTGTGGTTCAGGCACCTTTCCCATCGAAGCGGCGATGATTGCGCGGAAGCAGGCACCCGGTCGCTCACGCCCCTTCGCGTTCGAGCACTGGCCTGGTGCCGATCGCGATGTGCTGCCCAACCTTCGGCGTGCGACCAAGGCCGCGGGCGAGGATGTGCCCCAGCTGCCGATCGTCGGCAGTGATCGCGATCCAGGTGCGATCCGCATGTCGCGCGAGAACGCGTCGCGCGCCGGCGTCGAGTCGATGATTCAGTTCGAGCAGGTCACGCTCGACGCGATCGAACCGCCAGCCGAATCGGGGCTCTGGTCCAGCAATGCGCCGTATGGGCGTCGCGTCGGCAACACCGATGCGTTGACCGGACTGTTCGTGCAGATCGGCAAGCTCGCGCGCGGCGCGTTCGCGGAGTGGCGCGTGGCGCTGCTCATGGCAGAGCAGAGCCACGTGAAGGCGCTCCAGTCGCCGACCACGGAGATCCTGCACACGCGCGTGGGCGGGATTCAGGTGGGGTTCTACGGGATCGAGATCTGAATCCTGCGATCAGTTAGAATTTGCTGGCGAAATTGCGATAACGCAAAGGGGCAAAGACGCAAAGGCGCAAAGGGGTTTGTGATGCGCGCGCGATACTCGCTACGGTGAGGCTGGGTCGGTCATTGTCGATGGATGAAGAATCGTGACCATCGGCGACGCGTAATGAGCGCTCGCACTGTCTGCGAACTCCTGCGTCGCAGTCGCCATTGCAGTTCCTGCAGCAGTCGCCACTTTCGATTGCGTGCGATGGCTGGAGACACTGACTTGATAGGCGCCGTCGAGCGCGATCGATCAGGGAAACGCTCTTCCGACATACCGTGTGACGCAATCCCTTTCAGCCGCTGTTCCTTGCGCCTTTGCGTCTTCCACTCTGCCCCTTTGCGTTAAGGCAGTTCAGCCCAACGATGCCCGCGCCCCGGACCCCCGTCGGCACCGCTCCGAGCAGTACTTCACCTGCTCCCAGTCCCGCTCCCACTTCTTCCGCCATGTGAACGGCTTGCCGCAGGTCAGGCAGACCTTCGACGCCCGCTCGGACGGCGGACGGGCTCGGTTGGGGCGATTGGATGGCATACTTACCCAAGTCCTCCGGAACGCCACCGGTTCCGCCCCGCCGCCGTGGGGCTGCACCAGCAGCCGACCCCCTGTCGGCCGAGATAGATTTGCCGCATGGCCAACACCCAAATCACCACCAGCGCCTTCAACGACGGCTACATCGCCGAAATGTTCGAGGCCTTCAGCGCCGATCCGTCCAGCGTCGACGAATCCTGGCGACAGTTCTTCAGAATGGCAGCCCAGTTCGGCACCACGGGCTCCACCATCGCCAACGACGGCGACCCCGAGCTGCCGCGTGTCGCCGCCGCCGCCGCGGCACTGGCGCAGAACATCCGCATCTTCGGCCACCTCGCCGTCACCCTCGATCCCCTGGGCACGCCCCCCCTCGGCGCCCTCGAGCTGACGCCGGAATTCTTCCGCATCACCGAAGCCGATCTCTCGCGGATCCCGGCCACCTCGCTCGGCTTCATGGACTCGCGATTCAGGACGGCGGCCGACATCATCACGATGCTGCGCAAGCGGTACGCCTCACGCCTCGCTCTCGAAGTCACCCACCTGCCCTCGGAAGCCGAACGGCAGTGGTTCCGCGCCATGCTCCGCGCCGAGCACCACACCCGCGCGCTGACCAGCGAAGAAAAGGTCGGACTGCTCTTGCGCCTGACGCAGGTGGATGGACTCGAGCGCTTTCTCGGACGCGCCTATCAGGGCAAGAAGCGCTTCAGCATCGAAGGCACCGATGCGCTGGTCCCGATGCTCGACACGGCCATCACCGAAGCCTCGGCGCAAGGCACGAAGGAAGTGGTGATCGGCATGGCGCATCGTGGGCGCCTGAATGTGCTCACGAACGTCATGGGCAAAACCTACGACGCGCTCTTCTCTGAATTCGAAGGCCGGCATGCCGCGGCTGAAGACAACGAAACGGGCGACGTGAAGTACCACATGGGCTATGAGGGCACGCGCGCGATGCCGTCTGGTGCCACGATGGGCATGACGCTGGTGCCGAATCCGAGCCACCTCGAGTTCGCGAATCCGGTGATCAACGGCGTGGCTCGCGCCCGGCAGCGCATTCCAGGCGGCATGGGCGCGCGTGATCCGAAGTCGGTGCTCGCCATCTGCGTCCACGGCGACGCCGCATTCATCGGTGAAGGAGTGGTGGCCGAGACGTTCAACATGAGTCGGTTGCGCGGCTTCGAAATCGGCGGCACGCTGCACATCATCGTGAACAACCAGGTTGGCTTCACCACCGACCCCATCGACGCGCGCAGCACGCACTACGCCAGTGACCTCGCGAAAGGCTTCGATGTGCCGATCGTCCATGTCAACGGCGACGATGCCGAAGCCTGTGTGATGGCGATCCGTATCGCGATCGCGTACCGCACGCAGTTCGGCAAGGACTTTCTCGTCGATCTGGTGGGGTATCGTCGTCACGGCCACAACGAGACCGACGAACCACTGTTCACGCAACCCGAGCTGTATGCGCGAATCAAGGCTCACCCGACGCCGCGTCAGGTGTGGGGTGCGCAGCTGGTGCGTGATGGTGTGATGTCGCAGGCAGCCGTCGATGCGATGGATGCGGAGTTTGCGAAGTCGCTCGAAACGATTCATGACGAAGTACGAAAGGCCACGCCCGGGCATGAGGAGCCCGTCCCGGAGCCTGTGGCCTCGGGTCCCGTCACGACCGCGGTACCGGACGCGCGTCTCAGGACGCTCAATGAAACATTGCTCACCTGGCCGGCCACACTCACCCCCAATCCGCGTCTGGCCAAGACGCTCGATCGCCGGCGCGATGGTCTCGAGCGGGCGATCGACTGGGGGCATGCCGAGTCGCTGGCCTTCGGATCGCTGCTGCAGGATGGCGTGCATGTGCGCCTCACGGGGCAGGATGTGGAACGTGGCACGTTCAGTCACCGTCAGGCGGTGTTGCACGATGCGACCACCTACGCGAAGTACACACCATTGCAGCACATTCCCGGAGCGAAGGGGTCGATCGAGATTGCCAACAGCCCGCTCAGCGAAACGGCGGTGATGGGTTTCGAGTATGGATTCAGCACCGCCGCTCCCGATACGCTCGTCTGCTGGGAAGCGCAGTTCGGTGACTTCGCCAATGTCGCGGCGCCCATCATTGACCAGTTCATGGCTGCCGACGGCGCAAAATGGGCGCAGGATTCGGGACTGGTGCTGTTGTTGCCGCATGGCTACGAAGGACAGGGCCCGGAGCACTCATCCGCGCGACTCGAGCGTTTCCTGCAGCTCTGCGCCGAGGACAACATGACGGTCGCCTATCCGTCCACGCCGGCGCAGTACTTCCATCTGCTCCGTCGGCAGGCGCTGCGGGCAGCCCGTCGTCCGATGATTCTGATGCAGCCGAAGTCGATGTTGCGGCTGCCCGATGCGATGAGCGGCATCGCCGATCTGTCCATCGGTGCGTTCCAGCCGGTGATCGATGACGCAACGACGAAGGGCCGCGAGCAGAAGGTCACGCGCATCGTCGCCTGCACGGGGAAGATCTACCACGAAATTCGCGCTGCGAATCCCGGCGAGCAGGTGGCCGTGGTGCGCCTCGAGGAGCTGTATCCCTGGCCTTCAGCGCACATCGATGCCGTCATGCAGCGATATCCGAACCTCGTCGACCTGGTGTGGACGCAGGAAGAGCCGAAGAACATGGGCGCCTGGTCATTCGCGGAGCCGCGTCTGCGGCTGTCCACCGGTGCCAGCGTGACGTTGCGGTATGCCGGTCGCCCGGAGCGCGCCAGTCCCGCCGAAGGGTATGAAGCGGCACACAAGATCGAACAGGCGCGCATCATCGCCGAAGCGTTGGCGGTGACGACGGTTTCGGCAAGGCCGCTCGCATCGTCGCGGCAGGTCGCGATCGCAAAGAGACCTGCCGCCGCGAAGAAAGCGCCGGCACCAAAGAGATCGGCGGTACCCAAACAGGTGGCGGATTCAAAGAAATCGGGGCCGGCGAAAAAATCGACACCGAAACGCAAGCCGGCGTCCGCCCGACGCTGATCCCGGCGGTGTTTCAGATTGGTCCGACACGGCGCGCCCGTCATCGCACGACTGACGGGCGCGCCGCAGTGCGATCCTCCTGATCGACGTCCGTATCGAGTACTCTCACTACCCATGCTGAACCTCGTGCGTCCCTTCATTCGAACGTCCGCCGTCGCGGTTGCCCTTCTTGCCGCCCCGTTCTCGTTGGGCGCGCAGCAGGGGGCGGTGGTGCTTTACGATCTTTCATCAGCACTTGGGACATCCGCGCGCGTCCTCATGATCGGCGCGCACCCGGACGACGAGGACACCGATCTGCTCGGATGGCTGGCGCGCGGCGCCAAGGTCGATGCCGCGTACCTGTCGCTGACCCGCGGTGATGGCGGACAGAACGCCATCGGCAAGGAGCTCGGCGAGCCGCTCGGAGTGATCCGTACCGAGGAACTCCTGGCGGCACGACGCATCGATGGCGCGCGGCAGTTCTTCACCCGTGCGTATGAGTTCGGGTTCTCGAAGTCGGCCGAGGAGACCTACCAGCACTGGCCGAAGGATTCGGTGTTCGGCGATGTCGTGCGGATCGTGCGGGCGTTCCGGCCGCACCTCATCATCGCCGTCTTCAGCGGAACACCGCGCGATGGGCATGGACATCACCAGGTGTCGGGCATCCTGGCGAAGGAGGCGTACGACGCCAGCATGGACACGGTGCGGTTTCCGGTCGCGATCTACGGTGCGCCGTGGACCACGTCGAAGTTCTATCGAGCCGCCCGGTTCAATGCGGCCAATGCCACGCTCAAGATCGATGTCGGAACGTACGATCCAATCCGTGGCCAGTCGCTCGGAGAAGTGACGGGCCAGAGCCGCAGCCAGCACCGCAGTCAGGGATTTGGCGTCGCACAGCCGCGTGGCACCCTGGTGGATTACGTGCGCCGCGAGGCGTCCCGCGTGAACGGTGGAATCCTCGCCGATCAGGAGCGCTCGATCTTCGACGGCATCGATCCGACGCTGCAGCGGTTTGCGGCCGACGTGATGCCGGCCCAGCGCGCAACGTTCGACAGCCTCACAGCGACATTGGCCGTGCTGCGCACGCAGGTTGACCCGAAGTCTCCCTGGAATGCACTCCCGCGCATCGACGGTGCGCGGCGGCTGCTCGATCGCTGGTGCACCGCCGGTGATGCGACACGGAGCGACATGTGCCGCGGAGAGGAGCCGGTCGCGTCGACACTGAGTCAGGGCGACGCCGATCTGGTCATGAGTGCCGCCCGCACCTTCGGTCAGCTGCAGCAGCTGGGTGCACTCTCGAGTGGCCTGCTTCTCGAAGCCACGGTCAGTCGCGAGTTCGTGGCCGAAGGCGATACGGCATCGCTCTCGCTGCGCATTACCAATCGCAGCCCGTACGTGGCCCGGGTGTCGGTCTTCACGCCGAGCGATGGCGCGGCGCCGCGCGATACGATCGCGCCCGGTGAGGCTTACGTCACCAGACTGCCGCTCCCCTCGTATCCTCGCTCAGCGCCGTGGTGGTTGCGCCGTCGTACTGACGACGTGACACTCAACCAGGGCAACGCGATCATCGAATCGGCGGCGCGTTCCGGTGACATGTTCATCGAAGCGGCGTCCATCATCGACGATGAGGCGCGTCGCAATCAACCCATGGCCTCAGTGCCGGCGCTCGTCGCTGGCGTTCCGGTGCAGTTGAGCGCGCCGATCAGCTATCGCCGGATCGATGAGGTGCGCGGCCAGCTCGACTCGCCCGTGATGTTCGCGCCTCGCGTCACCCTCACCATCGACGGCGGTGCGGCCAGTTATGCGCGCGCCGACACTCCATTGCAGCGCAAAGTCAACGTTCGCGTCACGGCGAATGGGGTCGTTGATGGCCCTGTCACCGTCCGTCTCGCTGCGCCCAGGGGCTTCACGGTTGACAGTGCGACGAAGGTGGTGTCGCTCACGGTTGGCAGTGCGGTCACCGTGCCCTTTACGCTGCGCGGCCGGTTGCCGCGCGGGCGTCACATCATCAGCGTCAGCGTCGATGCGACGATCGCCGGAGTTGCGACCACCTTCGCCCTCGGCTATCAGCGCATCGAGTACGATCACATTCGCCCGCAACACCTCTACCGTCCGGCGGCGATTGCGCTCGAGGCGGTTGAGACGGGTGCGATTGCCAGTGGACTGGTGGGATACATCGATGGCCTCGCCGACAACGTGATGCCGGCGCTGACGCAGCTTGGCGCAACCGTCGAGCCATTGCCGGCGACCGCGATCGAGAGCGGAATGCTGTCGCGCTACAAGGTGATCGTCGTCGGTCCGCGCGCGCTCGAAGCGCAGCCGGCGCTGGCGGCAAAGATGGCGACACTGCACGAGTGGGTGCGTCGCGGCGGCACCATGATCGTGCAGTACCAGCAGACCGACATCGGCCGACCGGGTATGGCGCCATTCCCACTCACCTTTCGCCGACCGGCGGCGCGCGTGACGGAGGAAGACGCGGAGGTCCGTGTGCTGCGCGCTGACACCCCGCTGTTGACGCGCCCCAACCGCATCGATCGATCCGACTGGAACGGTTGGGTGCAGGAGCGCGCGACGTACATGCCGACCACCGCCGACTCGGCGTACAGTACGGTCCTCGGGATGAACGATGCGGGTGAACCGGAAAACCCGAATGCAGTGCTGACGGCAAAGATCGGGAAGGGCACCTATGTCTTCACCTCGCTCACGTTCTTCCGTCAGCTGCCGGCTGGCGTGCCGGGTGCCGCTCGCCTCTTCGTGAACATCCTCAACGCCGGCGAAGCCACTCAGGCACCGAGGCGCCGACCGGTGCCGTGAACGGCCGTGGGAGCGCGCGCGGTTTCTGCTACTTCTTCTTGGTCACATCGGCCAGCGTTCGCACGCGTTCCGAGAGCGGCGGCAGGAAGTCACGGGAAAAGACTGTGTCCCACTCCGGCAGACGCGGCATCCGGTCGCCGGCGTTCATCATTCTGATCGCCAGGGCGAATCGTTTGGGGTCGATGTCCCCAATCCCAAGCGTGGCCCCTTCCGCGCCGCCCATGTCACCGCGCAGGGTGCGGAGCAGGCGGTTGCGCTCGATTTCCGGACGCAGGGTCGGATCGCGCTTCATGACTTCACTTATCGCGGCATCGGGATCGTTCATCGCCGCGATCAACCCGCGATTGGCGGCGCGGACAAACGCCCTCACCAGCGCCGGATCACCGTTCACCAGGCTGCGTGATGCCATCAGTGCACTGCCATACAACTCTGGAACGGCATCACGGTACATCAGGAATCGCAACGTCGAGTCGGGGTTGGCCCCCGACGATTCGACCGCAGCGATACTGGTCGTGATGTAGCCGAACACGGCGTCCGCGCGCCCGTCGTCGAGGGCGGCGATCAGCCCGCTGAACCCCGATGAATCGGGAATGATGGTGATCTTTCGCACGTCGATACGCATCCGTTCGGCAAAGGCATCGAAGGTATTCAGTGCCACATCGGTGGCGTGCCCGATGATGCGCTTGCCTTCGAGCTGCCTGGCGGTGACGATCGGACTGTTGCGCTTCAGGATGATCGCCGATGGCGACCGGTTGAACAGCATGAAGACGCCCATCGGCGTCGAATCGGGCCGGATCGACGCCTCCTCGACCAGCGCATTGATGTCGCCATATCCGAAGTCGAAGGACTCGTGCACCATGCGGTTGGCGGCCGTGTAGGCGCCGCGCCCGTTGGTGACACGCAGGTCGATGCCTTCGCTGCGGAAATAGCCGGCTGCGTCGGCCAGCAGCAGCCAGGCGTTGGCGCCGGATGGGCCGGAGTTGAGCAGGAGTTTCACGGTCCGGCGCGCTGCGGGTGGCTGGGTAACCGCCCCAGACTTCGGTCGCGTTTGTGCGGGAGAGGCCGCGGGCATCAGCAGCGCGGCGCATGTCGCGCCGTACGTCACGGCGGTGATCAGTCGACGAGGGCCGGACGCCATGGTCTTCCTTGCGGATGAGAGCGATCGCGCAACAATGGCGCACAGGGCTACACAGGCGGACGATTGGACTGCGCTTTGGTCAGAAGGGAAATCTGCCCGCGCCGGCACGAACCTGAGCAGCGAGCGGATCACCGACCATGGCGGTCGCTGGTCGAGCCAGACACCGATCCACCCGCTCGGGCCGACACAGGGCGGCTTGAAGTACCGTGCCGGATCGCTCTCGATCACCAGCGCCTGATTGGCCGGCCTGGCCTTGATCCAGACCGCTGGCCGGCCACCGCCGTGGTGTGTGCCCGCGCTGGCGTACATAGCGGACAGCTTGTCCTTCACCCGAAACGTCGGCTCACCCCACGCCTCCTTCTCGGTCGATTCCGGATAAGGACAGGCAGAGGTCGCGCAGCTTGATGACCGGGTCGCTTGGCATACATCACCTCGGGGAGGTCGCGGTAGAAGACACGGATCGGGCACGGGCGGCTGAATAGTGCTGCGTCAGCGCCCGCTGGCGGGAGTGCGTTCTCCACTGCATGGTCTCCCATGCGACGCGGATCGGTACGCCCGGACCGCGATCACCGGTTCTGCCGTCACGCCGTACCAACGCCCACCCCGGAGCTTCGATGTTTCGTGCTCGTCCGCTGCTGCTGATCGCCCTCGCGGCTGGCAGTCTGGCCGCTCAGCCCAGTCCGACCACCGGCCTCACCCACGGACAGCGCGTCAAGCGGCTCGCCATCCGCAACGCGCTGATCATCGATGGCAATGGCATGCCGACGCGTGGACCCTTCGACATCATCGTCGAAGGCAACGTCATCACCGAGATCATCGCACTCGATCCGGTGGCGCTGCGCGCCGGTCGCAGCAAACGGGTGGCCGCGGATGCCGAGATCGATGCGACGGGCAAATACGTGCTGCCAGGGCTCATCAATGCGCACGCCCACATGCAGTCGAATCGCAGCGGTCAGAGCATGGGCGGCTTCGAATACAATCACAAGATCTGGCTCGCGAATGGCGTCACGACGGTGCGCGAAGTCGGCGCTGAGAGTGAGTCGCTGAGTGTCGTGCTCCGCGGGCGGTCGCAGCGCGGCGAGATCGTCGCGCCGCGCATGTTCATCTATCCGTTCTACGACTTCGGCGGACGCATCCGTACGCCGGTGGAAGCGCGCACACGCGTGCAGGCGATGAAGAAGCTCGGCGTCGATGGCATCAAGATCGGTGGCATCGAACGTGACATCATGGAAGCGATGCTCGACGAGTCGAAGAAGCTCGGGCTGCGGGTGGCCCATCATGTCGGCGTGGAGCAGACCAACGCCTGGGATGACGTGAAGTTCGGCACCACGTCGATCGAGCACTGGTACGGCATTCCCGACGCTGCCATTCCGAACCTGCGGCAGAACTTTCCCAGCAACTACAACTATTCCGACGAAACCGATCGCTTCCGCTGGGCGGGCCGCCTCTGGCGCGAGGCCGACCCCGGGATTCTCGACTCGCTGCTGACGGCCATGGTGAAGGCGAACGTGGCCTGGGTGCCGACGATGGACATCTACGAAGCCAGCCGCGACCTGCAGCGCGCGCAGACCCAGCCCTGGTTTGACGACTATCTGCATCCGTCACTGGCGAACTACTTCAAGCCCGATCCTGCCAATCATGGATCGTACTTCATCGGCTGGAGCAGCACGGACGAAGTGTACTGGAAGGAGAATTACCGGATCTGGATGGCGGCGTTGCGCGACTTCGAGCGCAAGGGAGGTACCATCGGCTGCGGTGATGACGCCGGCTTCATCTATCAGCTGTACGGCTACGGCATGATCCGCGAGATGGAGCTGCACGCCGAGGCGGGGTTCAATCCGCTCAAGATCATCGAGCATTGCACGGGCAACAACGCGCGCATCCTTGGCGAAGAGTCGCGACTGGGCCGGGTGCGGGTGGGGTGGCTCGCGGACCTGATCGTGGTGGATGGCAATCCGCTCGAAGACCTCAAGGTGCTCTACGCCGGCGGTACCGCCGCCATCCGGCAGGGCAAGGAAGTCCGGACGCTCGGCAGCGAGTGGATCATCAAGGACGGCATTCCCTACAACGGCCCCCAGCTGCTGCGCGAAGTGAAGGCGATCGTGGACGCGGCCAAGGCAGGGGTGAAGCAGTAGGGGGTCGCGCGGCGTGCGGTGTCTTCTGGAGCAGCGGGTCGCGCCGCTGACTACCACGGAGGACTGCACGATGACAAACCGCTCGACGAAGGTTTCCGCAGCGCTGGCGACTCTGGTCGTCAGCGTTGCCTGCGGCCAGCCGCTTGGGGCCCAGGTGAGTGAGGTGTCGCGGCGGCCGATCGCCGACATCGCCCACCTGACGTTCGGCTCGCTGTGCGAAGACCGGTTCGTGATCCGGAATGACGGTCCGAATTCGGTGGACGTCGAGTACGCAGTGTCCAAGGGCAACGCGCGGACTCCACTGACCTTGGGCGGCCGCGAGCAGGTCGAGCTCGAGTCGAAGTCGCGCGACGAGCTCGAGCTCTGGATGGATGGCAAGCTGGTCGCAAAAGCCGAGAAGGAGGGTCGCAAGTGCGGCGATATCCAGGGCAACGCGATGGTCGCCATCGCACCGCTGAACGTGGCGACGAACGCGCCTGACATCCGCAACGCGCGAAATGCGCGTGGCGGCGTTGGACTTGGTTTCGGGAATCCGTTCTTCGACCCCTGGTACGGCCCGTACAGCTCGTACGGGTGGGGGTATCGTCCGTTTTACTCAGGGTTTTATGGAGTGCCGATCTTTATCGGTGGGCGCGGGCGGCGGCGCTAGTCGGTGATGTACCGAGGTAACGCAGCGGCGCTCGGTCCGGCGACCGGGCGCCGCCGACGTTGTAGGGTCCTGCACGCCGTCGCGAGCCCTATCCCGCCTTTACCCGATATCGCCGCGCCGCCAGCACCCCGCCAATGAATCCACCCAGGTGCCCCTGCCAGCTCACCCCGGGTGTCCCAGGCAATACCCCCATCACCGTGCCGCCCCACACCACCGCCACCAGCACGCTGATGGCGATGCTCGCAAAGCTCCGCGCATACCAACCGCTCAGCAACAGGAAGCCGAGAAACCCGAACACCACCCCGCTCGCGCCCACGTGGACCGAGTTCGGTGCACCAATGCTCCACGCCAGCAGCCCGGCACCGAGCATCGAGTAGAGCGTGACAGGCAGGAAGTGGCGACGGTCGCGCAGCATCACCAGCCAGCCGAACAGCAGGAACGGCACCGTGTTGGCGATCAGGTGATTCAGGTTCGCGTGCAGAAATGGTGCGACGAGGATTCCGATCAGCCCGTCAGTGGTGCGCGGCACGATGCCGAACTGCAGCAGCGCGCCGCCGAGCAGCGTGTTCACGCCGAACGTCACCCAGAGTGCACTGGTCGTCGTACCGAGGGTCAGCGCCTGAGACTTGAGCGATCGTGTGACATTCCGAGACGTTCTGGCGACGGCGGTCTTCATGGGCTGAGCGTTCAGGGCACCGACGGCAGTGAGTACTCGAGATCATACGAGTGCGTCTTGCCCTCGATGATGATGGCGAGGGTCCCGCTGATCCCGGCGAACCCCTCGGTGCCGCTGTCGGGAACGATCGTGATCACGAGCGACTGTTCGCCCTTGGCCATGATGCCCGTGTGCTGCAGCACGAAACTGCCATGGCGGCCGGCCATCGTGCCTGTCACTCGTTCGATTGCGGAGTAGGCCGCTGAACCCTTCACCGTGCCCATGCCGGTCAGCATCTGCCCCTTGCCAGTGCCGACCAGGTCACCGCTGAACTGCTTGTCGATCGTCATGCGCCCGAGCGTCGTGGCATCGCCATACGCGTCGGCCGGCAGCGGGGCGATCTGCACTTCGAACGTCCCGCGGGCGTGCATTGACATCGACATCTCCGTTGGTGGCATCAGCGGCGCACCGGTGAGCATTGGTGCCCGGTGTTGAAGCACACTCGACGTACCCAATGCCAGTGTAACGCCGAGTGCGATGGTGACTACGGGATCCGGCATGCGGCGGTTTCCTGTGGTGTGGCGGAAATTATCGCGAGTCGAGGACGCGCCGGCCGAGTTGCCCTGAAGGTATTGACTACCCCACTGCCGCACTCCTGAACCATGCCATCGGGATATCCGCCTCCGGTGTGCCGTCGGCGCCCCGGATCGCGCGGTCCAGCCGCCCCTCGCGAATGAAGCCCACCGACTCATACAGTCGCTGCGCGCGATGGTTGCGTTCAGCGGTCATCAATTCCACGCGGACGATGTCAGGGCGTTCGCGTGTCACGGTGTCGAGCAGCGCCGTGAACAATGCCCGGCCGACGCCTCGCCCCTGCACGTCCGGGTGCACCGCCACGGTCAGGTTGCCGTACACGTGACTGAACAGCCGCAGCGGATTGCGGTACGCATGGAGTTCCCCCGCCAGTCCGTCAACGCCATCGACTTCGGCGACCACGATCTCGCCATCGTCGAGACTGCGCGCGAGAAATCCTTCCACGTACTGGCGCGAAATTTCGTCAGGCTGGCGTGCCAGTCCGCCGGTCGTCGACGAAACGGTGACATAGAGCCGCTCGATCGCGGCGAGGTCATCGCGCGAGGCTCGGCGCACACGTGCGGCAGGTGTCGTCACCCGTCCGCCATCAACTGCCGCACGGCGTCGGGCCAGTCAGCGACGCGCCGGAACCGTGTTTCGTGCACATTGTGCGGTGCGGTGAAGATGATCGGCTCACCGCGGAACTTCACCAGCTGGTACGGACTGTCGTCGATCAGGTAGTCGGCGCCAAGGACACTCTTGTCACCGCAGAAAATGCAGTTCGTCGGCGGAATTTCGGGGAAATGCTCGCGCAGCCACGCGAACTTCGCATTGAATGACACCGGATGTTCCATCGCGGCACTGGCGACGAAGATTTCGTACCGCTCGCCGAGCGTGCGCATGGCATCGATCGCACCCGGTACCAGCGGAATGTCGCGGAAGAATGTCGGATCGAACAGGTGTTCGCGAATCCGCGGCCGGTGTGCTTCGGGAACCACCGTGTGAAAGTGCCTGCCGTGCAGATCGTCGATCGTGATACCCGGGCCGAAATCGCGGGTGTACCAGGCCAGCTGGTGCGCGGCGGTATCGGCCAGCACTTCGTCCATGTCGATTGCCATGCGCTGCACGTCGAACCGGTCTCCGTCAAGGGGTAAAGCGAGCCGATGACGGAGTCACTCCGCCTCGATCAGCACGCGCTCGATCCGGCGGTCCGGCACCAGCCAGAGCAGCGAGACCGCCACAGAACAGGCCAGCGACAACACCCCACGCCAGAACGCCATCGGAATGCCGATGCTGTAGAGTACCAGCGGAATCAACCCCGTCCAGTCATTGCCCACCGCCTGCTCGAGCAGCGAGTTCTTGCCCGGTACCAGACGCCTCGAATCGTCCTTTGCCCATCCGGTATCGTCAGAAGAACCTGCGCCTGACGAGGAATGCCATTGCCGCCGGAACGCAGAAGATCAGCGCCGCGATCGGCAGCTCCTCTCGGAGTGTGTAGCCAGCCTTGGCCACGCCGGCCCAGAGATTCGTGGCCGTAGCGAGAAACCAGACTGTGATGAAGGCCAACGTCGCGTCCTCGACGGCCGTGCCGCCCGGTTTACCGAGCCGTCGCGCCAGCCCGACGCTGATGCTCCAACTCGCGATACCGATCAGGATGATCATCGCCGTGCGCATGCGGTCCACCGTTCTGGAGTGAGGTCCTCGAGGGTATTCAAGCGACCGCACCCCGTCGGCGCCACCGGACGCGGTGCAACCGGGTGAACGAGACGCGATACTCCGGCGTAGCGCGATCACCCGCTTCGCGCCGTCACCGCGCGCCTTCCCCCCTGACTCCCCTGCCGCCATGTCGACCCGCCGCGATTTCGTTCGCACCATGGGCCTGTCCCTCGCTGCCTCGGCTGCCGCATCCGCCGACCTCGCCGCACTGCCGCTGTCGGCGCCAGCCGAAGGTTCGGAAAAGCTGTTGGTGCCAAATACGCAGCACCCCATACCGGCACCGGTCGGGGTCGACCGGCTGCCGCTCGAATGGTACAAGGCGACCTGCCGTCGGCTTCGCGCGGCGGCGAAGGCCCGCGGGGTCGACGCGATCCTGCTGCAGGCGGACCCGAACCTGGTCTACTTCTCCGGCTGCTTCCGCGGCAGCGGGGAACGCACCACCTGGGCCCTCCTCATGGTCGATGAGCCAGAGACCATCTACTGGTACTCGCCGGCCATCGATCGCGATCTCATCACGTCGTGGTGGTGCACCGAGAATACGTACTACTTCTGCTATCCGCACGCCGATGGTGGTTTTCCCAATCGCGGACAGAACCTGCGCGGAAACCGTGTCGATCTCTGGGCCTGGGTGCTGACACAGCTCGCCGCGCGAGGCCTGTCGACAAAGACGATCGGACTGGATCGTGAACTGACGCCGAGCAGCCAGCAGACGTTTTCGCGGTTGCTCCCCAGCGCGAAGCAGATGGACATCAGCGATATCTGCATGGACATGCGGATGATCCGCACACCGGAAGAGATCGCGCTGATCCAGCGCGCCTACCGCTACTTCGACAAGGTGCACGCCTTCGCCCGCGATTACATCCTCGAACATGGGACGAACGCCACCGACTACGAGGTGGGCCAGGCACTCTCCAGCTACGGCATCAACCTGATGATGCGTGATGTGAAGCGAGACGGCAAACCACACAGCGCCGTTGGCATCGAAGTGACGGGCAACTACGTGCGCGCGGGCGTTGCCACGGCGTACCCGCACCCGAACCAGTTCTTTCACACGAAGCTGCAACGGGGACAGCCGGTCTACGTGAACTGCGACATTCTCCTCGGCGGATTCGGCGGTGAGGGATACCGCAACTACATCATCACGCCCAGCACGCCGGCACACGATCGGATGTGGCAGGTCGTAGCGGAAACGGTGCAGATCATGGTGGAAGAAACGAAACCCGGTGCGGTCTGTTCGGAGATCGCGCAGAAGGTGCACGCGCATCAGATCAAGGCGGGTATGCAGGACTTCATCTATCACCGTCCCGGACATGGTCAGGGCACGAACTTCGAAGGACATCAGCCGCCATTCCTGGCCCTTGGCGACGACACTGTGGTGCAACAGGGGATGACCTTTTCCGTGGAGCCGGGACTGTACGACGCGCAGGGCGGTATCGGCATCAATCCGAGCGATCGGCTACTCGTGAAGCGGGACCGAGGCGTGCTGCTGAGCAGCATTCCGTTTACGAAGGAATGGAGTTACCTGACGATTTAATTACGCACCACCCGGCGCCCATTCGTGTTCGCGGATCATGCGCCGGTTGTCAGCTGGCTGTGCGGAGCGGTAGCGGTGTCTGTCGATGCCTCAGGACGCGTCCCCGCAACATCGGACGTGGCGAACTCCAGAGAACCGCGACGCTGTCGTGACCGCGCGTCAAGGCGTCAACCATGGCATCGTTGTCGAAGTCACGCAGGCGCGTCGCCAGTTCGGCCAGCAACCCGCTTTCAACCGCCAGCGTATGCGCCACGCGAACCGCATGGCCCCCTCGACCGTCCAACCGGACATGGACATCCTCTCCATCCTCGGCGTCTGCGGTGGTCGTCACCGAGACCTCCGCCAGATCGTCCCACGACTGAGATTCAAGGCGACCGTCACGATCGAATCGACGGACGCCCCACGACGTCACTTCGACAGATTCGTCTTGCTCCGAGTACTCGGAACGCATGAGCGCGGGGCGCAGGACGGAGAGCGCAACAGTGAAACAGCAACCAAGCAGAAGCCACCAGCCGAGTGGGTTGCTGGTGCGAATGAACAGAAAACCGCCGATGGCGAGTCCGGCCGACATGAAGATCGTCACGGCGGCCGCGCGTGAAGTTGGAAGAAACGTCATTTCGTCTCCGTTCCACAGCGACATCGCCGTGGGCTTGTACTACGCAACCGCTCTCACGAGCGGGAGCTCATCCATTGGGACCTTCCGGATACTTACTGATACCGTACTGCATGACATATGTTGCACGAATGGGGCCAGTACCTGAACGAGCTGGTGGTTTGTTTTTGGCGCAACTGTCGTGTTCTCGACTCGGCACGGCAGAGGTTCGCGCGCCGTCGCGTATCGCACCAGTCCGTGCGGTTGCGTTTGCTTGCCCCAAACGCTCGCTTGTGAAATATTTCACAAGCACGGAATCTGCTCCGTGCTCCTCATAGTCCGTGCGGCTGACGGTGCCTACCTGCCGGCCTTCGCACGACGGAGATATGGATGTTGCCAGCCGAGCCCAACACCAGCACCCGCGAAACCAGTACGCACGCGCGCGATCCTCGCCCGCATGTCGTCATCATCGGCGGCGGTTTTGCCGGACTGACCGCCGCCAGGAAGCTGGCCCGCGCGGCGGTACGGATCACACTCATTGATCGTACGAACCACCATCTCTTTCAGCCCCTGCTGTATCAGGTGGCCATGGCGGTGCTCAATCCGGCAGATATCACCGTGCCAATCCGGTGGATGTTGCGCGATCAACAGAATGTCACGGTCATCATGGCTGAGGTCGATTCAATCGACCTGACCAACCGAACGATCGCCCTCGACGCCGGCAGCTCGACTGTCGATTGGGATTATCTGCTGGTGGCATCGGGTGCGCGGCACGCCTACTTCGGGCATCCGGAATGGGAGGCGAATGCCCCCGGCCTGAAGAGCATCGAGGACGCGCTGGAAATGCGCCGCCGATTCCTGCTCTCCTTCGAAGCGGCGGAACGGGCCAGCGCTGCTGGCGAACGCGACGCGCTGCTGACCTTCGTCATCGTTGGCGGTGGCCCCACCGGTGTCGAGCTCGCGGGAATGATCCCCGAGATCACGCGCCACACCCTTCGCCGCGACTTCCGGCGAATCGACACCCGGACGGCGCGCATCATTCTGCTCGAAGCCGGTTCGCGCATCCTGCCGCAATTCCCGGAAGACCTGAGCGCGCGCGCCAGGCGTGATCTCGAGGATCTGGGTGTCGACGTCCGGCTTGGCACTGCCGTGACGGGTGTCGATGACGACGGTGTGACACTGGCAAATGGCGAACGCATTCTCGCGCACACCGTCTTCTGGGGCGCCGGGAATCAGGCCTCACCTCTGGCAAGGCAACTCGGTGTTCCGCTCGACCGCGCCGGCCGGGTGATCGTCGAGTCCGACCTGTCGATCCCCGGGCACGAGCATGTCTTTGCCGTCGGCGACATTGCCGCCGTCATGACCCGGGCCGGTACGCCGGTGCCGGCGGTTGCGCCGGCCGCGAATCAGATGGGCGAACACGCCGCGAACGGGATCCTGAACGACCTCCGTGGGAATTCGCGGACCCCGTTCGCGTACTTCAACAAGGGCGATCTGGCCACGATTGGTCGGTATCGCGCCGTTGCCGCCGTTGGGCGTCTGAAAATGCAGGGGTGGCTGGCGTGGCTGGCGTGGCTCTTTGTCCACATTCTGTATCTGGCCGGCTTCCGGAACCGGATTACGGTGTTCGTGCAGTGGGCGTATCAGTACTTTACCTACCAGCGCGGCGTTCGCCTGATCACGGGGACGACGGCGCACCGGTTGCTGCGCACCAGTCGCACACGTGAACGCGAACGGGCGGTGGAACGGACCACAGGACACGAGGCGGCCTGAGTTCGGCTGGCTTGCAGTGCCCGTAGGCGCACCGATGCCGGTGCCGCCACGGCCTTCGGGACCTTGGTGTCACGGGGCTGTGCCGGAATCGGCGCAACTCGTTGACGCACTTGCCGCGCTCGGGTAGCCTCACCGTATGGCGATGCCTCGTACCACGCCCTTCCTTGCGGACCCGTCGTCGTCCCCAGAGGCGACGGCCGCTCGACTGGAGCACATCTTCGATGCGCTTCCGCTGGCGGTGGCCGAGTTCGACGTCGACCTGCTGTTGATGCGCGCCAACCTTCGCTACCGCACCCTGATCGGGGCGCTGGTTCCTGCCGGTTGGCGCCCGACAGCCTACGACGCCTTCCCAAACGCACTGGCCGATCTCAGCGACGAGATCGATGCCGCCACCATTCGGCAGGAATCGCGGACCCGGCGAGTGGCGTTCCGGAACTCTGCCAGCGCGCTGCAGATGGTGGAGTTGACCTTCGTGCCGCTGGCATCGGGCGGGCTGCTGATCGTCGGCACGGAAGTCACCGAGATCGAAGGGCTGCGACAGGCCCTTGCCCGAAGTGTGGCGCAGCTGGAAGCCATCTTCGACGTGTTGCCGGAATCCGTTCGCGTCTTCGACAGTCAGGCGGTCGTCACCCGCGAGAACTCGGCCGCCCACGCCGACCACGCGGCCCAGGACCTCTCGTCGCTGCGCGAGCTCTGGCGCGCGGATCTGCCACGTCGAGCCGACGGCACCTCGCTGTTCGTGCATGAGCATCCCACCGCGCGAGCGCTGCGCGGCGAGACCGTGCGCAACGAAACGATGCTGGTGCGCCGCGGCGTGGAAGGGGAGCAGATCATCGAGGTCAACTCGAACCCGTTGCGCGACGCCGCCAACTCGGTTGTCGGCGCCGTCACCGTCGAGCGCGACGTCACCGAACGCACCCGGCTGGCGCGTGAGCTGGCCGAGCAGGTGCGCCGCGCGAATGAGCTGTACGCCGTGGTCTCCACCGAAGCGGAGCGGCTCGAGCAACAGGTGAGAGAGCGGACCGCCGAGATCGAGCGGCTCGAGGAGACTCGCAGTCGAGAACGTCGCCTGGCGGCGGTGGGTCAGCTGGCGGCCGGCGTGATGCACGACGTGAACAACGCCCTCAATCCGATCGTCGCCGCGGCGCACCTCCTCCAGCTGCATGCGAACAACCCGGAGAAGGTGCGCGACTATGCCATCCGGATCGCTCGGGCGGCGGAGACCGGCGCTGCGACGGCGTCGCGCGTCGGCCGTTTTCTGCGCCAGGATCCGATTACGCTGGCGCCGGGTGCGATGGTCGATCTGGCGACGGTGACCGACGAAGTGATTGCCATGACCCGGCCGATCTGGGCCGAACGTGTGGGCGGCGGGACGGTACATCTCAATCGCAGCCTCGCTGCCGATGTGATGGCACGGGCGGTGCCTGGCGAGGTCCGCGAGGCACTGCTCAATCTGATCCAGAACGCGCTCGATGCCATGAAGGGGGGTGGGACACTTGGCGTCACCGTCAGGCGCGACCGGGTGCATGCAATCGTCGAAGTGCACGATACGGGTCACGGCATGACGGCCGAGGTCCGTGAACGGGCCTTCGAACCGTTCTTCAGCACGAAGGGGCCAAATGGCAGCGGGCTCGGATTGGCCGAGGTCTACGGCGTCATGAAGCGTCACAACGGGCGGATCGAGATCGAGTCCGCGATTGGAACTGGGACGACAGTGCGGCTGCTCTTCCCGGCGGCCGACCCCAGCACCCGAACGCCGCCGATGGTGGAGGCAGTCGATCCGCGCCAGCTCGCGCCCCGGCGGATCCTGGTGGTCGAGGATCACGTCGATGGCCGCGAGCTGGTGACGCAGGTGCTGCAGATGGCGGGACATCAGGTGGTCGCGGTCGCCACCGTCGCGGCCGCGGAGGCAGAGCTTGCCGGAGAGACACCGCCCTTCGATGTTGTCGTGACGGACATCGGGTTACCTGACGGCGTCGGGACCGATCTCGCGACGCGGATCCGTAAACGCTTTCCCCTGATGCGCGTCGGGGTGATCACGGGGTGGGAGCTGCGTCCTGAATCGATGGCCGACGCTCACTTTTCCTTGCGCAAACCGCTGGTCGCGGAAGAATTGCTGGCGCAGGTGGCTGCGCGGTAGCAGGTTGTGCATGCTGTGGTGAACTGGGCATGGCGCGACGGGGCGTGCATGCACTTGCTGAGTCGCTACATTCCCCGAGCTTCGATTCCTGCTGGGTTCCCTTCCCAACGATTTCCGCAAAGGCTGGTACATGGCTGATTCCCCGATCCGAGTAGTGCTGGCGGATGACGATATGCTCTCGCGGCCACTGTTGAGCGAGCTGCTGGTGTCCATGGGGTACGCAGTGGTCGGCGAAGCCGGCACGGGGCGCGAGGCGATCGCGGTGGCAGCTGAAGTCGTGCCCGACGTCGTGTTGCTCGACGTGCACATGCCCGATGGCAGCGGAATCGACGCGGCGAAAGCAATCACCGCGACCGGCGCGCCGACCGCCGTGGTCCTCTTCAGTGGCGACCAGACCGTGATCATCAGCGCCGACGATGCGCGCGCGACGGCCGCGATCGCCTTTCTGCCGAAGCCCGCACCGCCAGGCATCCTCGACAGCACTCTGCGCCTCGCCGTCGCACGTGCCCGCGAACTGTCCGAAAGCCGACAGGACGCCGCGTTCTGGAAGCAGAAGCTCGAGGAGCGGAAACTGATCGAACGTGCGAAGGGCATTCTGATGCGTCGCACCGGCAGTACCGAACAGGAAGCGTATCGCATCATGCAGCGGAGCTCGCAGGACAACTCGGTTCCGATGTCACAGATCGCACAAGCGGTGATCGACAGCGAGCCGGGCGCGAAGAAGCCGGAACCGGTGGCCTGACCTTTCCGCTGGCAGCTCTTCCGCAAGGGCGCGCCCACTCGG
>Ga0163155_10002331_pt1 | contig 21391 bp, 20 predicted proteins | sample OliLakLV19SP4G1_FD_148611 | JGI IMG/M metagenome (GOLD analysis project Ga0163155, IMG submission 148611) | Freshwater microbial mat bacterial communities from Lake Vanda, McMurdo Dry Valleys, Antarctica - Oligotrophic Lake LV.19.SP4.G1 | ecosystem: Environmental > Aquatic > Freshwater > Lake >... | reverse complement strand
ATAGAGGGGAAGACGATTGGCAAGCCGCAAGGCACTTCAGTAATCCTCAGTGAGCCTAGTGCGCTTTGCTCACGGACTGTCGGCATACATGGGTTTACCCAACTTTGCCTAGGTTTTCAATAGCGCCTCATCCTGCTTCAGCAAGGTCAGGTGATTGACCAGGGCACCCCCACCGAGTTGATCTACCGCACGATCGGCAAAGACGTGGTAGAAATTGAAGGCGTCGAAGCAGCGGCGGTGCGGCAGCTAGCCAATCAAGCCGAAACCTGGATTCGATCCTTTGGCAGCGGCTACATCTTGGCCTTGCCCGATACCGACTCGCCTGGGCTTTGGGAACAGCTGACGGCGCTGAATCCAACCCGCCTAACGCGGCGGCGGGCTAACTTAGAAGACGTATTTTTGCGGTTAACTGGGAGTGTGCTGTCGTGAAATATCCTGCGCTTTCCGCTTGGGGCGTCTATTCAGTGTGGCGCAGACATGCGAAGGTATACCAGCGCACCTGGCTGGTCAACTGTCTGCCGCCCGTGTCAGAGCCAATTATTTACCTCGTCGCCTTTGGCTATGGGTTAACGCCGCTGGTGGGCAATGTCCCTTACGGCGGGCAAGAGGTGGCATATTTAACGTTTATTGCTCCAGCTATGATTGCGGTGGGCATTTTGTTTCAGTCGTTTTTTGAAGGCGCTTACAGCAGCTTCATTCGGCTCAATTTCCAACGCACCTGGCAGGCATTGTTAACCGCTCCTTTGAGCTTTGCCGAAGTGTTTTTGGGCGATTGGCTGTGGGCGGCGACCAAGGGCATGATTGCCGGGGGGCTAACGGGAATTGTCGCGGTCATTTGGGGTCTATATGCCGCTTCGGACTTGCTTTTGGCACTGCCGTTAATGTTTTTGGGCAGCTTGCTGTTTGGCGCAATGGGGCTGCTGACCGCTGGCATTGTCCGTCAAATCGACCAGGTGAATGTGCCGATTTTTCTAATTATCATTCCTATGTTTACTCTCTGCGGCACCTACTTCCCGCGCAGCACGCTCCCACCGTTTTTAAGAGGTATTGCCGGAATTCTGCCGTTTGCTTCATTGGTCGATCTGCTGCGCTTTCCGCTAGAAATTCCTTCCCTGTGGTGGCTAAATTTGCTGTGGCTGCTAGGATTGACGGCGCTGTTTGCCACACTGGCCGTCCGCACCATTTATCCGAAACTGGTGGGTTAGATTCTAGATTTTAGCCTCAGGCAATGCTGCCGCGCTTGCGGGCTTCTTTGTAAGACGTGCCAATATTTTGCAAGCCAGCGCGGATCATTTCGCGTTCTAATAGAGCAAAAAACCGGGTGCGATCGCCTCCTCTGACCACAGCTTGGTTATGCGCCTCGGCCAGCGCCACCGGATAGCCATAGCCCTTTTGCACTTGGGTTAGGGTCAGACTCAGAGCGGTGTTGAGCAGGTCTGGGTCTTCGGCCACCCAGGCCGGAAACTCAACCCGTGCCACTTCAGACCCCACATTTAGGTAGCAAAAGAAAATGCGGTGCGGTCCATAGGCATCGAGAATGCGGGCAGAGCTGCGCCAGAGCGGGCTACGTTCTCCCGGCTCTAGCAGCAGTGACCAAAGGGCGCTGTCTCGCAAGGGTGCAAACACTTGACAGGGCGCATCTTCCGTTTTGCCAGGGCAGTGGGTGAGGCAGTCGGGGTTGGGATAGGGGCAGGTATGCAGCCGCAGAAAATTTAGCCCCTCGCCACTGCGGGCGGCGCTGATGTATCCGACTAAAGGAATTTGAGCCTGCCGTAAGCGCTCCCAGGCGTCTAAAATCGGCGGCAAAATGCGATCGCGCGCTTCAGCGGGTAAGGGTTCGAGAAACCAATGGATCAGCGAGCCATCGACCATGGCCAAGTAGGGGACGGGCGCTGGGGACGGGGAGGAGGGCGCTGTCAAATCGGGTTCTAGATCGCGTTCCAGGTTACTGCCCAGTTCGGCCAACACCACGGCTTCGGAAACGGTGCGGCGATATCCCATCCATTCTTCGGTGCGAATGCCCCACTGCCTTGAGACGTAGAGGTCTTCGGGACGGTAGAACACTTCTGGCAGGCTGTCGAGCAGCGGATAGCGGTTTTTTCCATAGTGCAGCACCACCCGACCCACATTTAGCAAGTAACAGTAGGCAATTTCGTGATGGCTAGGGGCAATTTGCGACCCGTCGGTGGCCAGCACGGTGTGCAGCGGCGGCGCTAGGGCGATCGGGATGCGGGTGCTCAGGGGTTCGATGGGAGTGGCGGCGGCAAACCCCAGGCGATCGCTCCATGTTGCTTGCTTGTCTAGCAATTCTGCCTGCCGCTCTTGCACTTCATTCAGCAATCGTTCGGCTAATTCTAACCGCTGGCGAGAGGCGATCGATTCGGCGGTTAGGTGTTGGCTAATGCCTTGCATCTGGCGAGCTAGTTTGATCAGATCGAGCATGGGGAAGCTTTGAGTTTTAAGTTTTGAGTTTTGAATGGAGGGTCTGGGTAAAATCGTATCTAACTTTTGGGTATTAATACAATTGTTCTAAGAACGTTTTTCATCAGGCGATCGCCCGGTGGGAATCGGTTTGCTCCAGTCGTTGGGTTCGGCGTAGCCCATTTTGTGCGAGGCGTACGTCAAGCGCAATTTCCTATGACCTCTATGGCATGACTGGGGAAGGTGGGGGCGTTGGCTGTCCTTGTTAAGCAATGTCCTACATTTCTACCATTGCCCTAATGGGTTGCTATGATAAGCTCAAAAATTTAGTGTGAGTGAAAAGGTAATACCTTAGCGTCTTGCCCAATAGTTTCACTAGATAAATTTTCACTAGATCAATCGCTGCTACTAGATTGCAGGCAGCGGGTATCTTGATCAATCTCTCTCATGCGTCTGTCACCGCTCAACAGGACTGCTCTATGACAAAACAGATATTAAAAGTAACCGACGATCGCGCCATCTTTAAGCGTCGCCCTGTGTATGCAGGACATTTGCCGCTGGCCGAGCAATTTCAGGTGGCGGCAGGGCAGGAATATGAAATTCAGTCATATGCCTATGCCGACTCTATGGGTGACTTTGATGAGCACATCAAGTTCACCCTAAAAACGGGTACTGTGGCTGGGTTCAATACCTGGTTTATCTTCAATCGGTTTGCCGAAGTTGTGTTCGACGGTGAAGTCGTCTATCCACTCGAAGAGCAAACCGCTGCCCAAATTCTCGAAATTACTCAAGACACAGTGCTCAAACGTCGCCCCGTCGCCTCTTCAGAACTGGCCGAAGAAGAGCTGTTCAAAGCCACCAAAGGCATGACCTTTGACCTCCACTCTTATGCCTATGCCGATACCAATGGCGACTTTAGTGACCACATTCGGTTTGCGATCAACAATCCAGAGGAATACATTCGCGGACTCAGTGCTTGGTATGCCTACGAGCTGCATGCTCAAGTCAAGTTTGATGACACGGTGGTGTACCCCCTAGCAGAAATCATCAAAAAACCTGGCCCTAACACCCAGTCAACACCCGTAGTGCCCCCGAAGCCTACGCCCCCGCCCCCACCGCCCAAAACCTTCACTGGTAAAAAGATTCAGCTGCCTGGAGGTAAGGGCACGGTATTTTCTGACCAGCCGATTATTGCAGGAGGGAGTTTTACCTGGGGTCAAGCCACCCATAAGGCGACTCGTATTCCCCAAACGGCAGCGCATGTAGACAATATTGTCAAAGTTGCCACGCAGCTAGAGAAAGCGCGTCAGCAAATTGGTAAGCCATTTCGAATTACGTCCTGGTATCGACCGGAGCCATTCAACTCGCGGGCTGGAGGGGCAAGACGCAGCCAACACTTAGGCGGTGGTGCGGTAGATATCGTGGTATCTGGCTATATGGGCAAAGAGCTGGGAGCTAAGCTGAGCAGCTGGTGGCCGGGTGGCATGGGCATCTATCCCGGCAACCGGAAACATATTTTGCACCTGGATGTAGGAGCCAAACGTAAGTGGGGTTTTTGAGCAAGGAGTAAGACTGAGATTAGAAGGCGATCGCCAAGATAGCAAGCTCTAGATTAAGCTAGAAATCAAGCTAGCTGGAGTGGCTATCGTCTAGGCAGCCTCATTAATCCTAGCCCTAATCTTAACCAGAGCTTTTAGTTTAACCGTGCCTGTCACTTAACAAGCAAGCAGGTTATGATGGTATACTATCGTTCCAGAGAGTGTGCGGCGGCATCGCCAAGTGGTAAGGCAGAGGTCTGCAAAACCTCCACCCCCAGTTCGAATCTGGGTGCCGCCTTGTTTCAAGCAACGGTCAACACAGCCTCAACCAAAAACCTCAGCAAAGCAGTTTTTGCCTTGGGTCGGCCCTATGTCTAGCAGGGGACGCGACCGGGCTGTGGCGCGATAGAACAGTTCACAAAGCGGGCATGCTGATTGAAGCATGCCCGCTTTGACTTTTCTTCCTCATGATTGACCTCATTCCATCTCCTGTGCGCTTGCTGGTAGTTATTGTCAACTACCGCACCCCAGACCTCACCATTGAGGCACTGCGATCGCTCCTCCCCGAAATCCAAGCGATGCCAGATACCCGTGTCGTCGTCACCGACAACCGATCAGGCGACAATTCGGTTGCACACATTGCAGAGACGATCGCCACCGAAGCTTGGGGGGCGTGGGTCACACTCATGCCCCTAGAGCGTAACGGGGGCTTCGCCTACGGCAACAATGCCGCCATCTGCCCTGCACTCCAGTCGGCAGCGCCACCCGCTTACATCCTGTTGCTCAATCCCGATACTGTGGTTCGACCAGCAGGGCTGCAACAGCTAGTCGCATTCATGGATCAGCATCCCCAAGTAGGGATTGCCGGGAGCCGCTTGGAAGATCCCGATGGCACACCTCAGCGCTCGGCCTTTCGGTTTCATTCATTGGGCAGCGAAGTAGATGCAGCGTTACAGCTCGGCGTCGTCTCTAAACTGTTAGCCCGTTGGGTGGCCGCACCGCCTGTGGTAGATGAGGCGATCGCCACCGACTGGGTAGCAGGAGCCAGCATGATCGTCCGGCGTCAGGTATTTGAGGCAACCGGGCTATTGGATGACATGTACTTTATGTACTACGAAGAGATGGATTTTTGTTTGCAGGCCCGCCGAGCGGGATGGAGCTGCTGGTATGTACCACAGAGCCATGTCGTGCATTTGGTGGGTCAAAGTTCTGGCGTGACGCATCCAACTTGCTCCACTCAGCGCCGTCCCCAATATTGGTTCGATTCGCGCCGCCGCTATTTCCTCAAAAATCATGGCTGGCTGTCTGCCGCAGTCACCGATGCTGCATGGGCAACGGCCTATGTGCTTTGGCAAGTCCGGCGATCGCTTCAGCACAAACCCAATTTTGATCCGCCGCAGCTATGGAGTGATTTTTTGAAAAATAGTGTGTTTGTTAAAGGGATTCGCCAGCCCCCTACAGCACCTACACTATGGCAGCAAATTAAAGAAGATTGGGTGGCTCATGGGTGTGATTGGACCAAGCCAGGATTTCGGGCTGTGGCCGTGCAGCGGTTTGGCGTCTGGCGGATGACGCTGAGGCCGAAACTGCTGCGTGCCCCCTTCAGCCTGCTGTATCGAGCGCTGTTCCGCCATGTGCGCAATGTCTACGGAATTGAGTTGCCCTATACGGTGCAGCTTGGGCGACGGGTCGTGATTGAACATCAAAGTGGGATTGTGATTCACGGTCACTGCGCTATTGGCGACGACAGCGTGATCCGACAAGGCGTAACGCTGGGAAACCGATACTGCGATCGCCCGCTAGAGGCACCCAAACTGGGCGCACGGGTTAGTGTAGGTGCAGGCGCAGCGATTTTGGGCAAAATTAGTGTGGGTGATGATGCAACAATTGGCGCAAATGCCGTTGTCTTACGCGATATTCCGCCCAGAGCTACAGCCGTTGGCATTCCCGCTAAGATCATCAGCTAACTAAAATATATGAAGATTTTTCCCACCGAAATCCCTGACGTTTTGTTGTTTCAACCCAATGTGTTTGAAGACAGCCGTGGCTACTTTTTTGAACACTATAACGAAACAGTATTCCAAGCTAAAACCGGGTTGCAGGTTCGTTTTGTGCAAGATAACTACTCGCGATCGCACCAAAATGTATTGCGGGGATTACATTACCAAATCGAGCAAGCCCAGGGAAAACTGGTCAGTGCAACAGTCGGCAGCATTTTCGACGTGGCGGTCGATTTAAGGCAGTCATCTCCTACATTTGGGCAATGGGTAAGCTATGAGTTAAGTGCCACCAATCGTTATCAGCTATGGATTCCGCCGGGGTTTGCCCACGGGTTTGGGGTGCGCTCTGAGGTGGCAGAGGTGCTATATAAAACGACTAATTATTATGCCCCCCAGCAGGAACGCTGCATTATTTGGAATGATCCAGATTTGGCGATCGCTTGGCAGCTGAACGGTGAACCGATCCTGTCTGCCAAAGACCAGGCTGGTCAGCCATTTTGTGAAGCGGAGGTGTTTGTATGAGCCGAATTTTAGTCACCGGTGCCAATGGGCAGGTCGGACGAGAACTGCTGCAAGCCCTAGCGCCCTTGGGCGAGGTCATTGCTGGCGATCGCACCCTGTTGGATCTCACCTGTCCGGCTCACATTCGCCAGACTATCGGTGAGATGCAGCCGGATGTGATTGTCAATGCTGCTGCCTATACAGCGGTCGATCAAGCAGAAAGCCATATAGAGCTGGCAAATGCAATCAATGGAACCGCCCCGCGCATTTTAGCAGAGTTAGCCAAAGCCTCCCAGGCCACCTTAATTCATCTTTCGACGGACTATGTATTTGACGGGACAAAACAGACGCCTTATTTAGAAAACGACCTGCCCCATCCCATTGGAGCCTACGCTCAATCGAAACGGCTGGGTGAAGTTGGCATTCAAGGCGTGTTTGGCATCGCACCGGGTTACATCATCCTCCGGACGGCCTGGATCTATGGTGTTTACGGCCAGACAAACTTTGTGAAAACAATGCTGCGGCTAGGGGCAGAGCGGCAGGAGATCAAAGTCGTGGCTGATCAAATTGGCAGCCCTACCTGGGCGCGCGATTTAGCGACTGCGATCGCCGGATTCACAGAGCAATCCCTCAGTACCACTACCCAGCCAGCCAGCAGTTTAGACACATTTCTGATGCCACCGACAGGGATTTATCACTTCACCAATGCAGGGGTAGCTAGTTGGTATGACTTTGCGGTCGCCATTTTTGCACAGGCGCGATCGCTGGGCTTTCCGTTAACCGTTCAACGGGTCATTCCAATCTCAACGGCTGAGTATCCAACGCTGGCCAAGCGGCCAGCCTACTCCGTCTTATCTGGCCACAAGACAGCCGCATTGATAGGCAGCGATCCCCCACCCTGGCAGCAAGGACTCCAGCAAATGCTTACAGACCTTTACTCAAACACCTATGAAAGCCATTGTTCTGTCGGGCGGTAAGGGTACGCGCCTGCGCCCACTCACCCATACGGGTGCCAAGCAGCTAGTGCCTGTCGCCAATAAGCCGATTCTTTGGTATGGGCTGGAGTCGCTCGTGGCAGCAGGAATTACCGACATTGGGATTATTATTAGCCCTGAAACCGGAGACGAGGTAAAAACCAAAACTGGGAACGGCGATCGCTTCGGGGCGCAAATTACCTACATTCTCCAAGATCGACCTGCTGGCTTAGCCCATGCGGTTAAAATTGCCCAGCCGTTTCTAAGCGATACGCCCTTTGTCATGTACCTGGGCGATAACTTGGTAGAAGGCAGCTTGGCTCCCTTAATCGATCAGTTCAAACGCAACCAGCTCGATTCGCTAATCTTGCTTTGCGCCGTGCCTAACCCCACAGCCTTTGGGGTAGCTGAGGTAAATTCCCAGGGGCGCGTGGTGCGACTAGTCGAAAAGCCTCAGGTGCCACCGTCAGATCTGGCGCTGGTTGGGGTTTACCTGTTTGCGCCGACCATTCATGAGGCGATCGCCCAAATTCAGCCATCGGCACGCGGTGAACTGGAAATTACGGACGCGATCCAAAAGTTAATTGATTTGGAGAAGAAAGTAGAAGCCTTTCATCTTAAAGGCTGGTGGCTGGATACGGGGAAGAAAGATGACCTACTGGAGGCCAATCGGCTGATTTTAGATACACAGCTGAAAGCAGAACTGTGCGGCGAGGTGGACGCGCGAAGCCAGGTGATTGGGCGGGTAAAAGTTGGCACGGGCACAAAAATTATTAACTCCACCATTCGAGGTGCGGTCACGATTGGCAACAATTGCCACATTGAGAACTGTTTTATTGGCCCTTACAGCAGCATCGCCGATGATGTGACGCTGATTGACACCGATCTAGAGCACAGCATGATTTTGCAGGGTGCTCACATTGTCGGCATCCATCAACGGATTGTGGATAGCGTCATTGGTCAGCGAGCACAGCTGCGGGTCGCTCCCCAACGGCCAAAGGCGCTGCGATTTATGATCGGCGATGATTGCCAAATTGACCTGGTGTAATTGTGACTTTGACTCCTTTGACTGAACAGTTCCATTCGAGACCGCCCCGCCGGGTATTGGTTACAGGTGGTGCTGGGTTTATTGCAGCTAACCTGGTGCATTATTGGGCAGCCCAGTATCCAGGCGATCGCCTCGTTGTCCTCGATGCCCTGACCTATGCGGGCAACCGCCGCACCCTGGCACCGCTGGAGACGCATCCTAATTTTCGGTTTGTCCACGGCAATATTTGCGATCGCCCTCTAGTAGAAGAGCTGTTAAAGGCAGAGGCGATTGATACCATCGCCCATTTAGCCGCCGAATCCCACGTCGATCGCTCCATCCTAGGCCCTGCCGCCTTCGTGCAAACCAACATAGTCGGCAGCTTCACCCTGCTCGACGCCTTTCGGCAGCATTGGGATGCCAACCGCCAACCCTCCCACTATCGCTTCCTCCATGTCTCAACCGACGAAGTTTACGGCAGTCTCAGCCCCACCGATCCGCCCTTTTCAGAAACGACCCCCTACGCCCCCAACAGCCCTTACTCCGCGTCCAAAGCAGGCAGCGACCACCTAGCTAGGGCCTACTTCCACACGTACGGCCTGCCCACCCTAATTACCAACTGCTCCAACAACTATGGCCCGTTCCACTTCCCCGAAAAGCTAATCCCACTGGTGTGCCTTAACATTCTGACGGGTAAACCGCTGCCCATATACGGCGATGGGCAAAACGTCCGCGACTGGCTGTATGTGGGCGATCACTGTCAAGCTCTTGATGCCGTGGTTGATCGCGGCACACCGGGCGAAACCTATAACATTGGCGGCAATAACGAAGTAAAAAATATTGATTTGGTGTACACTCTGTGCGACCTCATGAACGAATTAGCGCCCAATTTACCCGTGCGGCCTTGCCAAGAATTGATTACTTATGTCACAGACCGACCGGGACACGATCGCCGTTATGCCATTAACGCTACCAAAATTCAAACAGAATTGGGCTGGACACCGCTCGAAACACTGACGACTGGATTATGGCAAACGGTGCAATGGTACCTGACCCATCCAGATTGGTGGCAACCTCTGTTGTCAGATTCTCTTCAATAGGCACATAGTGTCAGATTTGGTGCCTCATATAGAGTAAGGGTTTGAGGCATTATCCAAGGGCAAAAAAGACCATGATTTTCTTGGTTTTTTCCACAAGCACAAAATTGTGTGCGTTTCAGCCAAGTTTTTAATGTGGATAATGACCCTCAAACCCTTATCAGGCAACAAGCACCAAATTCTGAACTATCTGGCGTGAGATTAAACCAGTGCTCCTGGATTTTTAACTGGAATTTAGACAGTTATGGAACCCAAGGTAACGGATGACGCTACCTCACGCTATGCTGCCCCGCGTTTTTGGTTTTATCATGTCTAGGTACTGAAACAGATGACCCAAATAGCTCATTGCGAGCAGAGAGCAAGGCATGATTCTATCAACAACTGATGTGATTCAGGGAGCAATCGTCGAGGCGTATCTGGGCGTTGTCACCGCTGAGGTCGTGTATGGCGGCAATGCACTGCGCGACTTTTTTGCAGGGATACGCGATTTTATTGGCGGACGTACGGGCAGCTACGAACGTGTGTTTGAGCAAGGGCAGCAAGATGCGATCGCTGAATTGGAAAAACGAGCTGTGCGCCTGGGAGCAAACGGTGTAATTGGGATTACGATCAATACAGGTACGATCAATCTTGACGAAACAGGAGTGCTGCTGTTAATTACAGCCACAGGCACCGCCATCCGGGTTCAAGGCCAACCTTAACGCAGCGGGTAGGGGCGAACGGCCATTCGCCCCTACAGAAGAACGGCCATTCGCCCCTACAGAAGAACGGCCATTCGCCCTTACAGAAGAATGGCGGAGTTATTTAATTCTCATTCCTAAAAAAGTCTGGATGATGCCCTTGATGGCAGACATCCAGACATGCTACAGACTGCTCTAGGTTGACCTCAGTCTAGTCCCAGTTCTCGCTTCAGTAAGCTGATCGATTTTTCACCAATATAGTTCTCGCAGCATTCCACCTTGGGCGGGCGGATGATGTCGTCCCGTACGGCCTGAATGGCTGCCTTCACCGCCATATTGCTGGCCTGATCGCAGACTACAACTTGAGCATTGCGGACGATCGACTTCAGCTTATATTCATCGTCGGTTTGAGCCGTCATAATCAGCAGCTCATCGCCCCGCAAACTGTGAATAATTACTTCTGCTGCCCGCAAAATCCCAGAGCTAAGGCTAACAAAGCCAATGGTGGTTTCTTTGGGCAGGCTCTTTAACAGCTTAAATTCTTTGTTGTAGTCATAAATATCGACCGGAATCACCCGCACCGATTTAGGCGCGGCGATCGCTTCAGCTGCCCCAATAAAATAGCGACTGGTGACCACTGTGCCCCCGCGCGCCTGGTCGAGCACCCCACTTAACTCTTCCAGCGGCACCAGCTGCACTGGAATTTGCAGGGCTTCCTGTAACTCTCGCACCATCAGCTGACCGGCACCAATGTCGTAACTGGGCGCAGTCACGAGCACCCGCGCGCTACAGCGCAGCCGCCAGTCAATTTCTGCCAAAAATAGCTCACGGGCATGGCTCAGCGTACAGCCCTGATTGAGCAAATCATCCAGGCTCTTTTGCACCAGCTTAAAGGCCAGCGGGTATTGCGCCAAAATTGGCGAACGGTTGCCGCTCGCGCCGCCTTCATCTCCCTGGGCACGGACAAAAATCCCAGCCCCGGCACGGGCATCGACAAATTCTTCGTCTTCGAGCTGGCGGTACACCTTGCTGATCGTGTTACGGTGCAGCCCTGTTTGCATGGCCAGTTGGCGGGTGCTGGGCAGGCGATGCCCCGGCGGAAATTGACGGGAGGCGATCGCAAACCGAATCTGATTAAACAGCTGGGTAGACGCCGGAATTTCGCTATCTGGCTGGATTTGAAACTCAACCATGAAAAGTCTCCGAGCTATTCGGGTTTAATGGAGTTGACAAATTGAACGGTTAGAAAAAGCATTGCTGTTATATCAGCATTATCTACGATGGATGTCTACACTCCAGTCGGGTGATTTTTCAGGCTTCGCGATCAAGGCTACTGTTAAAGCAATACTGTTAGAGCAATTAGTATTTTCTGCTTTAACCCTATTTATTCAGTGGATTGAGTCAAGATGAGTCAAATTTCCCCATTTCCAATCCGCACCCGCCATGTCCAGGTGAAAAACGGCGATTTGGCGATCGCCGCTTACCTAGCAGAGCCAGTAGACAAAGACTCACAGGCGGCAGGGGCGGCTGAGGTCACGGCGTCCCAGGTAGGCACGTTCCCTAGTGTAGTCGTGATTCAGGAAATTTTTGGCGTCAATGCGCATATTCGAGAGGTGACGGAGCGCTTTGCTAGAGCAGGATATGTGGCGATCGCCCCTGCCATTTATCAGCGCCTTGCTCCGGGTTTTGAAGCGGGCTACACGGCGGATGCCGTCAAACTGGGGCGACAGTACAAAGAATTGACCAAACGGGAAGAGCTGCTGGGCGACATTCAGGCCGCAATCGACTATCTCAAAGCCCTGCCTAGCCTTAAACCGGGCGGGGTCGGCTGCATTGGGTTTTGCTTTGGCGGGCATGTGGCATACCTGGCGGCGACCTTGCCTGATGTGGCCGCTACGGCATCGTTTTATGGCGCCGGGATCACCACGCTTTGCCCTGGCGGTGGCGCACCCACCATCAGCTATACGGCTGAGATTAAAGGCACTCTCTACGCCTTTTTTGGCATGCAAGATGCCAGCATTCCGGCTGAGCAAGTGGATGCGATCGCCACCGCCCTGCAAACTCACTCTATTCCACACCAAATAGTGTGCTACCCCGAGGCCGACCACGGCTTTTTCTGCGATCAGCGGGCTAGCTACAACGCCGCCGCTGCCCAGGATGCCTGGGTGCAGGTGCAAGCATTGTTTCAACGCACCTTGTGAGCGGGATCTGTTACCTGCCTACCGATCGAGCAGCTTGCGCCATTCCCGCACGGCAAACGGTGGCACGGTGAGGCTGAGCAAGTCTCCGGTCTGGAGCGGCAGCGTCAGAGCTAGCGGCAGGCTGGTTTCTAGCTGCGCCATAATGTCACGAAACTCATATTCCCCAACGCTGGTAGCAAGGGCTGGGTCGAGAGCGGCGATCGCAAACACATCCGGCGCGTCCCACTGGCGACTGCTGCCCGTGGCACTCACATGGAGCGATCGCGGGTGCAGCAGCTCGGCGGCTCCCGGAAAGCCCACTAAGCGCAGGTGCAGAGTCGTCACCTGCCCGTGGTTGACCCGCTTAAACAGAACGGTTTGCCAAGCGCGATCGCCCTCGTCCCGCAATGTTTGCAGCGATCGATACATGACCTGCCCATCGGCTTCGGGGTAGCGGTGAATCGATGCCTGAACCGGACGAGTCAGATGCAGCCAGAGGCACAGCACCAGAGCGATCCCACTCAGCCACCGCAAGAATTTGAACTGACGCATCGGGGAAGGAGAGTCTTAAGCTACCTCTATAACAGTACGCCAAGCGGGCGGCAGAGGACAGGTAAACTGCATGGTCGCCCCGCTGACCGGATGCAGAAACGTCAGCTGCTGAGCGTGCAAGTAGTAGCCACAGTCACCCGGAACAGCCAGTTTGTGGCCAGCTTGATCGGGGTTGAGGGTGATCTTGGGCCCCCCACCTACCCCGTAGAGCGGGTCTTGCCACAGCGGATAGCCCGCTGCCGCCAGGTGAATCCGAATTTGGTGGGGGCGTCCGGTCAAAATCGACACTTCCCACAGGCTAGTCTGCGCAAACCGCTGCAAGACGCGGCAGTTGCTGTGGGCAGGTGCCCCGTCTGCGGTGGCGGCATACAGATAGCCCAAGGTGGGATAGGCGAGTTTGCCAATGGGATAGGTCAGGGTAAACGCGTCTGCGGTGGGCACACCCTGCGCGATCGCCCAATAGATTTTTTCCATTTGGCGATCGCGCAATTGCTGGCTGAGGTTGGCTCTAGCGGCAGGCGATCGCGCTAGCAGCATTAGCCCCGACGTGCCCCGCCCCAGGCGATGAATAGGCAGCGGTGGCAGCTGCGGATAACGTTGCTGGAGCTGCCACAAAAGCGTGTGTTCTAAAAAGCCGCCCCCCGGCAGCACGGGCAATCCAGACGGTTTAGCGATGACCAACAGTTCTGGATCTTCGGCCAAAATCTGAATGTCTAGCGGCACCTCTGGCTCTGGCCAAGGGGGGCGCTGGTAGGTGAGCTGCTGGCCACGAGTCAGCCGAGTGTCGCGTGTGGTCGGCTGGCCGTCGAGCAAAATCTTTTCGGTGAGAATGCGATCGCCCCACTCGGCGCGACTGGAGTGAGCATAGCGCTGACTGTAATAGTCCAACACTGTCCAGCCGTTGGCAGCGGCATCTACTTGCTCTCGATAGCTCCAGCCGCCATTCAGCATGGTTTACGCACCGCGTAGGGTTGTGGATTCAATGCCGTGGCCGGGGATGAGGGCACGGCAGTGCCGTGCCCCTACCTTAGCGGGTGGCGAGGCCGTCGCCCGATTTCAACAATTCTTTGAGGAACCAGCGGTGTTTTTGGTGGACTTGCACCAAGCGAGTGTAGAGGTCGGCGGTGCCAATGTCTCCAGCGGTGGCGGCTACGTCGGCATCTTGGTGCATTTCGGCAATGATCTGGTTGTGAGTGGCGATCGCCTCTTCTACCATTTGCCGCACCGAGAGTTGACCCACCGAGGGTGTGACTGTGGCGCGCGTCAGATAGTCGGCGGGGTCGGCGACGGGAGTGCCGTCAATCATCAGACTGCGCTCTGCCAGTTCGTCTAGCATGACGAACACTTCAGCGCCTTGATCTTCAAACAGCAAATGCAGGTCTCGAAATAAGGGACCAAAGGTGAGCCAATGGTATTTTTTGTAGTTGAGGTAGGCCACCAAAGTATTGGCCTGCTCACGATTGAGCGCTTTGACCAATTCAGTTTGGCGAGTTTCGAGTGTGGTAGTCATAAAACCTCATGAGGGACTGGAGATGCTGCCTCTAAAGCATACTCGTTATGACTTCATTTTGCAACTTTTTTAGCCTAGATCACCAGAATCGCCGCTGCTCGCCCTCGGCTGCCAAAAATGGGACAACTGCCAAAAATAGGACGACTGCCAAAAATAGGACAGTGGTTCGATATGATAATGTAGCCTATTGTTTGAGATAGTTTTTATGCTGACACTCAAAGTAGTGGTCTATATTGTTGTATTCTCTTTCCTCGGCCTGTTCATTTTCGGTTTCCTATCTAGCGACCCGTCCCGCAACCCCAAGCGTCGGGATTTAGAGTGAGCCTGGGCGATCGCCATTTTAGAGCGCGATCGCACTACCGCTGACAGCAAATTAAAAACCAGAGCCAGAGTCCTGTGCTGTCCGCTGCGCGAGCGGCATAGGGTTCTGGGTTTTGAGTGCTGGTTAGAATACTTGATTGCGGAATTGCGGGTTCGCGCAGCGTCTCATGTTGGGTAGAGCCATTCGTCTATTAAACTGGGTTCGCTGCGTCAGGGTTGATCTGGGGATCGTTGCAGTTCTGTTCTGCCGCTAACCCAATCGACTAAAATTGCCTGGTTGATATAGCTGTGTTTGTGTATGCCCGTTCCGGTTCCGCCGCCTACTCCCCCTCCGGTTGTTGATGTTGTGCCCGTTAAAGACTTCAGTCAGGCCGTGCCGCCAGCGGCCACTGTGCTGCTGCGGTCTTTTTTTGCAGAGCGGGCTGAAGCTCGAACCGCCAGAGTGCTAGAAACTGGCGCACTGCAACGTCCGGCCTCAATGCCAGTGGGGCGTCGGTCTGCGGCGCGCTCGGCGGCGTTAGGTGCTCCCTTGGCGGTGGGGCGATCGCCTGCATCTCCATCGCCGTCATACTTACTGCCCGCCTTCGCGCCCACAGAGGTGCAACGGCAGTCCGCAGAGCAGGTGATTCGGCAGCGGTTTGACCGCTTACCCGTGACGCAAAATCCTCTGCCTGTCCTAGAACCATTCATTGAACCGTTCGAGTCAGAGGGGGCCCTCGAAATTCGCCCCATTCCCGTGACGCAACCGACAGACCTGCAACCGACAGACCCGTCACCGACAGACCCGTCACCCACTCAGGCCGATCAAGAGCCTCCTGCCCCCACAGATCCAGCCGCACCGTTCCCCCCGCTGCCAAATCCTCCTGCCCCCAACGCTCCAGCCGATGGAGTCACAGCAGAGCCGGAGAACCCGTCAGGAACGGGAGAAATTTTGGAAGTGGATGCCGATCGCCAAGAGTTTGACACGCTGCGTGAGGTGTTTCAGGCGGATGGCAAAGTGGAGATGCGCTTTCGGCAAGCTGTTTTAACTGCCGATCGACTGCGGGTGAATTTGCCGAACCGGATCGCGGTGGCGGATGGCAATGTGGTGCTGACGCGGGGCGATCAGGTGATCCGGGGCGATCGCCTCGAATATAGCTTTGTGCAGGGACAGGGAACGGTGTTCAATGCTCGCGGCGAAGTGTTTTTACCCACCAGCAGCACCGACCTGACGATTATTCCAACTCCAGACGGCGAGCAGCCAGATTCCTCTCCCCCCAGTTCTGCTCCTCAACCGGGACAGCCAATCTTTAGCCCTGGCGGCATTCAAGTAGATTTTGGCACCCGCCTAGATCAAGGCGTTCAGCTAACAGCCGACAAAGAGGGTGAACTGACTCGGTTTCGGTTTGAGGCCGAGCAAATCGATTTCTCAGCAGATGGCTGGATCGCTCGCAATGTAGAGCTGACCAACGATCCCTTCTCACCACCCGAGCTAATTTTACGCACCCGGCAACTCACCTACACGCGGCTCAACCCGTTTCAGGCAGAACTGCGCGCCCGCAACCCGCGCTTGGTGTTTGATGGCGGGTTGAACCTGCCGCTGCTGCGCAATCGCATCTTAATTGACAACCGTCGGCGCAACCCCAACCCGATTCAGTTTGCCTTTGATGATCAAGTAGGGGGGCTGTATGTCCAGCGGTCATTTGAGATTATTAATACCCCCCAGGCACTGATTACGCTGGCTCCTGCCCTGCTGATTCAGCGGGCGATTGTAGACAACGGCGGCAATTTCTTCGATCCCTCTAGCTTTGGTTTGGTGGGGTCGCTCGATCTAAAATTTAGCCCCAACACCTCGTTATTAGGCACCGCTATTTTTACCAGCCTCGATCTATCTGATTTAGAAGAAACATTTCGAGGCAGTTTGCGGCTGCGGCAGCGGGTTGTGATTGGCGAGATCAACCATCGACTGTCGCTGGAATATAGCTACCGCGATCGCCTGTTTAATGGGTCTTTAGGCTTTCAAAACGTCCAAAGTAGTTTAGGAGCCGTGTTTAGCTCTCCTAATATTGCCTTAGGCACCAGTGGCATCAACCTCAACTACCAGGCCAGCGCCCAGCTAATTAACTCCAACACCGATCGAGAGGATTTGCTAGATCCGGTGCTGGAGCGCGCTAACAACCGGGTAACGCTAGGGCGATTCCAGGCCACTGCTGCCCTGAGCCGTGGATTTTTGCTGTGGTCGGGCACTCCCCTGCCTGCCACCCGCGAGGCCGGACTGCGCTACACTCCCAATCCGCTGGTGCCTAATTTGGTGGTAGTGGCGATCGCCCGTGGCACCGTTAGCCACTACACTAGCGACGACACCCAGGCCAGCTTCACTGGAACGGTGGTGCTTCAGGGGCAGTTTGGCCATTTCTCCAGAGATTTCTTAGACTATACGGCCTTCAACATTGGCTACACGCAGGCGGCCATCAGCGGTGAATCGCCCTTCCAATTTGACCGCATTGCCGATCCCCAAGTGCTGTCATTTGGGTTAGTTCAACAAATTTATGGGCCATTTCGAGTGGGTTTTCAATCGTCGATTAACTTAGACCAGACTCAAAGCTTTGATACCGACCTTATTTTGGAATATAGTCGGCGAACCTATGCGATCGTTTTGCGGTTTAACCCCGACCGTGAGATTGGCTCCCTCGGTATCCGGATCAGCGACTTTAACTGGTCAACCCCACCTGAACCATTCTCTGGCGTATTAGACGAACGCGTTGAGGGCAATACCGTCCAGGGAGGGGTGCAGCCAGCGGGCAATTAGGCTATGTTGGACGCATGACGGAACTTACCAAAAATCCTGTGCTCAGTGACTCTGCCGCTCTATTGCTCGGCTATGGGTTTGACTTGGGCGGGTTTGAGGTAGAAGAATTGGTGAGCTATTGGTCGAGCTACTACCCGCCTCACTGGTTGCGCGCTGCCATTTTGGAGGCACTCCATCAAGGTCGCTATAAGGCGATTTCGGTTGGGCAAATTTTGGTGATTTGGCGACGGCGCGGCCAGCCGCTTCCCCACTATAGCTATGAGTTTGAACGCGCCGTGAGCACTCGATTTCCGGCCTCTCGGAGAAGTTCTAGCGCGTTGGCGATGGCGTCACCTGCCTCAACGGCGCTCAATGAAACCCCTGAGAGTAGCCACCACGGCCAAGCGGCGATCGCCTCCCCAGATTCGCAACAGCGCCCACTGTTCAAGCAGAGTTCAGAAAGCCCGAGTTCAGAAATCCAGAGCGTAGAAAGCGCAGATTCTAGCGGTGAGCCTCAAGACCGGAGTCAGGCAACCCCTGCGGCAGATCCAGAGGCGATCGCCCCCGCCTGTGATCATCGCGATCACCCCAATCCTCATCAGCAGTCATTATCGCTTCTAGACCCCAGTGACTTATCAGACCCCACTGACCCAGCGGTTCACAGCACTCCGCTGACGGCCCACCCAGACCTCGTATTGCCTCAAGCAGACGCCAGCACAGCCATTGCCGATGATGCCATGGCAGCAGCCAAACTCAGCCCTGCCGCCTCGTCTACTGAGGACGAAGCCTTAGAACTGTGGGGTAGATCCAGTATTATGCACTTGCCCATTCATCAATATGTTCCCATTGTGCCTCGATTTGAGACCTCTACCTTTTATGCCAAGCTGAGAGCTGTTGCCATTGATGAGATAATGTAGAGCCACCGCTTCAGACATTGGTTTCAGCTTTATCTATCCCCGCCATCCCCGTACCTACCGCAGATACGATACCCTTAAGTACGACCAGGTATCGTTCTAGATCTGCTGTTAATTTTTTTCAAAGATGCGCGGCGCAGACCTGTGTCTCCTTCTCCCTACTGCTGCGCAGCCGCAAGCTACGTCCTTACCTCTTCATCCCTCCCCTTCCCTCTAACATGCCTCAAACTGCCGACTTTCTTGCTCACCTCAATCCGTCTCAGCGCCGCGCCGTAGAGCATTACTGTGGGCCGTTGCTGGTAGTAGCAGGAGCCGGATCGGGCAAAACACGGGCATTGACCTACCGCATTGCCAATTTGGTACTGACCCATAAGGTTGATCCAGAAAATATCTTGTCGGTCACCTTCACCAATAAGGCTGCCCGCGAAATGAAAGAGCGGATTGAAAAGCTATTTGCCGAGCGCGAAGCCCAGTCGAAGCACGGCAAGCCCCTAGAGGCACTGCCCGATCGTGAACAGATAAAGCTGCGATCGCACGTTTACAAAACCATTACCAAAGAACTGTGGATCGGCACCTTCCATGCGCTCTGTGCCCGCATCTTGCGGTTTGATATTGAAAAATATCAAGCGCCCCAAGGATATCAATGGAACCGCAACTTTTCTATTTTTGATGAATCTGATGCACAGGCGTTGGTCAAAGATATTGTCACCACGCAGCTCAATTTAGACGACAAGAAGTTTGACCCGCGCTCAGTTCGCTACGCCATTAGCAACGCCAAAAACCAGGGCTGGTCACCCGCAGACCTAGAACGAGAACAGCCCAACTTTCGCGGTCGCACCATCGCCAACGTCTATTCCGAATATCAAAAGTCACTCGCCGCCAATAACGCGCTAGATTTCGACGATCTGATTCTAATTCCGGTGCAGCTATTTCGCCAAAATGAACAGGTATTGGCCTACTGGAGTCAACGATTTCGCCACATCTTGGTAGACGAATATCAAGATACCAACCGGACACAGTATGACCTAATTCGGCTATTGGTGACCAACAGCATCAGCGATAGCAAATATAGTGATTGGAACCACCGTTCGATTTTTGTGGTAGGCGATGCAGACCAATCAATTTACTCATTCCGGATGGCTGATTTTCGCATTCTGATGGACTTTCAGCATGACTTTGGTGATGGTCTGTTGGATGACGACACGCGCACAATGGTGAAGCTGGAGGAGAACTATCGATCCACCGAAAACATTTTGCAAATGGCGAACCATCTAATTGAAAACAACACAGAAAGAATCGACAAAGTGTTGCGGCCAACACGCGGCACGGGTGAAGCGATTTTTTGCTATCGTGCCGATGATGAGACGGAAGAAGCCCATTTCGTCGTGACGCAGATTCGGCAATTAGCGCTCGATAACTCGGAGCTGCACTGGGGTAATTTCGCTATTTTGTATCGCACCAATGCCCAATCGCGGGCATTTGAAGAATCGCTGGTGCGTCACGATATTCCCTATAACATTGTGGGCGGGCTGCGATTCTATGACCGCAAGGAAATTAAGGACGTGCTGGCCTATTTGCGGGCGATCGCCAACCCCCAAGATGCCCTTAGCCTCAAGCGCATTATCAACACGCCCCGACGCGGCATCGGCAAGGCTACTATCGATCGCCTAGAGGGTGCTGCCAAAGAACTAGATCGCAGTCTGTGGAACGTGCTCACCGATGAAACCCTAGTGAATACCCTGGCAGGGCGATCGGCCAAGGCCGTCAACGGGTTTACGCAGATTATTCAAACTTGGCAAGACAAGGCAGAAACGACCCCAGCGAATGAAATCGTCCAGGGTGTGTTAGAAGACTCTCGCTATGTCTCAGAACTAGTCGCCCAGGGGACGGAGGAAGCAGACGATCGCGTCCAAAATGTGAAGGAACTCTACAACGCCGTTTTGCAATTTGAGGAAGAAAACGAAAGCGCCACACTGCCCATGTTCTTGGCCAATGCGTCCCTTTCCTCTGATCTGGACAATGCCAACGAAGACCAGGCCAAGGTTTCCCTCATGACACTACATTCGTCTAAGGGATTGGAGTTTCCGGTAGTGTTTTTGGTGGGGCTAGAGCAGGGCTTGTTCCCCAATTTTCGCTCCATGGAAGACCCAGCCTCGCTGGAAGAAGAACGCCGCCTTTGCTATGTCGGCATTACCCGCGCTAAGGAACGATTGTTTGTCAGCTTTGCCCGCGAACGCCGCCTCTATGGCAGCCGCGAGCCTGCTAGCCCGTCGCTGTTTTTGGGTGAACTGCCCCGCGAACTGCTGCTGACGAATGCGGCCACGGCACTCCCCAAGAAAATGGCAACCCCGATTCGCGAAATTAAAGAAAACCGCGCTGCCGCAGATGCACCCGACACCCATGCCGATGATTGGACAGTGGGCGATCGCGTTTCCCATAAAGCCTATGGCAATGGCCATGTCACCCATATCTTTGGCGCGGGGAACAAGATCTGTTTGGCGATTAAGTTTCCGGGCATTGGCCAGAAAATTATTGATCCCAAGATTACATCTTTGCAGCGGGTGTAGGGATGTGCGTTTAGCTTTTAGATGGGAAGCCCCGCGTTCTACCTGTACCCAGGTGAGCTTCGGGATGAGAGGCGCGTCAATCGATGGGGTTCAATACCCCGGAGATTGACAGTTTTCTCAGCAACTCACGAAGGACTTCACTGCGCTGTCTTTTCTTGCTCTCACAATATTTTTTCAAGTGTTCAAATTCCTGTTCAGTTATAGCTTCAGCCAGTCATCTTAGGACAAGGGGCTTAAGCCCCTTGTTGGCTGACGTGCTAACCTGCGTCCTAACGTTTGTGGCGACGACTATACACGAAAATTAACTTGCGTCATGGGCTTACTCTGTATAGCTGCGTGCTA
>Ga0163155_10002324_pt1 | contig 21451 bp, 17 predicted proteins | sample OliLakLV19SP4G1_FD_148611 | JGI IMG/M metagenome (GOLD analysis project Ga0163155, IMG submission 148611) | Freshwater microbial mat bacterial communities from Lake Vanda, McMurdo Dry Valleys, Antarctica - Oligotrophic Lake LV.19.SP4.G1 | ecosystem: Environmental > Aquatic > Freshwater > Lake >... | reverse complement strand
AACAACTGTCTACGCAGCAAACAAATGTTCCCGCTTCCATGCAGCCCATGGCACCTATGAAACCCATGCAGCAAATGACTATGGGCACCATGCAGATGAATTTAAAGCCGATGGAAATGAGAATGGGCGATATGGAAATGCGGATGGGGTCAGTTTCGGCGGGTTCTGCAAACGCTGCAACGCCCGCGCCTACTCGCCAATTTTGCAGCTAGTGTGGAGCATCGATCAAACCCAGCGATCGCTTTTGCGCTAGTTGCGGTCACCAAATCCTATAGATGCTGTTAAAGTTAAAGCGGTCTGAAGGGACGTAACTGCCAGCACTTAAAATATCGGCAATTTAAGCAGTTAGGATTTCCTATTGGTTCAGGCATGGTGGAGAGTGCTTGTAAGTGGCTGATTACTCAACGTTTTAAGGGAACGGGGATGCGTTGGAGCGAACCAGGATTTAATCATCTGCTCCATCTGCGTCTGGCTTGGGTCAATGGACGATTTGATCCGTTGTTTGCTGATCATGCCTTAGCACCAACCCTCTACTCCCCCAACCGCTAGATGCGCCCTGCCACAACCGACGACATCTGGATTTAGATAAAGCTGATTAATCCAGCCTGTTCCCTCGGCGTTTGATAATGCCATCATGCCGATAATTTTGTTGTCTTGCTCTACCACTGTTACCTGACCACTGAGAATCAAAATGTCACGAATCCATCGATAAACAGCTTTATCTGAGTGGGCAACCGGGGCAAATGAAACGAACTCTTTTCGCGGACTCAAATAAACCTGCGCCACAGCCTCAGCGTCAGATTGGGTTGCGGGACGCAAGCTTAGAGAGGTTGGCATAGCAGAATCTGACTTTTACGCCATCATGCTAACGACAAAAATCTAAGCTCGAATTTCACCAACAACGCTTAAAAACAGTCGAAACCAGCACATTCAAACTAACCTAAGCTTGCAACCCTAGCCGATAACCTCTCAACCACTGCTACTATCAGCCAGCGAAGCGGTAGAACGATTGAGCCCACCTGCCGCTATTCCGCTGCGCTCCATAGTGGACAGGTGCAGCGCCTTGTTATCCTGCGCGCGTACCGGGATTCTCGAAGTCGAATCGCTGCCCAGCTTTCCATGCCTTACGGTCATTGCCTTCGTTCGGAATCCCTCCAGCCTCCTTGAGCATGCGTGCAAGGTGGATGCAATTCCAGGTCATGATCGTGGTGTTTTGTTGTGTGAAGTCATTGTCGAAGCCGACACGCCCACCACCTTCAATTTCGTCACCATAGGAAGGACCGGGACCAGCCTCGCCAATCCATCCACAATCAGCTTGAGGTGGTATTGTGTAGCCCAAATGGTTGAGTGCGAATCCAATCGTCATTGCCGTGTGCTTGATACCGTCTTCGTTCCCCGTGATGACGCAGCCTCCGACTTTGCCATAATAAATCGACTGCCCCTTGTCGTTGAGCTGTCCAGACATGGCGTAGAGTCGCTCGATCAGGATTCGGCATATCGAGCTTTCTTCCCCTAACCAAAGCGGAGTCCCTACGACGAGAATGTCAGCCGCTTTTACTTTCTCCCAAATCACGGGCCACTCGTCTTTAGTCCAGCCGTGCTCTGTCATATCAGGGTAGACGCCTGGGGGGCAGTCGTGCGCAGCCAAATGCAGATGTTCGACCGAAACACCGTTCTTCTTCATGATGGCTGCGGAAGCACTAAGGAGCAACTGCGTATGGCTTTCATCTCTCTTCCTCTTGAGAGACGTATTAATGAACAGGGCGCGAAGATCGTCGAAATCCGTCATTGCATACCTCAGGGCGAGTTGGCTTTGGTGCAATCGTGAGCAGGAAACTTGTTATGATGCGGAAATTTTTGTATATCCATCCCAATTTAGGTGGATAGGTAGACGATTTCCGTATATCACTCCAAATTGGGTGGATAGCCAGATTCTTTCCGTATAGTATGCCGTTTCAGTTGGATAGCCAGAATTTTTCCGCATAATTTCCAGATTGCGTCTGAGCGAGAAACATCTTCCTGAATTTTGACTTCTTGTTCAAGTTGATTTGGCAGGCTGACAGCACAGTTCCGCCGGGGGTACACATCTGAAGCGAAGCGAAACTTCTGTTGAAGGATGGATGAAACCGAGTTGATAAGCGTGGAGATGATAGCCACAATCACCCGGTACAGGAAAATTTTCAGGATCGGCACTGGAATTTAGTAAAGGAACGCCGCCCACGACATACAGCGGGTCGCCCAGTAAGGGAAACCCCGCCGCTGCCAGATGAATCCGAATTTGATGCGGTCGTCCAGTCAAGATGGTGACTTCTAGCAGAGTGCTACTGGGCTTGCGTTTGAGGACTTGAACATCGCTGTGGGAAAACAAGCCATCCGGCGAAGCAGCGTAGATATAGCCCAATGCCGGATGAGGAATTTTGCCGATCGCCTGCTTAATGCTGAACTGATCCGGCATATCGCCTACTCCGACCAACGCACGATAAACCTTGTGGATCTGCCGCTTACGCATTTGCTGGCTGAGATGGGCTTTTGCCAAGGGCGATCGCGCCAACAACATCAATCCCGATGTGCCGCGTCCGAGGCGATGGATTGGCACTGGCGTATCATGCGGATATCGCTGGTGTAATTGACCCAACAATGTATGGTCTAAAAAGCCGCCTCCCGGTAGCACAGGCAATCCCGCAGGCTTTGCGATTACCAGCAAATCTTCATCTTCGTGCAGCACTTCAAACTCTAGCGGCACTTCTGGCTCTTCCCAGGGTTCGCGATGATACGTCAACCATTGCCCCGGTTGTAATGTTGTTTCTGGCGCGATCGCCTGTTCATTCAGCAACACTTGCCCCGCTGCAATTCGGGTTTGCCAGTCATCTTGGCTAGAGTGGCGATAGTGCTGGGTGTAATAATCTAACACCGTCATTCCAGCAGCCGATCGCTTGATTTGCTCTCGATAAATCCAGCCATGGTTCATAGCAATTCTTTTTTAGGCTTTAGAGAGGCGATGAATCCAAAGGTAGTTTTCGCCTTCAGGGGAACACTTTGCCTGAATTAGGGCGTTGGAGTAGTAGAGGTTTTGTCCAGACCGATCATTACGATAGCCAGAGGATGTCCATTCACCGTAAGGATCGTTTACAAAAAAACCATTTTGGTCGTAGCCACGAACTACGATAATGTGTCCAAAGCTGGTGAAATAGCCATGGATAATGCAAGGACGACCTTCTGCGATCGCCTTGCGAATATCAGATTGGCGACCGCGCATTGTAAAGTCATTCTTCAAGCCGTAGTTTCGCGACATGGTGGCTAAATCATTGCCATCCCAGCGGCTTAACCCTTTGTTGATCATGTATTGATATAGCTCATCTTCCAGTTGCCCCACGCCTGTATTGCCCTTGATTTGAAAATAGGTCATGACCATCGCAAACGCAGTCACATTGCAAGCACCAGTTGGGTTTAGCGCATTGTCAAGCTGGCTTTTGTGGGGAACGTTTAGCTGTTTGGTTGGGGGAATGCCTCCTGGTTCCGGCTCCGGTTGGGGAATGAGAAGAATCTTTGGCTGCGTGTTAATAAATTCAAAGTCTGGAGTGTAGACATACCAGGTGTTCCGGGGTGGATTGCCTAACGAATCCCATAGAAGAGAAAGCTTGTAATGATTGTTGGGTGCGGTTGCCCATGACTGGAGATTGACAATTCTGCCGGAGGCGATCGATACCTTATTCTGTGCCGGTAGCTGTGCAGAACTAGCAGTGGATTGCTTAAACACCGTGTTGCGCGTAATTTTGAGACTAGCCGGTTGGATCAGTTGAATGTGGGGAATGTGGACATACCAAGTGTTGCGAGGCGGATTGCCCAAGAAATCTCCCATCAGGGCAATTTTCAAGTAGCTTCTATCGACCGCTTTCCAGGAATGAATATTCAATACCTTGCCCGCTGGAACCGAAACTTTATCCTCTGGCGGTAGCTGAACTGCATCTTCAGTAGTCTGCTTAAAGACGGTATCCTGGACAACCTTAAGCTGTATAGCCATACGCTTTATCCTAAATTTTGCTCTGTTGCTTAACCATTTTGTCTAAGGTGCGATCGCGGAGAATGTTAATCTAATTGTCATTGAAGTTGCAGTCTTTAAACCTCAGAAAACTCGTGGGCAAGGGGCTTCAGCCTTTTGTCTCTGCAATTTGAACCTATCAGCTTAGTGAATGCAAAAATGATTTCCGCTCCAGTTAGATAATTGATCGCAATCATACTAAACCTTACTCTTCATCGCGCTGCACGCCGCGAATAATCCGAGATAGTTCAGATTTCTCATCTACAGTAATTCGGCTAGGTGAGCCGCTGATGATTCGTTCAAAGTTGCGGAATGAATCTTTAATTTCAGGTCCGCGATCGCTAATGATATATTCTCGAATGCCCTTGTCATGCCAGGAACCGCGCATTTTGAATACGTTGATGGCACGAGACATTTCACCGCGAATTTCCACATATTGCAGCACCAAAATGGTGTCGGTAATGGCGGAGATATGCGTGTTGGTGATGGAGTTTGACCCCATAAATTGATCGGTGGTGTTGGTAAAAAAGCCAGTAATTTCTTCTTGCTTGGCAAACCCGGTTACGCCAATCACAAACTGGCGAAAGGCGTTGTTGCTGACTCCACGGGCGATCGCCGATAGAGAATCGATCGCAATTCGAGCCGGTTTAAAATCGGCAATCTCCTGCTTAATCGTTTGTAAATGATCTTCCAAACCTGCCGACTCTGGATAGGCACAGAGAATTTTTAGTAAGCCTTGCTGTTCCATTTCTTCAAAATCAATTCCCCAAGAAGAGGCATTCCGCGATAGCTGAGCGCGCGACTCTTCATAGGCAAACAAAATCGCCCGTTCCCCTCGAACGCAGCTTTCTTCCAAGAACTTGCTGACCAGCATCGTTTTGCCCGTTCCCGTTGCGCCCGTCGCCAGAATGATCGAATCTTTGAAATAGCCGCCACCGCACATTTCATCCAGAGTTTTTACGCCAGACGAGACGCGCACATTCGACGATCGCTGAGTCAACCGCATTGCTCCCAAGGGGAAAATATTAATCCCTTGGCGCGTCATCGTAAACGGATATTCACCCTTCATATGGGTAGTGCCGCGCAGCTTCAAAATTTCGATCGTGCGGCGGCGGCGTTCACCCTCCAGCACATTTCGCAAAATCACCACATTATCCGAGACAAATTCTTCTACGCCAAACCGGGCAACCTGCCCATACTCATCCATTCGTTCCGTGGTCATGATCGTGGTCACACCGACTTGCTTTAACCGCGCCACAATCCGAAAAATTTCTCGCCGCACCACCGAAACTGCATCATATTGTTGAAACACTGCCGTAATGGAATCAATCGAAACGCGCTTCGCTTTATATTTGCGAATCGCATATTGAATCCGCTCAATCAGCGCCGAGAGGTCAAAATTGCCCACCACATCCTGCCCATCGGGGTCAGGAGAAGCATCCAGAATAAATAGCTTGCCTTCATCGACAAACTTTTGCAGATCCCAGCCAAAGCTAAAGGCATTTTTGATAATATCGGCAGGCGACTCTTCAAAGGTGACAAACACGCCAGACTCATCAAAATCAACGATGCCGTTATATAAAAATTGGACGGCAAGTAGAGTTTTTCCAGTGCCAGAAGTGCCGCTTACGAGGGTCGTTCTGCCAACGGGCAAACCGCCGTGGCTAATATCATCAAACCCCTCAATCATCGTGCGGATTTTATCAACCCCGGCTGCGGTGATGCCGCTCCTATTTTGTTGATTCAATTCATTCATGTTGATTTTTGAATTGACCTGTTCATGGCGGTGAGAAGACAAAGTTTTTAGAAAATCAACAATATGTAGGAGCTATGAAGATATTTTATGGAGTCCGCGAAATATATCAAAGGCGACGGCTGCATCGGCGGCTGAACATAGCATACAGACACAACTTTAATTAATTATAATTGTCTGCCTGTTCTGCTCAATCCAACCCCATAATGGGGGCTGAAGTTTGAAAAACTAAGCGCTTGTTTATTATTCTCTATTAAATTTTGCTAATTCACACTGCCAATAGAAAAAGGTGGTGTTTGGTTTGAACGTCGTTTGCATCCAGTTGTTTTTATTGGGCGCTTCGCTTAAAGCTCAAGAATAGAGCGCGATTAAAAAAAGCTTGTAATCCCTCAAGGGTCATTCCACACGTCAGGCTTTACCTTCACTTCACGGCGCAATTGATCATGCTTCTGCCTAATATCTGCTTGAGTGAGTTGGTGTATGCTGTTCCGGTTTTTCCAAAAACGGTGACAATTCAAGCAGCGCTAACCGCGTTAAGCCAAAGCCAATGCGATCGCCTAATCATTGTAGATTCGCAGCAACAGCCGATTGGCATCGTCAAATTACAGCGCTTGATGCCCCAATTGCTGTCGTCTGAAAGCCCCGTTTCCCTGCCTCCTTTGAAATTGCCGCCGCGATTGACTTCGCCCATTACCGCGATCGCTCCTTCTGTGATCGAGCCGATCATTCTAGTGCCAGCCGAGTGGAAACTACACCAACTGATGATGCGGGTGCAATTTCCTGATTCGGACGCGATCGCCCTGATCAACAGCACAGGTGAGGTTTTGGGGCTTTTAGACACCGAACAAGTCTTTCAACTCCTAGCTGAAAACCCGATCGTTCCGCCTGAAACCGAAGTAATCTCTGATTCCTACTTGCCCGCCTTCTTATCAAAATTGCCAGAAGAAACCCCACTAAGCGACCACTCAGCCCAGCAACAGCGCCAAATTATCCAGCTTACTCAGCAGTTGGTCGCTCAACGCGCCGAACTAGAACAGCGGATCAAAACTCAACAAGGTGAAATTAATCAACTGCGGCAGCAAAACCAACCTACAAGCCCAATACCCTCTTCACTAAGTGTTCAATTTGAAGCCGTTTCAGCGCCAACCTCTCAAGTCGTACTATTCAATGCATTGGTGGCATTATTAGAACGCTTACCCCTGCCGCTAATGTTGCAAACCAACAGTGGCGAGGTGTTAGCCCAAAACTCCATTTGGCGAAGTCAAGTCGGTGATTTGCTCGATCCGGCATGGATTCGTCAAGAAGCTTCTCATTTATTGGGAGAACCGGGCGCAGACCCATCGCTCTCAGAACCGAACCTTTGCCAACTGGGAACCTCACCCGACACATGCGTTTGTTCATGTCCTCTAAAAGATGGGCAGGAACGGATTTTGCAATTCATTAAAATTCCACTTTGTACCCTGCTGCCAGACTGGAACTTAGACTGGTCAAAGCCTTTAACTCAAGTAGCTCCGGCATTCCTACCACAACCAAGCTCATCTCAGGTCGGCTCGTTCCGATTGGCTAACCTAACTGCTGATGGCAACTCCTTCAATACGGAAGTCGATCAGTTTAACAGCGTCAATCTATCCAAGCATACACCTCCAAGCGTTTTGGCAGAGACCTTTCAGACCGCGATCGCCGCAGAGACTGAAGCACTTTGGCTCGTGCAAGCCCAAGATGTGACTGCCCAACAGCAGCTAGCCCACGAACTCACTGCCAAGAATGCCGATCTCGTCCAGCTTAATCGGCTCAAAGATGAATTTTTAGCCTGCATTAGCCACGAGCTAAAAACTCCGCTCACTTCCGTGTTGGGCTTGTCTAGCTTGCTCAAAGATCAAACCTTGGGCGAACTGAATCCGCGTCAAGTGCGTTACGCCCAACTGATTTATCAAAGTAGCCGCCATTTGATGACGGTGGTGAACGATATTCTAGATTTAACGCGGATTGAAACAGGTCAATTGCAATTGTTGTTTGCACCCGTTCAAATCTCTACGGTGTGCGCTCAGGCGTTTGAGCAAGCGAAGCAACTACGACTATTAGAAAATAAATCAGAAATCCCGCCAACGGATGAGCAGCTAACGGGTCAATTTTCGTTGGAGGTTACTTCTGGGCTAGATATTCTGATTGCTGATGAACTGCGCCTGCGCCAAATGCTAATGCATCTCCTGTCAAACGCGCTCAAGTTTACCGAACCAGGCAAGCGAGTTGGTTTAAAGGTGAATCGGTGGGGCGGCTGGATTGCCTTTACGGTTTGGGATCAAGGCATTGGCATTCCGGCAGAAAAGCAGCACTTGATCTTTCAGAAATTTCAGCAGCTTGAAAACCCGTTGACCCGCCAGTTTGAAGGGGCGGGGTTGGGATTGGTGCTAACGCGGCGATTGGCTCGACTGCATGGTGGGGATGTCACCTTTTTGTCTAAAGAAGACGAAGGCAGTCAATTTACTGTTTTGTTGCCACCATTACCGCCTAATAAAGCGCCTGCTTATCAGGATGAGATTGGGAATGACAATGCGTTGACTGCTGAGTCGGGTGAATGGTTAGGGGGGCGATCGCCCATTTATCTGCCGCAGGATCGTTTTAGAGCGGATGTTGGATCTACTGGCTCCACCCGCCGCGATCGCTTAGTTTTAATTGTGGAAGGTGTGCCGCAGTTCATCGAAGCGCTATCGGATCAGCTTGAGGTTTTGGGCTATCGGGTTGTGATTGCTCGCTCTGGCACAGAAGCATTGGAAAAAGCTCGCCGATTGCAGCCCTGCATCATTTTTCTCAATCCGTTGCTGCCCTTACTATCGGGTTGGGACGTGCTGACGTTGCTTAAGTCCAACGCAGAAACCCAGCATCTCCCGGTGGTGATCATGGCGACGACGGTGGAGGAGGAAGAGGCATATCGCTGTCGTGCAGATGGGTTTATGAATTTGCCTGTTCAAACTAAGATGTTGGCGCAGACCTTGAAAAAGCTTTTGATCGAGACAGAGGAACCGATTTCTCGCGATCGCCCGATCTTAAACCTGACGATTTTGCGGCTGTATTCTGATGCACCCGGCGATCGCGTTTCAACTCCTCTAAAGGATTTAAATCATCTGCTCCAATCCCATCGCTATCGTATTTTAGAGTCTGATGACTTAGAGCAAGCCGAGCTACTAGCCCGTGTGTGGAAGCCTCACGTCGTTTTATTAGAGGGTTCTCTATCCGACCCAGCCGCCTATTTAGACCAATTAAGCTGCTCCCCGTCTTTGTCTGTTCTGCCACTGGTAACCCTCGATCCAGCGGTGACTCAAGCCGCCAGTCAAATTCCCGGCTTGCTCGTGTTTCCATACCTGGCAAAAACCACAGCTACCCAAGATGACGAGGTTAGCCCTGCAACGCTGCTAGAAGTCCTTCAGATTGCAGCTATGTCAGTGTGGCAACCGTCGATTTTGGCGGTGGATATTTCCACTTTGCTGTTGTCGGCTGATCACGTTACTACGCCACTCTATGCGCCATTAGAAGCATTTCCGAAACAAGTGGAATGGCTGCAAGCTCTAACTCAGTATCTTCAAACAGCAGGACTACGCAGTCAGATCAAGCAGTGTTGGCAAGAAGTTATCCAGCAAATTCAGTCTCAAAGTGTCGATTTATTATTGATTTGCTGGACGAGTGATGTGCTTCAACCTGACGCGATCGCTCTCCTCTCTTCCCTAGAATTTTTAAAACACCTGCCGCCTATTCTTATCCTGGATCATCGCCATCATCAAGCTTCCTCCATGCCCGATCCGTTACCCGATAGTGTTATTCAGCTTGCCACACAAGTACTGGTTGCACCCACCAACATGACAGACCTGTTAAGAGAAATTCACTGGGCAATGCGAATAGGAAAGGGCGAGTGACGAGTGACGAGTGCCAAATATTAAAAACCTCCCACTTCGACATTCGCATTTCGTCCTTCGACATTCGCACCTCTCTCCTCACCCATCCCCGCGCAGTATAGGTGCTTTCCCTTTGCCATTTCCGTAGAGCCTGGGATAAGGCTTTAACAATTTTTTCCCCTGATAGACCTGAAACACATCGACGATAGCGCCGCCGCGCCAAATGGGAATTTCTCCAATCTGCTCAAAGCTTTGAAAATATCCTGCATATTTACTGGAATTTAATTGACGTTTAGAACCGAGGTAGAGTCCATCTTTACCCACCCATTCCTCAGGCGTTGACCAAAACGCAAAACCCCGCAGGTCATCGTTAAAGCAAATAATCGGCGGATGATCAAGCGGTGCAAGTGCCATGCCAACATAGCCCGCCGTGAAGATATCATCCGCAAAAACAAAATCAGCTTGCTTGAGCGCACTGGTTAAAATAGCAGATTCTTCAAACCCACGCCGAACCTGTTGAATATCTACCAGTTGCACAGAGCCATCAACTGTTGCCGGAATCAATCCACCCAGCACAGCGTAGGCGCTAGGTTTTTGTAATGTTCCTAATGTGAGATGGGAGAGGGCGATCGCCAGCAATATGCTAATGATCAATGCTGAACTCCACAGCCAGCGACGCACTCCACGCAGCGACCACCGTGCAGCGCGATCGCCCAACAGCAGCGTCATCCCCCAAAAACCCGGCATTGCCCAAGTCGGCAAAATCGGACGATAGCCACCCATCAACGTGAAGCTCAGAATAATGGGTAGGGAAATCCAGCGAATTAGGGATATGGCGAGTGGCGAGTGGCGAGTGGCGAGTGGCGAATGCGGGGGGAGATGCCACTGATCCCAGGTTGTTCTTAAGCTGACCCACCACAGGGGAAAGCCAAAAGTAGGAAAGAGATAGCCAATGCCGATGAAGATGGTGCCGACAAGTTCTAACAGGCTATAGCTGCGATTGGGAATGGCTCTACTGGATTGGTAGCGCAGGGAAACCCAGTTGTGCTGAAGGTTCCAGATAATAATGGGGGAAATTGTCAGGAAAAATAACCCCAATGCTGCCAGCATCCAGGGAGATTTGAAGGCGGCACGATGCTGACGGCTGGTGAAGCAAAATCCAACTAAGCCCAGTCCTAAAACGACTCCATGATATTTACTAAGGCACGCCAAACCAACGATCAGCCCGATCGCGGCAAGTCGCCAGCTTGGATTGTAGTTTGGTCGGCTGAAGAATTCTTCAGCAGCAATCAAAAGAGCGGCAGACCAAAAAAAGATTAGCGGGCTATCGGGTAGGGTTAATACGCCAAAGCCGATAAAAAAGATGGGAATGAGCGAGGCGATCGCGACGGTTAAAACTGCCGCTTTTTGAGAAAACAGTCGCACACTGGTGAGGTATAGCAGAATCAAAGCTCCGGTGTAGAGCAATAGTGAACCAATGCGAATCGTAAATTGCGATACCTGCCCCGTCAGCCAAGGTCCCAAACCCGTTGATAGCCCCACCATCAGCGGATGGTCAAAGTAGCTCCAGTCTGGATGCTGAGTGTAGAGATAGTAGTAAGCTTCATCAAAACCGGGGGGAAGCCAAACTGCGATCGCGCTTCGTATCAACAAGCCGCCCATTAACAACCAGACAATTGGGCGCACTCCAAAACCCCACCCTTTGGCAAATTTCCCCATTCAGCTTCCTTCGCTTGCAGTCATGCCCAGCTCATTGAACTCATTACCAATTGCGCCAGCCGCCCTTGGCTTGAGCCTGTTCACTCAATTGAGCAGGGCGATTGAGCAGCAGCGATTCATAGGTCTGGCTGCTGCCCCATTGATCAATTTCTCGCGCTCTTAACACGGGGACTGGATGACTCAGTTGAGCCGTCATTGCCTGTTTCAGCAGTTCGCCAAGCTGATCCTTACTAATGTCGTCATAGGCTCGTGCTTGAGCCAAAAAAGCATCTAAATTAAGCTGACTGGCAAGAGTGGGAGAACCGCCTGCTAGTTTCATTAAGACTGAAGCGACTACTCTCGGATTTTGGGTTGCCAGCAGTGCCGCGCGATCGCAGCTAAATTCGGCACAGCGAACCCACTCCATAAGCTGAGCTTGCAGGCTTTGAGCGACAGCCGCACCCCAAGGAAGTTGCCCCGCAGCCAGAACTAATATGTTTGCCAAAGTCAAATATACGCCATGCTCACACTTCAGGTGTCCCAGTTCATGGGCAATCACTGCCTGCACTTCCTCTGGGGTTAGCAAATCAATTAAAGACGTATGCACCACAATAAATGGTTGCTCACCCCGCATGGCAAACGTATAAGCGTTTGGCGCAGGATGTTGACGCACATAAAGCTGAGGCGGCTCTAAATCCAATACTTTGCAAGCTTCTAGCAGCGAATTGTGTAAATCGGGCAACTGCTGATCGCTGACCAAAATGCTGGAAGCAATATTTTCTAAGTAAAAAAACTGCCCCGCCAATGGACCGAGCAAATTACGTACAATCACATCCAGACCAGGCAACTGCTTGAGGTTTGCCGTGGCTTCTAAATCGAGCGGATGGCGAAAATGGTCGGCGCGTAAACCAAGCAGCGGAGTTTTGAAAAAATCCATGAACGAATGCCAAAAACAGTACAAACTGCTCGTGAAAGAGCCTAGAGATGAAGCGATAGCGCTCAGCGCGACGAAGTCGTTCGCCTCTGTTACTGCCAGTATAACGAGCCTGACGGGCGGTGATGGCATGACTCTCAAAGTAGGTGGAACGCATAAGTTCCACCCATAAATCTTCCAGGCAACTCCTAACCAGGCTGATTTAACGAACCAGGCTGATTTAAAATTGATGGTTTAGCAGGCAACATCACAGCGTCATTAGAGCGGTCATCTAGCTGAGTTTCTGACTTAATTCGGTGCATCCGAGCGCCCAACTTTTGCAGCTTAGCCTCTAGTTGCTCATAGCCCCGATCCAAGTGGTGCAGTCCTTGAATAATGGTTTTGCCATTCGCTGCCAAGCCTGCTAACACCAATGCGGCAGAGGCTCGAAGATCCGTCGCAACAACGGGCGCACCCGACAGCATCGGAACACCCCGAATAATCGCATGATTTCCCTTGATGCGGATATCTGCACCCATCCGGCTTAACTCCGGCACATGACCCATGCGATTTTCAAACACTGTTTCTGAAATAACGCTGTCTCCCTCACTCAACGTCAACAGCGCCATGAATTGTGCCTGCATATCGGTCGGAAAACCAGGATAAGGCAACGTCTCAATATCTGTCGCCAATATGCTCTGAGAAGGAATAACGCGAACACTATGGGTGCCTTCGTTGACCACCTGCACGCCCATCGCCTGTAGTTTGGCAATCACCGCCGTCAAATGGTCGGGAATCACGGGAGATACCAAAATTTCAGAGCGAGTGATTGCGCCCGCTACCAAAAAAGTGCCGGCTTCAACCCGATCAGGAATAATGCTGTAATCGGCGGTGTGTAAGCGAGACACGCCAGCGATCGTAATCGTATTGGTGCCAGCCCCGCGAATTTTTGCTCCCATCGCTCGACAGAAGTTGGCTAAATCGATTACTTCCGGTTCTTGAGCGGCGTTTTCAATCGTGGTTTCTCCATCTGCTAAGGTTGCCGCCATCATCAGCGTTTCCGTTGCGCCCACGCTGGGGTAGTCGAGATAAATCTTGGCTCCCTTCAGCCGCTTGTTCACGCCTTTCACATAGGCATAGACAATCCCGTGGTCAATCTGCACCTCTGCCCCTAGTGCCTGCAAACCGCGAACGTGCAAATCAACGGGTCTGGCACCGATCGCGCAACCACCAGGGAGAGGAATCCGAGCAACACCTAGGCGAGCAAGCAACGGACCAATCACAAAAAAGCTGGCGCGTAGCTGACTGACCAATTCGTAAGGCGCTTTAGATTGTCCAATCGTGGAGGCGTTGATGACTAAGCGATCGCCTTCTCGCTCAACCTTAACCCCCAATGCCGCCAGAATCTCACTCATGCGAGACACATCAACAAGAGAGGGAACATTACGAAGAGAGCATTCCTCTGGGCATAACACGGCACCTGCCATCAGCACCAGTGCCGAATTTTTAGCACCACTGACGGTGACCTGTCCGCTGAGGGGCTGACCACCCCAAATTTCCAGGATGGAAACATTTTCTTCGGCAAGGGAATGAACATTGGGTAGGCTAGGAGAGAAAGTAATGGGTCTGTCCTCCGCGATTAACTGTGTGACAAATTCGGTCTTGATTTTACCGGAAACATTCCAGTTGTCACAGTTTTTTTAAGTTTGCAATTTGCCTTCCATTGCATGGTTTCGTTATTAGTCCAAAAGTTTACCTGCCGAATGGTTGACAAGAGGTTTCAATTGCCAGATGATTGGAAGTCGCGGATTCATCCGTACTGTTAGCGGAACTGGCGGAATTGGTAGACGCGCTAGATTCAGGTTCTAGTGTCTGCAAAGACTTCCGGGTTCAAGTCCCGGGTTCCGCATTGATATGGAGTGTAATGGGCAACCGAATAGGTGCCCATTTTTATTGGTTACTTTTATTGAAAATAGTTAATTCTTTTTAATATATTTAGCTAAAGTTGATACTAAATTCTAATCATTCCGAATTCATGTTAACTAGCTCACAAAATCCATTGGTGAAGCAGATGCGAAAGTTGCATCGTGCAAAAGATCGGCGAGAGCAGCAGCTTTTTCTTTTGGAAGGAACTCATTTGGTAGAAGCGGCTTGCCTTGCAGATCGCCCCTTGGTGACGGTATGTCTGACTCCTGACTGGCAATTGCGCTATCCAGAACTGTGGCAGCAGATTGAACAGCGCGCTCAGCGATTGGAAGTGGTCAGTCCAGAGGTGTTGCGGGCGATCGCTACTACTGTCGAACCAGATGGCATCATTGCTACCGTCGAGCGATCATCCACCACTGCGCCTACCTTTCATCAGTTAGGGCTGCTGCTAGAAACGATTCAAGACCCTGGCAACTTGGGCACCATCATTCGCACGGCGGCGGCGGCGGGAGCCGATGGACTATTGCTCAGCGCCGATAGTGTTGATTTGGATCATCCTAAAGTGCTTCGAGCTTCAGCGGGGCAATGGTTCCGCCTGCCGATGGCAACTAGCCCGGATCTGCCAGCCGCGATCGCCACTTACCGCCAGCAAGGGTTTCAAATTGTTGCGACTCTGCCCAATGCTGATCGAAACTATTGGGACGTGGATTTTTCTCAACCCACGCTTTTGCTGCTCGGCAATGAGGGTGCAGGGCTATCGCCTGATCTGACCGCGCTTGCCGATCACACTGTTCAGATTCCCTTAGTTTCTGGAGTGGAATCTTTGAATGTGGCGATCGCGGCGGCTCTACTGCTCTACGAAGCAAAACGACAGCAGGCGCTTGTGAATGGATAAGACTAGAACTCCGTACTCAGAAGTTTCTACAAAGTTTCTTGAGTCTGATTGCTTTGAATAAACTGCTCTAGGTCAGCGATCGCGTCTTCAAAGCTATCCAAACTAAACTGGGCAGACTTCTGTGGGGACTGTTGAGAAGCAGCGGGCGTTTCTAAAGTTTCGGGTGGGAGTTCTTCTACAGATTTAATAGGTTCAAACGTTTGCTCTAACTGTGCAAGAGACTCCATGAATGCCTGTGCGGCAGCGCGGCGATCTTCATGCTGTCCCATGGTTTTGACTCCCAAGCGGTCTGAAATATTAAAAGCCAGATTCACCCTGTTTCTGATCATGACAACCGTCCTGCAAACTAAGTTACCTTTAGTCTGCCCAATAATATCCCGATTCTCTGCAAACGTCTTGAGTGAACCTAGAGAGACAAAATCTTATACGAAACGGCTACGAAGCAGCAAAATCTGCTCAAATATAAATTCAATTTAGGTTGTCTGATGAGTGATATTCAACCGAAAATAAGGAGAATGAGCAGGAGAGAAACGTGAGCGAGCCATTTGATTACGATTTGCTGATTATTGGAGCGGGTGTAGGAGGGCATGGGGCTGCTCTACACGCCGTCAGTTGCGGGTTAAAAACTGCCGTTATAGAAGCGGCAGACATGGGCGGCACTTGTGTCAATCGGGGCTGCATTCCATCCAAAGCCTTGCTAGCGGCTTCTGGCAAGGTGCGTGAACTGCGTGATACGCGCCATCTTGAAGCGATGGGAATTGGGCTTTCCAGCGTGACGTTTGATCGAGCGGCGATCGCAAACCACGCCAATACCATTGTTACGAAACAGCGGGAAGCCCTAACTGGCAGCCTAAAACGCCTTGGGGTAGACATTATTCAAGGCAGAGCGCGAGTTAGTGCAACGCAGAAAGTGACCGTTGCCACACCCAATGGCGATCGCACGATCACGGCAAAAGATATTATTTTGGCGACTGGCTCTGTGCCGTTTGTGCCGCCCGGTGTTGAAATTGATGGCAAAACCGTTTTCACCAGTGATGATGCGGTGCGGTTAGAATCGTTGCCGCCTTGGATCGCGATCGTCGGTAGTGGCTACATTGGGCTGGAATTTGCCGATGTTTACTCAGCGTTAGGCTGCGAAATCACCTTGATTGAAGCACTGGATCATCTGATGCCGGGATTTGACCCCGACGTGGCAAAACTGGCGCAGCGAGTGCTGATCACGCCGCGAGATATTGAAACAAAGGTGGGTATGTTGGCAAAACGGGTGATTCCGGGTTCGCCTGTGGTGATTGAACTGGCGGATGCCAAAACCAAGGAAGTAGTGGAGGTGTTGGAAGTGGATGCCTGCCTGATTGCCACGGGTCGGATTCCCTACACCAAAGACCTGGGACTGGAAACGGTGGGCGTTGAACTGGATCGGCGTGGTTTTATCCCCGTCGATGACTATTTGGCGGTGACGAAGGAGGGTCAGCCTGTGTCGCATTTGTGGGCGATCGGAGATGCCACGGGCAAAATGATGCTGGCGCATACGGCATCGGCTCAAGGGGTTGCCGCGATCGAAACAATCTGTGGGCGACCTCGGATGGTTGACTATCACAGTATTCCCGCCGCTGCTTTCACCCATCCCGAAATTGGGTTTGTTGGCATGACGGAACCGATCGCACAGGAAAAAGCCAAGGCGGAAGGGTTTGAAGTGGGCGTGGCAAGAACGTACTTTAAAGGAAATGCCAAGGCGATCGCTGAAGGAGAAACTGAAGGGCTTGCCAAAGTCATTTTCCGCAAAGACACAGGCGAACTGCTGGGCGTTCATATTTTTGGGCTGCACGCCTCCGATCTAATCCAGGAAGCCGCCAACGCGATCGCCAATCGTCAATCGGTTCACTCCCTCGCCTTCCTGGTTCACGCCCATCCCACTCTTTCAGAAGTGCTGGATGAAGCGTATAAACGAGCCGTGGGAACGCACTAAGATAGTGTTGAATTTTGAGTTTTGAATGTTGAATGAATTCAAAACTCAAAATTGAGAACTCAAAACTCTCCTCCTTGACTTTTCCCTGCGGTAAGTTGCGTTACGCTATCGAATAGCTTGCCGTTAACTGTATTCCACTGTTCCCTATCACCCGCTCTATGCAAATTCGTCGTCGTCCTCCCAATCCAACCATTGCGGTAGAGTATTTGCGCTATCAAATCAAAGCAGATGATGCGGCTCCACAAAATATCTTGGAAGAAATTGTTTGGCATAAGGAAACTGAGGTTGACAAGTTGCGGGAAGCGGTGCCGTTGGTTGAGCTTCGCAAACGATTGTTAACAGCTCCGACCGTGCGAAATTTTTTAGCGGCGTTGCAGCAATCCACGACTCAGCCTGCGGTGATTGCGGAAGTGAAGAAGGCTTCTCCTAGCAAGGGGGTGATTCGAGAGGATTTTGACCCGGTGGCGATCGCCCAAGCTTATCAGCAGGGTGGCGCAACTTGCCTATCTGTTTTAACCGACTCAAAATTCTTCCAGGGTAGCTTTGAGTATTTGGCGGCAATTCGGGCTGCAACAGATCTGCCGCTGCTGTGCAAAGATTTTATTCTGTATCCCTATCAGATGTTCTATGCACGAGTCCATGGAGCCGATGCCGTATTGTTTATTGCTGCCATCCTGTCGGATCAGGATCTGTCATACTTCATCAAGATTGCCCGATCGCTGAATTTGACCGCTTTGATTGAAGTCCACACTCAGGAGGAACTGGATCGAGTCTTAGCACTGGAAGATGTCAATCTGATTGGTATCAACAATCGAAACTTGCAAGATTTCTCGGTTGATTTGCAAACTACTTGCACGTTGTTATCGAATCAAAATCAGGAAATTCGCGATCGCCAGATTCTCATAGTCAGCGAGTCAGGGCTTGATACTGCTGCCGATCTAAACCAAGTGAGTCAAGCAGGTGCCAATGCCGTATTAATCGGTGAATCGCTGATGAAGCAGCCCGATCCAGGAATTGCTCTTTCTGAGCTACTGCGATCGTTAAACACGGCTCTTGTTTCACCCGACTCGAATTCATAGTTATTTTGAATAATAATTAAAGTAGCGATCGCATAGCATTTAACCTGATTTTTTGTAGCGCTCACCGCCGTTTTACTCTTTAACAGTTCAGCAAACTAGGTCACCAATGGAACCGATCCCTCTGCCATCGCACATTCACTACGAACTACTCTTGCAAATGTTAGAACGGCAAACGATGTTTGCAGTGGCTCATAAACCGGGTATTCATGACCAGGTGCAGCAGCTTATTATTACTTTGCGTAAAGCGGTGTCTCAGCAAAAACGGTTGGAAGAAGCCTGTGAGCGCCATCAGCTACCGATTGACTATCGCTGGTCGCTGAACACAACCGAGCAAAATGAATTAGCATCTAAAGATCTTCTGAGGTTGCACCCAGAATAATCTGATGAATGCAGTAGAATAACAAAATTTCAGGCTCATTTCTGCCTGGTTATTGAAATCGTTTTAGAGCGATTTTGCGGCTCCGGTAAAAGGCTACTCGCTGTCTTTGGGAGGTTCTAAGTGACTGAACCAAGTTTAGTTCGCAGTTCGCGATCTATAGAAGAGAATGGCTTCCCAATCGGTTTTAGTATGCCGCCGATCGCAGAATCTGACGGCTCTGAGCAACTGTGGCTGGATCTTGGAGAAACCTCACTGTCCCACAAGTTCAATCATGCCGGAGCTTTGGCGGCTCCTCTTTTCAGTCAAATCTCAATTTCAGCTAGCAGAGATCCAGGTGCTAAACGACTATTTCTGCCTGCTCAAGATAGTTCAAAGGATGAATTATCCGCACTGCGATCGCTGATTTATCAGCAAGTTGAACGGATTGATGATTTAGAGCAAGCGTTAGATCAATCGGTGTCATTTGGGGCTGATCTACGGCTTCAATTGGTCAATCAGCAGTTTCTTGAAGCGCAATTAGCCTCAACTGAGGAAATCGCCAATATTCAGCAGCACGCAATCACTCAGCTAAAGCAGCGACTATCCCAGCAGCAGGTAGCCCTAAAAGCTTATGAAAACCAAACTGATGGTGAAACTCAGTCGTTTCAAGACTTGTTAATCTCACTTGAAGATCTAGCAGAAGGTCAGCAAACCAATCTAAAACGGCTGTGGCTTCGCATTCATAGCGATCGCGCCGAAACTCAAGCTCACCAAACCTATCTAGACTGGCTAACCAAACTGCAACCCACACTTTCAGATCAGCAAAATCTAGAAAGTTTTTCTGAATCGTTTCATGTAGATCGGGCTGATTCCATTATTTCGCCTGAGCAACTGCAACCCACTCTGTTAGAACTGGGGCAACATTTAACCAAGCGCCAAGCCGCGATTGAACAGTTGGAAATGGAGTTGCACCGCGCTCACATTGCTTTGCAAGAACAACAAGCAATGATTGATATGTTGCAACAAACTCATACAACGAAACCTATTGCCAGTGATAGCCCCTTGGATCAGGAACTATTTACGGCTAACTGTAAGATTCAAGAGTTAGAAATTCAACTATCGAAACAAACGACGACTCAAGCAATGCTTCAGCATTTTTGTCAGGAGCTTGAGCAAACGCGCGATCGCCACCAAACCCGGATCGTCGCATTAGAACATCAGACCGCAGATATGCAGGAGCAAATCCTTAAGCAAGCTCAGCAGGCAAGTGAATATGAAACAGCAATCCAACATTGGAAAGATCGCTATCACAATGCTCACGAGTATCTCAGCCGCCTCAAAGAACTCATAGAACAGGTGCTACCCAATTCTTCAGCCGAACTGTCCGAGATCTTGATCATTCTTCAAGCGGTAACCGCTGACTCTATAGAGATAGAGGGCGATCGCTTTGACCCAGCCTTCCCCAAAGGATCTAAGATGGACATTCCCGATTTTCTGCTGCGTCGTCATCGCTATCGAGTGCGATCGTGAACTACGAACCCTTTCGGCGACACTCCGATTCGCTAAAACTCTGGCTCTGCCTAGTTGCAGGTTCTTTGCTGTTTCATCTGATTGCATGGGCAACAGTTCGGATTTTTTGGGTAACCCCGATCGTTCAAGCAGACTCATCTGCGATCGCAGTAGAATTTTTGGAACCTGTTGGCGAGGATGACGGCGCATTTTCAAGTCAGTCAGTTCTTCCTCAATCCCAAGCCCAACTAAGCCGACCTGTTGAAGATGACGCTATGCAGATAACGCTCTCCACTCCAGCAATCGCCCTAGCTCAGCGCGTTACAGAAACATCGGCACCCATGCAAACTAGCAAAGCACCCATTCAAACTGTCTCGCCAAAAAAGGCTGTCTCGTCAAAAAAGATCGGTGCATCTGCTGTTGTTGACCCACTCAACCTCAACTCACGACCTAAACGCCCTGCTGAAATTGCTGCACCGACTGCCGATAATTCCGCCATCAAAAACCTTGCGCCTGCTAACTCTGTTACATCCACCACTCGTCTGCCGGATGTGCCCACAGTGCCAAATCCGATAAATAGCCAGGAAAATTCAAATGGGGCGATCGCGTCTGTTGTTATTCCGACTCCGACTCCAGCTAAGTTTATGGCTCAGCTTCGGGCGATCGGCTCAACTTCTAATCTTTCAAATAGCTCCATCGAATCAACGATTTCTGCCCAGCTTTTAGGCGAATCACCTAAAAGTTTTTCCTCAGACCCGTCTGGCTGCGTCCTCACACCCAAAGCCTTCCGTAGTTTTGGTGAAACCGTGACGCTCAAGCTTTTTCTGGATGAAACAGGCGCTTTCAATTCTCAGAAGTGGGTGACGGTCGAACGGTCAAGTGGCAACATTGACTATGATAAGTTAGCAATCTGCGTCACAAAAACCTCTCGTTTTATTCCTGCCTACAGCCTAGAAGGCGATACCAAACGAGCGGTATCAAGCGATATAGAGATAGAAGTCACCTTAATTCAGTAGCCGCAGTGCTGCATAATATGCTATTTTTGGTAATGCTTGGTAAGTCGTCTGAGTAAATCTGACGTTCTGCCGACGTTTTTTGCGGGTGTAGTTTAGTGGTAAAACCTTAGCCTTCCAAGCTAATGATGGGGATTCGATTCCCCCCACCCGCTTTAAGAAGAAACCCCTGAAAGGCAATGTTTAAGGGGTTTTAATTTGCTAGGTCATCGTATGCTAAAGATCATTTGTTCTTGAACAGATTGAGGGATTAGGGGCTTTTAGGGTGATTTGGGTGCAGCCTGGATGTAACGAGCAAGTGTACTAAAGAGATGCACTAATCTACCGAGAGTGCGCTGATTCACTTCCCAAAATTCACCGTGCCAAATTTTGATGGACAGTCAAACCAGTCGTCATTTAATCGTCATTTGAAGAC
>Ga0163155_10002320_pt1 | contig 21477 bp, 32 predicted proteins | sample OliLakLV19SP4G1_FD_148611 | JGI IMG/M metagenome (GOLD analysis project Ga0163155, IMG submission 148611) | Freshwater microbial mat bacterial communities from Lake Vanda, McMurdo Dry Valleys, Antarctica - Oligotrophic Lake LV.19.SP4.G1 | ecosystem: Environmental > Aquatic > Freshwater > Lake >... | reverse complement strand
GAGACGGGGACGGAGACGCGGACGTGAGCAGGCTAGGTCACCGACAAGAATAATATAGGAAAAGTCCCTATGTTAATTTCTACCCATAAAAATAAAGAAACTCATTACGATCTATCAAAATACCCAACTAAGACCAGGAGACGACCATGGACACCGCGATTCGCGACCTGGGGCGCGCGGCGGCGCGTGGAGATCCAGGCGCACGCTCGATGAGAAAGGGTCGATGAACAACGAACAACGGAGAACGTTCAAAGCTCAACGCAGAATACAGATATTTATTAAATTTCTTTTGTTATAATTTCCCTATGAGCTATCAAATGCACGGGAAAACACTAGGGGATTTCGCGGGTACCGAAAATCTCCCGCAACATAACAGGTTCGGAACTTTAGGATACTTTGGCGTGATTTCTGAAAGTGCTAAATTAGATTTAGGACGTAGGGTTTGGCAATTTGAAGAGTCCGGAAATACTGTAGTATTAAATCCGGGAGAAAGTGGGAAAATTCAACAAGCATTAATGGATGTTCCCGGTTCAGATAGATGGACAACTCTTACCCCTGGTCTTAAAGCTTCCCAATATGGAGATACTTGGAAAAATCTCTGGAATCGAGTTAATTATCGTATCCAAGACGCTGGTGGGACCCAAACTGCCGGTCCTCCTCCGTCTGTCTTTTGGTCCGCAGCTTTGAATGCTGGAGATGCCATAATAGGCAGAGAACGGATGAATTCCATAATATACTCTACCACTCCAAGTATGGCACCAGATCCTACAACTGGAACTAGACCGGGAGAGAATAAAGATGATCCAGCTAATCGTGGTATCGTTGATGATTTAATAGATAAAACACCAGATATCAATAAAATAATGATGATTATCGCGGCTACAGTAATAGGAGCCGTGGCTGTTTATGGAATATCTCAAGGTTTTGGATCCAAAGTAGCAAAACGAGTTTTAGGCGGCAGACGTAAAAAATGAGATTTTTTGGGCAAGAATCTCGTCTCCTTACTTTGTTTAGCCATCTGGGCTATCGATGTCAAGATCTGCTCTAGCTCGTGAGTTGGCCTGTTTGGGTAAACTATGGCTAGATAATATGCAATTTCTTGTAAAAACCAGATATTAATGCTCGTTGAGTGCGGCCTAGATCTGTAGCCCGCGACATAAAGAGCACTTAAAAAATTAAGTAAACCTTCATCAAACAGGGCCTTTAGTTTGGGGGTCATCGCAATTTCTGGCAAATTAGCCGCCATGTGAAGCCTCAAGCGCCAGCCGATGGTAGGCTTCTTCTTTTTCGATACATATAAAGTTGCGCCCAGAATCCATCGCACATCGGCCTAATGTCCCAGACCCAGAAAAGGGATCTAAAATCCAATCACCCGGATTAGACAGGGTGTCAACTAATTCTTGATACATACCGTCGGGTTTTTTAGTGGGGTGTTCAGAACGTTGAACTGGGTAAGTAAAATACCCTCGATGGTAATTGCTGTTAAAAACCCATTTTTTCCCCTTTACTAACCAAATAGCGTGTTCTGTTCCTTGAAGGAAAAGACGTTTACAATTGGCCGGATTAGGGTTGTTTTTCACCCATGTAAGCGGGCGCTTGACAATAAGACCGGCTTTTTCAGCAAACTGGGCTACTTGCCCTAGTTTTTTCCAATCATTAAAAATAATTAGGGATGCATTCTTTTTAAGTTTGGGGTATATGAGTGATAACCAAGTTTCTTGATCAAATTGCTGATCCCATTTCCCAAAGTCCATGCCTTTCCGGCCCATGCTGTCGAAATTGTTGCTCCTGCTGATCTCATACGGCGGGTCCGCAACAACCAGTTGGAATAAATTATCCGGAAGCTTAGGTATTTCCTCCAACGAATTTCCAAGAATATAACTGCTTTGCATGTTGGATTACATTTAACCACGCAGCGCATTCTTTTTCTACTGTTAGATGGTTCTTAATCAGGGTTTGCAGGGATGCACGCTTGTCCTCGTGTTCGCCTTTGGCGGCTTCCTCTAGGCGAACAGGAAATTCTTGGGGGCTTTTTGTTAGCACACAAGTTTTGTCAGTTAACCACTCTTTGCCTCCTCGACCGTGATACCCAATAATTAGACATCCACAAAGGCTGGCTTCAAAAGGAGGGCACCCAAACCCTTCTTCTTTAGAGAGCGCCAAAAAAACGTCAGAAGCCTGCAATGTTGAGATTACTTCCGTCTCTGCCATTCCGTCAATCGGCTTCCAAACATATCTGTCGGATGAACCAATCAAACGTAGTATTAGGTCGAGTTCTTCTTTGTTCTTCCTGGGCATATAGGCAATCGTTAGCAGACGCTGCGATGCCTTACAGGATTGAGCATGTCCAACCCGTGTGCGATCTTTACCGCAATGTGTGCAGTAGCCGCGGTTTTTTGAATTGGGTTTGAACAAACTGCTATCGAAGCCGTAAGGGACTTGATAATTCGCTATTATATCTGAGTTATTCAACAAGAACTGTGTCAAATATTGCGTAGTCGAAACTACTAAATCAAAACCCTCGTCAGACTCTGGGGCGTCAAACTGAGCTTGTTGGTAAAGAATATTGATGGCATTTGGTGATAGTCGTCGGCACGTCTCTGCACATATTCTTATCTGAGGTCTGATACCTATATTTTCGGGGATAGAGTGCTGAAACCAGCTATTCTTTTTGCCGTCGTCCATATTAATTACAATGTTGTGGCCATCGTGTTGTAAATATGAGGCTATATTGTAGAGGCGTTTCACACCTCCGTAGATCCCCTTACGATTAATGACAATTTCTATATCCACTGGCGCTCCTCTAGAAAGGCGAACACCCCAATCATCAAATCTCCCGGGCGGAAACCTCCCCCTTTAGGGGGAGGAGGAAGGCCGCCAACGCCAGCTATTATAGCTAAGGAACTGGCAATCTTCAACCTTAGCCGTTTGAGTTAATCTCTTCCCGGATTCCAAAGAATGCAAACTCAACCTGTTACCTAAGCATCCACCCACATAGCATATTTTATGCTTAGCGTGTCTAACTAAGCTTCCTCTTTTCCAACCGAGACTAGTAGTTCCACCATACCGAAGCCGGCCTACTCCCTTCGAGGCTTGTAGCCGATGTAGCTAGCGACGATGGAAACGAAGTGGCGTCAGAACCAGTAGAACTTTATTATCCGGAGTCTGATGGCCCCCTACGACAAAGTTGGCTAAGACCCAAGAATCTACGCAGTGTGCTTTCAAAAGCATACTACGCCTATTTTTTTAAATAGAAATACCGACATAGATGTTAATTTTTTCTCAAAAGTAAATAGTAGATTAGAGCCGCTCCGGCTGCTAGCTTTAATAAATTGGTAGCGTCTGAGGGCATAAACTCGCCGTAGCCGTATTTTGGGCGATCGGCACGAAACATTGGGGATAGTGGGTTAATGTTCGTATATCGACTTGCAATTTGTGGGATTGCAGAGGGCATTTGCTGGTTAAGTTTTAAGTCTTGAACGATTTCGATTGGGTTTACCTCAGCTTCTTCTTGATCACCCATCCCATAAAATTGACCTGCAAGGAAGGGGTTAATAGAAGTGCTGATCCGCCCATAACTGGGATCAACACCGTTAAACTGAGGGGAGTAACTCCCACGATACAGTTCTGGGTTGAAGGAGGTAGTAATGACGCCAGTGACAGGGAACCACGCGGGCGGTGGAACACCAGCTTCTAACTGCGTATCTAAATCACTCGGAAGTTCAGCAAATCTCATAAAAACATTCTAGCAAATTACAGGAGCGTAAGCATACATACATATTGCAAAATTGCAATCGCGTAACCACTACCGAAAAGCATTATGCCCCACACTATGGCTAGTAAGTAAGGCAGAAAAATTGTTTTGTTTTCGGCAGGAATCTCTTGGAACCATTCCGCGGGGTAGATGCTTTCCGAGCCTTCAAGGCTGTAGAATCCTTCATTTGTCTGAGTGAAGGATTTTACTACTTTTGATACCTTATAAGGACCCTTTTTCCCATATTTTTTAGTGACGATCTTTTTAAAATCTTTTTTTGGTTTAACCAGCAAGACTATAGACGTCTCCTCCAGCATCGAGTGTTTTCCACTATCGGCCTCCTTTAGGGTGGTGATACACCGAGTGATGGCTTCCGAAATGCTTTTCTGCCCGTTTGGGTGGCTTTTTAAGTATCGATCAATCAAAGTCAACGTTTCACTATCAACTCTGAAAGTTTTTGACGTCATGTTAGCACCCATCCTTAATAATATGCAATAAATTATTGATTTGTCAATCTGTAATGTTGGAACTTGAAGAGGTTAATTGTTCTTCGTTAGCAAATTTATCTCTACGCGCGCGATCCAGTGCCTCGTCATCCGGGCAAAAGTGTCTAGACATGTAATCATCCAGTTGTTTTATTGAAATGTTCCATTTTTTGCACAACTTTCCGACAGAAATTCCTTCCTGTGCGTGATTTTGCTTCTTCATAGTATATTGACCAAAAGTCTCGTTCTTATATGTAACTAGGGTTGTGTTACTTATAGCTACGTAGTAAGTCTTGGTATCTGTCGTAATCGTTGAGTAGACATTTCCAATATTAAAGGTAGTGGGATCTTCTGACGCAGCGTTGTAATAATTGACCAGCCTCTCCATGTAACCTCTTTCTGAGCACCGAGTTCTGTTTGTTTTCGGTTTCTTTTCAGAGGTAAGTATAGCCCAAGGCTATATTTGGCTCAAGAGAGGCTGCGAACCTCTGTTGATGCGATCCAATTTCCGTTAATAAAGAGAAGTTGGCCATTTCCAAAACGCGTTCTGCGTATTTTGGATATCCTGACTTTCACCTTATCCAATAAAACGTCTTGTTCTGGGTAATAAAATTTCTCCCCTTTAAAGGATAGCGGAACTAAGCAGTGAATCGGAAACCAACCAGAATCTCCATTTGTGATTCTGATGAAGTAATGACTATTTCTTGTATCAAATCCTCTTACTTTACCCGTTTTTCCAACCAGCTCGCTTCGACAGCTGTGGTAAGCTTCTCTAGAGTAACTTTTGGTTATACGCACAAATTCATCGTGAGCTAACGGGCTATCTGCCGGTGGTACTACCTCTAAACATCTTATGGGCAGCACTATGTCTCCGTATTGTGGGTGGTGGATCAAAGCGGTAGCCAGGGGGTGTACAGTCATTACATTCTTGACTGTCCAGGTAGACCCTATATATTTTGCCAATAGTTGCTGGTCTACGTCTACAACTATAACTACACTTCCTTCATCTATATACATTTTAACCTTCTTCGAGCCGCTTGGCCATTTTAACTGAAGTATCCCAGCCATCCTCATCGTCTAAGTCATCGTCAGGTTCGTCATCCAGTTCATCATCAAATTCATCATCTAAATCTTTGGATGACTCTAATTTTTTGTTAGAAATCAACTGCTTAAACTCCCTGGCGGCCACGTCGAGTGCAGGGTGTGTAGCCACTGGAGTCACGGGGCGCTTCTCTTTTTCCCAGTCTTCTTCGTTTTGGTTGCGCCCACTATCACCAGTTTCCGGCAGACCAAACACCTGTTGGCGTAGCTTGAGCAAACGCTCCTCAGTTGCTCCGGAAGTAATGCCTTCTCTAGTCTCGGTAACTGCTTCGGTAGCGATTTTTTCCTTATATGTTTCAAGAGAATGCTGGAACTCAAGCCAAATGTTCTGAATTCGTTCTGTGTCCAGCCCATTGAGGCGCATGACTCGGATATCCTCAACTTTAGACATTAAGTTGAGATATACTTTAATATTCTGCGAAAAAAGCTCTATTCTTTGTCGTAAATTACTACCATGCAATACAAGACGATCGAGTTTGAGTAGAAGATTTCGTTCATGCCAGGAATTGGGCTTATTTAATTCCTTAAGTTTTGTGCGGATTTGGTCCTGTTCTGAAAGAATAGCGTCAAGCTGAACACTTAAATTTTCAGATTCTAATTCTGATGCAGTAATATACTCGTCCAATTGTTGAAGAATAATCTTCGATTTCTTGAAAATTTCTTCTTCATCTAACGGGAGTTCAAACGGGACGACGAGGTCCGATGAACGCTTAAACCAACTAGCAATTTTTTTGAACATAGCACTAACTCCCTCCACACCGACATCCACAAATCATCAATTTGCGGATGTCACAGGTGCATTTGTGCAAAGTTTTTGACTTCAGCCGTTTAAGTTTTTCAACAGCCTTCTGGAGAGGAGTTTGAATGTCGGCTGTGGTGTCCATGTTTAACTATGCACATTAACCCGGTGCGTCTCCCGATTGTAGCTCGTTTCGCGCCTTAGGCAAACCTCACAGCGACGGTTGCCTGGGCCTTCTGACAAAAAAGTTTGACTGCATTTCAAGCATTTTCGGGGGTTCCTGAGATTACTCTTCGGGTTTCCTTCAAGGTGATCGAAGCATTTCTGGCAATATCCGTCCATCACATGTCGATGGTTCGTTCCACTGCATTTACGACAATGGTAGTAATCGTCTGACCAATCCAAATCCATGAGGCCCTCATTCCTTTATCAGTATTTCGTTTCCGGTTAAGTCGATTAGCATGGTAATGTCTTTTGCTGAGAATTCATCAAAATAAGGCTTACATGTTTTATGAAATTGGAGAATACTTTTAGTGTATGTTTCAGCGTACATTGTCCAGTTGCCAGCCCTGAAAATTATTTTTAAGGGTTCTTTCTTTTTCAGAAAAGCTGTAAGTGATTTTTTGGTTTTCCGAAGTAACCACGCGATCCATTCGCCTTTATCGTAATTTTGATCTACATCCGAGGACAGCATTTCAAAAAACTTAATTTGTGCAATAGCGGTCGGGGGTAATCCGAGTTTTTCTAAATTTTTAAGCACTCTGGCATTCAAACTCTGATCGGAACTATAAAGCGTCCCAACTTCTTTCGCATCAATGGACAAATTCTCTGCAATAGTCTTGGTTCGGGTGTGCATTCCTACAAGTGTAGCATCGTGATTTTAGGTTGCAACAAAATAATATTTGCCCTATGTTTAGAGAAATATGTAAAATATATAAATGACACCAGCAGATATCGTAACGATACTTGGCGGACTAGGCAGCGCAGCAGGAACTGTGTATGGATGTTATAAATTAATTATCAAACCCACATTCGCGATTCTTAGAAAACTTAAAACATCTTTTGAAATCTTAGAAAAGATGCAAGAAGAGTTCAAGCCAAATGGCGGGTCATCCCTCCGCGATGCAATTAACCGTATCGAAACAAAGCTGCTAATTGAGCAGCATGCTAGACGAGCGATGTCGATGGCTATGGATATGGGGGTGTTCGAGACAGACGGTAACGGGTTATGCACTTGGATAAATGAGTTCTATTCTGGGTTGACCGGGATAAGCATCGATGAGGCTAAAGGATTTGGATGGATAACTGGAGTCTACGAAGGTGATAGAGAGCGTGTGACGGATGAGTGGACCTCTGCAGTAAAACAGCAAAGAATTTTCAGGTTAGAGTTTGGAATGTTTAACAGTAAAACGCAGGAGTATAGCAAAGTGTATTGCACCGCATTTCCTGTTATAAATCACGTAGGTCCCCGCCCCCGAGCTGCGGCTGGTTTTATTGGGGTAGTGACCAAAGCCAGCAAAGAGCTAATTCGTCCTAAATACATAGCAAGCGCGTAAACATTTCAGCACAAATTGATTATACTGGCTCGTTGCGCTTTCGGTGATCAGTGACCCAGTTAGCCGCATCATCACTTCTCCTAGCTTGATCGCCTCGTCTATGTTTGAACACCGAAGAATCGCTCCTCGGGTGTAACCCTCCAAACCTATTCGGAGTGATTCAGGCTCTGATCGTATATTGGAGCGCTGCAATAACTTTGCTAAGTCTGCCCATTGCCCCTTAGTTATCGCTTTGTAAAGAGTGACTACGTCTGCGGAAACGTCGTCCTCTTCCCAACGTTCTGGATCAAAGCCTCCTGCGGCATATGTTTGAAGGTTGTTGAGTAACGCTCTGACAGAACCCCTAGCCTGGCTGTATAAACTTTCGATATCATTATCAGCTATTGAAATGTTTTCATAAGCTGCGACTTGGGAGATAATGCTCCCAGCGTGCTTAGCTTTCAGATCATTGAAAGTAAGACGAGTTGCACGATCAGCAAGAGGCTTGGAGAGTTCACCACTATCAGTTGTGCACATGAAAATTAAAAGATACTGCGGTGGTTCTTCTAGTTCGGTTAACAGAACTTGTTGTGCCGCATCTGTTAATCGTTGCACCTCATCCAGAATAAAAATCTTGTAGGGGTAAACCGATGGTCTATAACGAAAGTCTTCGACGAGATTTCTTATGTCCTCAATTTTGTTCTGATTGGCTGCGTTGAGGTTGCAGACATCATAATTACCCTCGAATGTTTTACAATTATCACAAGACAAACAAGGTTTATTTGAATCTTCCTTGTCTAGACAAACATATGCCTTCGCCAGTATTCTGGCACAAGTTGTTTTACCGGTACCTGTTTTTCCTTCTAGAAGATAAATTCGAGAAGTATGTGGGTGGCTCACTATACTTTTCAACTGTTCTTTTGAAACAGTCGGGACAATTTCATTAACTCGCTGAGGTCTGTATTTTTCGCGAAATGGGCCGTCTCCCCGAGGAATTAGTCGGAATTCTGTTTCTTCGACCTTCTTAGGTTTGGACGTAACTCCTGGGAGTTCCTCACCCCCTGTTAAAAAATCATAGCTATTAGTCTGCATAGTACTTTTGTAACAAAAAGAAAATGGAATTCAAGATACATGGTATAATACATGGTATAATACCTGTAATGAGAACTCTAGGCGGGCTCTTCTCTTCAGGCAAAAAAGCTGCAAAATCTGCAACGGCAGCCGCACAACATGTGGGTGCCGCATTAACTGAAGCTCAGGGAGCGATCCGCCAGAGCAGAGCAGTGCTCACTAAAGCTTCCGGCACCGTCGATGATATGGACTCCTATCTTGATAGGATTAGAACCATTCCGATTGAGGAGTTGGCCAGGCGTTTTGATTATAAAACTAAAATTGCGGTTGAGGAATTAATTTCGCTAAGTTCTTTTATGAAGAAAAGCTTGCTTTACCTTGCGGCTATGGCTACACTGTCCTTGTACTTAAATGTACTGACAAAAAAGAGGTAATAATGTCCCAATTATTTTCAGTTAAGTATGGCGATCGTCACGCTGCCGCTATGATATACCGCGAATTATCCGAGAGTGCGGCAGACATTGGTGTAGTGGCTCACGGACTTGAGATTATAAAGACTGATTCTAAGAAACTTCGAAAAAATTTGAAGATACTACTGGTTTTGGAAAAGAATAGGGCCGGCAATTTGCCGACGGTACTCCGAGCACTTCAGCACTCTTTGGAGGATCATCCGCTGTATGAACATTTAAATTTTGATTACACAGCTTTTCCCCTTTCACAAACACAGTGGAATTTTGCATCATATGATGATGAGAATTATCAAAAGAATTTTATTCGCAAAAGGGCAAAGGGGTAATTAGTTATGGCATATGAAAAAATAGGTAGTGCATCGTACGATGGTCTAGGAAGTGTCTGGGGGCTTGGCGTCGCAACTGCGGGAACTACCGCTGTAGCCGGAGGGGGCCTGGAATTATCGCGGCTCCAATGGAAGCCTCACCTACAGTGGCGTATCCCGGTTACCCAGGCTATCCCGGTTACCCAGGGTATCCTATGATGATGCCTGGGTATAACATGCCGATGAACGGTGGAGCCCCAACTGGGCCAGCGGCTCCCCCCTCAAATCCGGGAGGGACCATGGCACTAATGCGGCTACCAAAGTATGAGATCGAAGACCGCAGGCGAATGTTCCGCAGACCTTCAATTAGGCCCCAACTAGCGCGGTTGGGCACTCTGTGCGCCTTGGCGGGTGTTGCCTTGTTGTTGGTTAAGTAGTTATTCCAAAGAAGATTCTACTTCATCCCACAAAACTAAAAGCTCACCCATAGAATCTTCTATCTTTTGGTAGTCCTCAGAATCTAACGCAACTGCTAGCTGCTCTTTGAGGCCACGGAGCTGTGTAACAACAGCTGGGTCTAGCGTAGAAGAAAATTCCCGCAAACCAGAAGTTGTGTCTTGTAACAAGCCTTCTGCTGCCTCAACTATCTCCTCCGGAGTGAGATCTTCATCCTCGTCGTCATCTTTATCCTCTGTATCAAAATCGTCATCTCCCGCGGAGTTCGAGTATTTTTCAATCTCAGATGCTTCCAAAGCAGCTGTGTCTTTGATAACAATTGTCTGCTCCGAGCCGGTTGCCAAATTCTTAGCAGAAACTTGTAGGATACCATCTGTATCGATATGGAATCTAACTTCAATCTGAGGGTCACCAGCCATGGAAGGCTCGATGCCACTCAGAACAAATTGACCAAGCAATCTATTCTTTTTAACATTTCGACTCTCTCCTTGGAAGACATACACGTCTACTTCTTCTTGCTCGTCTTCTGTAGTGGTGTAGATTTCTTTGGTAGTGCACGGAATAGGGCTGTTTCTTGGGATTAGAACGTCCATCTCGTCATCTTCTGTCTCAATGCCCAATGAAAGGGGAGTTACGTCAACTAAAACCATGCCTTTCTTTTCACCTGAGAGGATAGCTCCTTGGATAGCGGCACCAAGGGCTACTACTTCGTCCGGGTCCACGCTGGTGTTTGGCTCTTTCGAAAATAGCTTTTTGGCTAAGTTCTTGATAACAGGGGTTCTGGTGGAACCTCCGACGAGCACCACTTCATTGATATCCGTTGACGGCATATTTGCGTCAATTAATGCTTGCTTGCAACAAGCCTCAATTCTTTTGAGGTAAGGGTCCAGTAAGCTTTCAAACTTTTGACGCGTAAGCGTATATTGAAAGCTATTAGGAGTCTCCTTATGTATAAATGTTAGAGCAATCTTTGTCTCTAGCGCAGACGAGAGTTCGCACTTAGCTCTTTCTGCCACTTCTCGCATTCGTTGCATTGCAGAAGGATCGTCTCTTAGATCGTGATCGAACTCATTGAGGTATGTTCTAACTAATAGATTTGTAATCTCTCTGTCGAAGTCGTCTCCCCCCAGAAATGTGTCTCCGTTGGTAGACTTCACTTCCCAGACTCCGAAACCTATCTCCAACACGGAAATATCGAACGTTCCACCACCAAGGTCGAACACCGCCACTTTCTGGTATTGGTTGGTGTCTGAATTTAGCCCGTAAGCGAGAGCTGCTGCAGTGGGTTCGTTAATAATTCTTCTGACAGTAAACCCAGCTTGTTCACCAGCTTGCTTAGTGGCGCTACGTTGTGCGTCATTGAAGTAGGCAGGAACAGTAATAACGGCATCTTTAACTGGGTGCCCTAGATGTTTTTCTGCATCTTGTTTTAATGCTCTCAAGACCTCTGCAGAAATTTGTTGCGGCATCCATGCCTTGTTTTCAACCAAAATTTGCACAGGATCGTCTGGGCGGCCAACTAAAGAATACGAGACTTTCTTGGCCGCGTCCGGAAGCTCTTTGACTCGGCGTCCGATAATACGTTTAACTGAGGCGAAAGTCTTCGAAGTATTTGTAGCCGCTTGATTTTTGGCTTCTTTTCCTACTAAAACTTCGTCAGCTGTAAAAGCCACAATTGAGGGGGTTGTGTTATTGCCGTGCTTATTCGCAATAACTTTGGGTTGTCCGTCTAGCATGTAGGCTAAAGCAGAATTAGTAGTTCCAAGGTCGATTCCAACTATAGTTTCCATGGTTGTATAATAACCGGTTGACTTCTAATACGAAATATTGGACAATTCAGTATGTGCAGCAACTTCTTCGCTATCTATACTATATTTTTGCAATATGTACGACTACCTTCTGTGTTACGTACATCTCCGTGATGGGGGCGGGAAATCCGGCCCCTCAATTAGCGCCACTTCAGATCTTATCGGAAATAGTTAAAGACGTCGGGCCAGTTAGTTCTGAGACTCGGCCCGTGAATATTTACCCAGAACTTTTAAGTTATGTGGTTAGGGTTAATAATTTGGCGAAGTCCTCTGTTGGCTCCGGTGTAGTAATTTGGTCGGGACTAGACTCCCAAAAAAGAGCACATACTTTTATTCTCACTAATTACCACGTGTTGCCTGTTGGACTGCCTGGGACGGTAGACATTGTTACCTATCTCAATTTTAGGGATGTGGAATCTGTGAAAACATATCCCTGTGTGTCTGTGATACAGAATATTGGTAGTGATCTTGCGTTACTGGAGATAATATCTACTGATCGTTTTCCAAATACAGCTAAATTTATTACTTCGGAAGCATATGAACAACTAACCTTATACACGGATGTCTTTATTGTAGGGTCTGGTCTCGGGAATCCGCCGTTTGTTTCCTCAGGGAAGATATTCAACTTCGGAGAAGACAAACTGTTTGTCAACGGGTTTAGTGTCTGGGGCTTTAGCGGAGGGGGTGTGTTTGATCGGCAAGGCAGACTAGTCGCTATCAACAGTCAGATAGCTATCGGAGGTATGGCAGATGTTATTCATCCAATAACCAACATGTCTCTGTCTGTCCCTGTAAATGTAATCTGCGGCTGGTTACTAGAAACCAAGTATAAATTTATCGTTAATCCGTCCTTGGGGTCGCTAGACGACGCAATCAGAGTTAAGAAACTTTATTAAAGAAACCTATTGCAATTACAAATCTACGGTATATCCTCGCGATAGAGGTTAAAAAAATGGATACTGTGCAAAAGACAAAAAAGCCCAAAGCCAAGCGCGCCGTTGACGGCGAGACGAAGCAGGATCGGTTCGTTAGGTTAGCTAAGAGCCGATCTTCCAAGTTCGTCGATTTCTTCGTACTGCTCCACAATTTAGTTGAGGGTTACACTTACCAAGTTGAGCCAAACTTGGCCAAGGAGTTGCTCGCTAAATTCCAAAAAGAGTTTAGTGACTTGGAGACCGCGTGGTTGGCCGCTATTCAAAAAGCGGAGAAGAAGGGATCTAACGATAATGGCACCGCCCAACCAGCGGGATCCACGGAACATTTGAGTTCTGTAGATAACGAAATCTAGGGAGCCGAATATAGCAAATGGGGTTACCTGGTGAAATTAAATTAAAGCAGTGTGGTCACGAATGAGCGGTGTTCTCCCAGGCTACACCTTTTCGCTTATTTCGAATGAAATCGTGTTGATGTGGGGTGCCCGCGGGAATAGTCCCCTACATAGTTAGGTCGGGGTATAGAAAATGATCTCCTCCTAGATGAAAATCGACAGATTCAAAGAAATTCTTTCGATCCAGCTGAGTTAAGCAGTCCTTGTAGTGGTTGAACCAATCTTCGGCCCGATGAATGTTACCACTATCTTGACCATAGCTCGTTTGTGGTAGCACGTCGGAAAATAGTTGTAGCGCGGCCAAACAACCGAAAATGTCGCCCTGTAGCAATCCTCTATCAAATAAATGGCATGTGTTTGGAACCAAGAGTTGCGAAGTCCTTCGATAGTGGTTAGCTAACTGCGGGATGAGACTAACGTCTTCTTTTACCGACCGCTCTAAACTTCGTAGAGACTCATCCATAACTATTATTTTATCATTTTTCAGGGTATAAAGAAGTCATGCAAACATCCGCCGCACTTATTACAATTGTTCAAAATGGAAACCGGTTTCTGCCTCTTTGGTATAAATATTACTCACAATTCTTTCAGCCCGATGATATTTATATTTTTGATTACGGGACTACAGATGATTCCTTGGCCGGCATTAAAGCCAACATTATCCCTATTGCTAATCACAGCGTAGAAGTTGTGCCGCAAGGGAATAAACTTATTAACAACCTAAAGGCAGACCTCCTAGAAAAATACAAATATGTGGTCTACGCGGATTACGATGAGATTATATATTTTCCAGGAGGTTTCGACGCCCTACTCCAAAGTAACCAGGAATACTACACAACTCAAGGTTATGAAGTAGTACAAAACAGAAAGTTGGAGGGTTCTATAGATTGGAATAGACCTATCTTGGACCAGAGAAGATATTGGTATCGTTGTGAACCCTTTGACAAGTCCCTGATTACCCGCACTAACTTCACTTGGTCTATGGGCAATCACAGCGTTTCTAAGCAAAAAGTAATAGAAAAGAGCAGAAGACCGGGTAACATGATGGCACCTATAGTCTCATCACAACGCGTAGAGAATATTGTGCTGAAAAGAAAACATGTGCCAGGACTAATCTTATTGCACCTGCACAAAGTAGACTACAATCATGCTTTAAACATACACACCAGCAATGCAAATAGGAAAGCCACTGCCACTATGGGTGGCTTTCATAACTTTTTCGATGGTAAGCAGTATGAGGCGTGGTATAAAGAGGCGGAAGATAAGTTGGGCAAGATACCGAATACAGTGGGGAATGTAATTTAGCTCTCAGCTTCACTTGTGTTAGCCTTCTTCAGCCAGTAACCTTGCGGCGGTCTAGCTATATTATAGCTGTCACACCATTTTTTAACCGCATTACCTGTTACATTGAACATCTCGCCTAATTTTGTGAGAGGGTGTAATCCGCATAATTCGGGCATTAGAACTACCTCAAGAAAACGAAGTTGGACAGACCAACAATTGGTCGATGCTGTCAGTAGTTCATCCTCTCTAACAGAAATATTGATTAAATTGTCACTTCGTCCCGTTTAGGCAAGTTTTTCTTCTACTTAAATTAATTCTTTTATTATTAATGACAGCTACACTTGAAAATGTAGCACCACAATTCTGACAGATTTTATTCATCTTGATGACGCATCGGGGTGACAGGAATCGAACCTGCGACCTTCTGGTCCCAAACCAGACGCTCTAGCCAAGCTGAGCTACACCCCGTTCATAAAGGCTTGAAACTACTGGAGATGAGGAGATTCGAACTCCCAACCTTCGGCTTGCGCTCTGTGCTGTTAGGCACTTAAAGCCGCTGCTCGCCCAATCGAGCTGCATCCCCTTATTAAAATCAATGAACCGGGCGAGATTCGAACTCGCAACAATTCGGTTAAGAGCCGAATGCTCTTCCAATTGAGCTACCGATTCGGAAGTATAGCGCGTCTTGGATTCGCACCAAGGACCTTCAGGTTATGAGCCTGACGAGCTACTAGACTGCTCTAACGCGCGTCGATTTGGATACCTTACCAAACAAAAACGACCTGTCAAGGACAATTTTCGACGGCTCCTGGCAGGGTCCTCCGCATATATTTGTAATACTTCTCGTCTTATATCTTCAGGATTAAGAAATGATTGTAATATTTTACGGAGCATACGTAAAGTGTATCAAAAAAGTGAACATTGCTAAATATTTTCAATAGGTTAAAAAGTAGGAGTGGCAATCCCCCTAATAAAACCAACTCCACCCATCCCGCAACTGTGGGAGCAATATCTACTAGATTCTTACAGGAAGAACCATTTCTGTAATTTTGGGCCAGCACACACAGCTTTTCAAACCAGAATCAAAAATACATTGAATTTGAAGCAAAATCCAATTATTTGCTGCAATGCAACCTTAGCACTAGAAGTCGCACTCTTGGCAGCGGACTTGACTGAGTGCCATATCTTGATTCCTTCTTTTACATTTGCCGCTACCGCGCTGGCTGTAGAGCGTGTTGGCTCTAAACCCTTGCTGGTGGACTCAGATGAGGGCACCTGGCACATGAGTCTAATAGACGCTCAAAAGAAAATAACTAAAAAAACCAAGGCAATGATAGTTGCCCATCCCCTAGGTATGGCGGTAGACCCATTTCCTTTTATGGACTTCGCAAAAGAGCATCAAATAAAGCTGATTTTTGACAGCGCCGCTGCCTTCGGTTCTAAGTATCCAGAATTTCCAAACCACACCCCGATTTATCCAGACACTTCCGGATTATGCGAAATCTATTCGTTCCATATTACCAAATCTTTAGGGGTCGGTGAAGGGGCTGCAATTGTTTCTGGAAGCTCAGATTTCCTTGAAAAGTGTCGTAGAATCTCTAATTTTGGTTTTAACGATTCTGCAGAAGTCGAGTTGCTAGGGACTAACGCCAAAATGTCAGATTTCCAAGCTGCTGTGGGGCTTGCAGTGCTGGACACGTATCACGACACTTTAAGGATACGCAGGGACTTGGCAACAGCTTATTTTCAGGAACTCGCCAAAAACTGGGAACTGTCCTTCCAATGTCTACCTGAGGAGGTCGGTCAACACACTTTTCCGTTTTTCCCGTTATTATTTCACGGAGACCCGCAAAGGCTGAAAGCCTCGCTAGAAGCTGAAAATATCGGCTATAGACAATATTACCGACCATTGCACTTACATCCGCGTTACGCGGGTATCAAAAGAAATAAAAAGAAAAACTTTCCTGTTTGTAATGAGTTAGCCGAGAAAATCTTTTGTTTGCCCTGCCATAGTAGCATGACTCTCGAAGATGTTAAGCTGATATGTAGTCGAATCAAGGAGGCATTTTGAGCGATTCTGAAGAACCATATCGCAAGATCGCAGATCACTACGAAGGCTGTTTTGACAAGCACGGACCAACTCACTTAGGTGTTGACTGGCCCAATCAGCATGATTTGCATAAAAGATATCGAGTGATGTTAGATCTTATACCCGAGAACAAATTCCCGTGCTCATTTTTAGATTTCGGTTGTGGGGCCGGGCTCATGGCTGGTTGGTTAAAAAAAGAAGAACTACTGCATCTACTAGATTATTATGGTTGTGATATCTCCCAAAAGTTCGTTGACCACTGTAAAGAGAAGTTCAAAGAAACGGTGGAAGAATTTTTCCTCCTCGACGCCACTAAAAATCCAGAGCAATTGCCGACATTTGACTATATTATCATGAATGGTGTGTTCACTATGAAAGTAGGCTTATCTCAGGAACAAATGTGGGATCACTTTTGCCAGCTTATATCTATCGTGTTTTCCAAAGCTACCAAAGGAATTGCTTTTAATTTAATGAGTAAACAAGTGGATTGGGAGCGAGACGACTTATTTCATGTGTCTCTAGATCAACTGGCCTTTTTTCTAACCAAGCAGTTGAGTCGCCATTTTGTAATTCGTAACGACTATGGACTTTACGAATACACAGTGTATCTATACAAGGAAGCTCTGATCAAATGAAAATCGACATAAAACCGGCATACGAAAATTCAGTTACACTTCTACCCAGCGAAGTTCAATCCTATAAAAACTGTGGATACTTTATCGCTAAAAATTTAGTCTCTATGGCCACCATAGTAGAAATCCGCAATGACGCAATAAATGTCTTTAAACGTCAACTGGGACGTTTAGGTTACCATCCACGCAATGATGAGGACTTCGAGAGGGACCTTTATCGATTCTTCAAAGAAGACCAAGAAGCCTTCATCAATTGTGGAAAGCACATTCAACACTTAATTTCGCTGCATAAACTATCTCTTTCTAATCATGTGTTGGATGCTCTGCGCGCTCTCGGCCTAACGGCTGTAAATAGCTGCACAAGGCCGGTTATGTTCTTCAACAGTAAGCACCTAGCAACTAACGATATCTATCACACCGTACCTGCGCACCAAGACGCAAAAAGTATGGATGGATCTGCGGATGCTGTGGTTGTCTGGTTCCCATTAATCAATGTTGATAAAAAATTAGGAGCATTGCAGGTAGTGCCTGGCAGTCACACGCATGGACTGATGACGTCTAGCGTTGTTGAGGGTTTTGGGATGGTAAATCGCTACAAAGATGAGGATTTTATAGCTGTCGAATTAAATGTTGGAGATGGCCTATTCTTCAACAGCTACTTGGCGCACAGATCGGGAGCTAATTCCACAGAGTCGATACGGTGGAGCTGTCATTTACGATACAATAATCTGGATGACGCTAGCTTCATCGAACGAAAATTCCCACATCCATATATTTACAAGCCAATGACTAAGATGGAGTAGCAGTGAAAATTGCAATCATGCAGCCATATACCCTCCCTTACATAGGTTATCTGCACCTTATTCACTTTGTCGATAAATTTATCTTTTTAGATGATGTCTCTTACATAAATCGTGGTTGGATCAATAGAAATCGCATCACTTCCGTAGACGGCAAAAGCGACTATTTGTTCACTATTCCTCTAGAAGGCGCTAGTCAGAACCGCAAAATCAACGAAATTAGTTTACACACCAACTACCCGAAATGGTTAAGTTCATTCCATAAAACCTTTGTGAGTGCCTACAGAAAGGCTCCTTTTTTCAAAGAAGCTGAAGATCTGGTATTTGCCACATTACAATCTTTTAAACCTGGCGATTTGATTTCTGACTTAGCCAAGCGCAGCATAAAGTCTGTGTTTGATTATGTTCACGGAGTTTCATTCGGCAACCTGGGTGATCGAGTTTGGGTTACGTCTTCTTCCCAATATGGTAATCAAGGACTGAAGAAGGGCGCACGCCTTATCGACATCTGCAAGCAAGAAGGTGCAGACCACTATATCAACGCTATCGGAGGTCAAGAATTGTATACAAAGCCTATGTTTGCTGAAGAAGGTATAAAACTCTCCTTTGTTAAGTCCGAGTTGAAACCGTATCGACAACCTTTTCTTCCCGGGCTTTCTATTATCGACATGATCGCATATTGTGACCCTGAGACTTTACACGAGCAAATAAATTCGTATCATTTGTTGTAATGAAACAAACAGAGGTTGTTATCTTTGGAGTCAAAGACCTCGCACAACTAGCCAAATACTATTTGGAAACCGATTCCCACTATAAAGTAGCTGGATTTTCGGTACATCAAAATTTTGTGCCCGAGTCCAAATCCTATTTAGGATTGCCAGTTGTACCCTTTGAGACGGTGGAACAATCTTTTCCACCAGCTGATTATAAATTTTTCGCTCCGATCACTGGACAAAGGATGAGTAAATTCAGAGAAAGCGTTTGGCTAGAAGCCAAAGCCAAAGGCTATGTCTTTATAAGTTACATATCATCTAGAGCTACATACTTTAACACTGAAATAGGGGAGAATTGCTTTATTTTCGAAGACAATACGATACAACCCTTCGTCAAAATAGGCAATAATGTCACCATGTGGTCTGGAAATCACATAGGACATCATAGCGAGATTAAAGACAGTGTCTTTTTTACATCTCACGTAGTGTTGTCCGGCCGCTGCATTGTAGAACCTTATAGTTGGTTTGGGGTCAACAGCACTATTCGTGATGGGGTAACTATTGCTGAGGGAACCCTCGTGGCCATGGGAGCTTGCGTGACAAAACCTACAGAAGCGTGGTCGCTTTACATGGGAACCCCGGCTAAAAAGGTCGAAGGAAAAACTTCGTTGGAGGCGAATCCTTAGTGAAGGCACAGACTGTTGTCTTTAAAAAGGGCCTCTTCGCGTTGGCCGATGCTGCTGTTTACACAACGGACCTTAGTGGTAAGAAGCGTTTTAGCAATTGGAGTCTTTGGAGTGCTTTGAAAAGAGAACAAGTCGTCCTCACAGGACCTCAGAGCCGTCTGCAAACGTCTATAGAACCTTGCGGCAGTCGATCTTCGACTACTTTGGGAGGGGAGAAATCCCAGACTAATCCTTCCTTAGAACAGGTCAGGAAGGTGACTGATGGAAACATTAGTTCTGAGGGAAGAAAGACCCTCATTCAACTACCTCAATGATTTTGGGGGATTTTGGAAACCTGGTCTGGGTGCGGTTGCTATTGTGGCTTTACTTCTGCTAAGGCGCTAACCGGCAACGTAGCGTAACCAAAACCACTGCTACCAAAGCCATTTCCGTTGTAGAACATGTACAACGTGTCTTTATATTTAATGACATTGGGGTAACAAATCATCTCTGAATCCCAACCAGCCTCACTTGGTGGCAAGTCAACTAAGCTATCTTGTCTAACCCACCTAGCCTTTTCTTTAACTTTGAACGGGTTATTGTCAATCAAGACAGCCGGGTAGCCGGTTGCGTACCCGATCCGATACGAATTAGCTTTATTAGTTCGATAATCAAACTTGTTTCGATAGCAAAACCACATATGTTTTATTTGATTTGGGTCATCACAAAAAACTGTGGCGTTGCTAATCCCGCCCTCGTCCTCTGATTTGAAGTCTATCACTACCCCGTTCTTGTCTGGCTTGCATCTCCATGTATTAAAATACGCATTGCTTAAACCGCCAGTAGTAGCCTCTTTAATGCGATAGGTGGGTTCGAGCTTACCCCCGTCGGACAACCAGCCATTACACGATAGGTAGTAACACGTATAAAACGATTTATCGTTGTGGCCCGGAACCACACAGGCCGTTCCGGTGAAAAACGGGTCAGCGGCAGAAGTGCCTAGGACAGGTCCGGGATAGGATTTCTCAAAGTTTCTACCATCATAAGAATAGGCGATTCCCACAGCGTTATGGTAGGGAACGTCTAAACGTTGCCCCCAGCCGATATAAAAAAGGTAGTAAATCCTTTCGCCGTCAGGAGAAACCCTGTCACCACCAGTTCTTTCTTTAATGACACAGGTTGGCATAACACCTGAAGCGTCGAAGCTCCCTGGAGGTCCAAATTCTAAAATACTCTTCGACTCTTCGAAGAGTATTTCCTTAGGATTATCCGGGTTTACGTCTATGTATCTGATGAATGCTTTGCCAGCGGCATTTCGATCCGCGAAGAAGATGCGCCAGCAAGCGCCGTTCTCGTTAGTAGTTTTGAGAACCGTGGGGCACTGGGCGCGGGTTTGGTAGATTTGACCTTGTTTCTGCCAAACCTGATTGCTCTTCGTATCGACTAGAAGTTTATCCACTTTCGCCCAATCCTTTATCTATTTCTTTTTTGGCGTTTATCGCGCGCTAGTTGGATGGCTTAAGATACTCGAACTCAAATATTTAAAAAACTCAGGACGCAGCTCCCTACGTTCTGGAAGGCAGTTGCGTCAGCCCAGGTTTCCAAAATCCCCCAAAATCCCCCAAAATCATTGAAGGGTTCGTCGAAATCGATGCGCTCCCCACTGAGAATCACATAATCTTTGGTAAGCTCAGTCACCTGTAAATCTCTAGCATTCATCTTAGTCTCTTTTCTTAAAAAGTCAAGAAAATTTCAAGGACTTTTGTATCATTTAATAGGATTTTCTGCAACAGCTAAAACCACCCGCAAAGATGTCTAACGCAATGATATTGCAAGGATCAATATAAGTAAAACTGCTCCCCCGGCCGCAACCCCCACTATTAACATCGTTTCATCTGCTGGGGGCTTATATATTGGGGTGTAAGCAGGCATTTGAATTTGTGACTGCGTTTTTAGCGGAGCCTTTATTAATTGAGCTTGCTGTTGAGTTTGCAATATTCCTGTGACCCCCGATGCTAAGGGAGTAAGAATGCTGGAAATACCCGCTGCAATATCTGTAAAATTGTAGGTCGGAGCCGCGGAGACATATTGCACATCTTTCTGATCGCGAACCGCCTGTGCGACCTGACCCTGTCCTACGTTATCCAATCGCCGCGCCAGAGCGGCTCTATCGGCGGCGGCCTGTTGATCTCTTCTTTGGGCCATCGCCAGACTTTCTGCCTCCGTAAGCAGAGGTATTTTAG
>Ga0163155_10002318_pt1 | contig 21478 bp, 26 predicted proteins | sample OliLakLV19SP4G1_FD_148611 | JGI IMG/M metagenome (GOLD analysis project Ga0163155, IMG submission 148611) | Freshwater microbial mat bacterial communities from Lake Vanda, McMurdo Dry Valleys, Antarctica - Oligotrophic Lake LV.19.SP4.G1 | ecosystem: Environmental > Aquatic > Freshwater > Lake >... | reverse complement strand
GGTATAAATACTCTGCCATTTTCTTAATTTATTATATACGAATTAAGGAGTTAATGCTTCCTCCATTGTTAACAAAATATCAAATACGTAGGTATCCTCACGATAATTTATTGGCCATCCTTCCGCATATCCCGAAGAATGAGCCGATACATATACATACTCACTATCAACCCAACAATCGAACGACTGTGAACTTTCTTCACCAAATATTTCGTCGAAGTCATACCAGTTACCCGGCACGTTAATATATGTATTTGGGTAGATCGTGCCCTCCCTAGTTGTAGTAAAACATATCGGTTGTGGCTTGTATCCGAATCCATGCTTAATTTTTGTAGTTCCATTGCCAGAGTCTGCAGGGTTGGTAGTTACAGTGGCCTTATAACGTCTTTTGATATGCAAACTAGGCAATCCTGCAACTAGCATGAAATCGTTGACGTAATCGCTACTATGAACCGATTTACCTGGTAATGATACTTTTATGATCGAATCTGGTTGATTATCCATAGGTTTTAACGTCAATAATAGGATCTTCAAAGATATAGTAATAATAACGTAGCCTGACATCGCCTGGTATAAGTCCATCGGCCAGATCGAATTCTAGCGTTAAGTTAGTTTTACTTGGTATCGGGCGAATCGTAGCGTATATTACAGATAGTATCGGTATAATATAAGGTAATTGGCCAAAAGATAATACGGTATAATCAGAATCTATTCTCTCACTGGAGGCAAAGTACATCGGTATAATATTTAGATCATGTTTGATTACAACTGTTTGCTTAGGTTGAGCTATTGTACACGTAACAAATCCTGCCCCCTGCTTATGTACTTTCAGCGTTGGGTAATCAGAGTTAAAAAGAAGTTGGTTATCCCTAGCCTCTTTAACATCAAAACCTTTTTGGCTGATTTTCAATACGTGGTTTATCATGGGGTAACTTTTTGTTGGTTGTAAAAAATTCTGTAATAAGTATTACTAAACAAATTGTTTAATATCTGCTTATCGTTTATATTAATTATCCTGGCGCCATGCACATTTTTTGCTGAATCTATAGTAAAACCTAACGCTAAAGGAATTGCGCCCTTGGTGTCGTGGTTAATAAAACCTGTCGGGTTCCACGCTATACCACTTTTGCGCTCTAGCAAAGCCCCACGGCTAGATATCATATTAAATTCATAGATCGGCGTGCCTTGTGCTGTAACGCTTTTTGTAGGTTGTGATATAAATATCCCAAGGGGTTTAGCCATCAATTCGCCCCCTCTGCATTAGGATCTTCTCCTATTAGAATTCTGTCATTTATACCATCATTGTATATTACCGTACCATTTGTAGAGATCTTATATCTCGCTTTTTCAAATGTTTGCGCGCCCATCCATAACCCCTGCCTATCCATCTTAATAGTTTCACTACCTTGTCCAACTTCAAAATGTTCTACACGTTCAAAATTACCTGCAGATTTTGGTACAGGTGCCATGTAGCCGTCGCCAATAGTGTTTGTATCTTGTGTTGCTGATACAGGAGGTATAATATCGTTAAACGCATTTAAAATTGGTTTGTAATTATCAGCCATTTTAATCTTCTCCAGTAATAATAATATCTTTTATAGTAGGGCTATCATTAGAACTACATGTCAGTTTTACTTCTAATTCCAAAGCTCCAGCCTGGATCAATAGTTTTGCTATCTTGAACAATCGGCTCGCATCCAAAACAGTATCTAAGCTGTTCCAAACATCATAATTAGTTTTATATCTCATCATTATGTCCGTACTGGACGGTAAGTTAATATATTGTGTGTAGTAACTATTAAATGTGTTTAGTTGAAATTTATTAGGGTCTGTTGGCCTTGTCTGTAGGTATGCCCCTGATAATTTATTAGAATAGTCTAATTTATCAACCCCAGATACAGATGCTGTGTTATCTCTCCAGCAAACATATAGATCATCTCCAACGACTAGGATAGCTCCAATTTCAATATTAGTTAACACTAGCTCGCTACCTGAACGCTGCGAAATTGGGTAATCCAACCCCAAGATCTGTGGATAGTTAGAATTGCGTGAACCCCAGCTATAAACACCTTGTTCAGTAGGATTGCCTTGTATATTAGATAGGCCTAGCAGTGGTAACCCTTTGAAATTTGCGGAGGCGTTAGGATGTAAAAAGGCTTGCTTAGTTGGGCTGTAGCTTCCTGGTATGTCTCTAAGTAATATTAATCTTTCACCGTCATAGTGGTATATCCGTCCATTCCGTCCAACATTGGCTAATAGATAGTTATCTCCATCAATGAATGCATTTACACCTTGCTCCGGTATTGTGTCTGATACACTATAGGATACGCTCCATGTGTTCCACCTTAACACTAACGTCGATGTGACCTGATCATCTATGTAAGTTCCTATTACTAAATCAGTACTAAATAATCCCAGACATTTAGCTCTTAGCGGTCTCGCAAAATCAAGTGCCTGCAAACTAAATACGTGAATACCAGTTGCAGAATCTCTAGCTACCTGGTGTATATAGTTCCTGTCGCCGATGTATAAAACTCCATTTTGTACTTTTACAGGATGAAATTCCGAGTCTCCAGAACTTAATGTTGATAACTCCATATCTTGCAAAGTTTCAGAGTTTGATACTAGCATGTAGCCGTTTGCTACAGTGGTGGTGACATGTAGATGGTAAGCAGTTCCAACTTCGAGGGTAGCATCTGTGATGTCAATTATTTGTTGACCTACAATCAAGTTAGCGTTCGTAATAGTGGTAGTGCTAACAACATTATTAGATAAGTCGTGAATAGCAAATGTCCAATTCCCTGTGCCTTTATCGGTTATATTTACCCCTAGATAAGATATTACAGGCTCACGTGGTACAAAGTATTTACGGTTAATTTCCGCCTCATTAATAGCAGTAGCTAGCGTGTACATGTGGGGTATGTAAATATTTGCATATTCAAATCCAGCGCCTTCTTCTAAAGTACCGTTATTAGCTCCACCTGTGTCTGTAGCACTGCCGTTTAGTAGATATTCAGCTACAAGCAAGCTGTCAAATTGTGTTTGCCCCTTATATAAGGCTAAAACATTAGCTGCAGTCAACGCGCTATCGTAAACACGTACTTGCGAAATTTCGCCAGGGAATAGCTGTGTTGTGGTGGTTCTGGCACCAATATATTTAATGGCACTTGTATCTGTAAAATTCGTTACTGCGTTGGTGATCAGCGTTTGGTCTACACCATTAACATAGATCTTACTGTTTGCACCGGTAGTTGTGCGCACGTATGTAACAAAAAACCATTCACCTGTAGCAAAGACATCGTTATTAGTTTCTGCTATTACAGCAGCAGCCGTTCTTATGCAGATACGGTTAACATTACGCGAGGCGGCGCTTCCACCCAACTCGATTTGAAATTCGTTAGTAGTATTGTTGCAGCCCCAAATAGTATATCTATTCACATCTGTAGAATCTCTGGATACCTTAACCCAGGCGCTAAATGTGAAAGTGTTGTCTCCAGTGCGTGCTAATAGATTAGCAGCGACTGAAACATATTCATTAACACCATTCAGGGATAAAACTTGAGTAGGTAACCGGTTTGATTCGACATCTATATGCAATGCTTGCCAATTCGGTTCTACATAAGTACTCCAATTTGCAGTACGGCCGACTTGTATACGATGTATATAATTTTGAGAAATCCAGTATATATATCCCCCATATTCGGCAGCGTCGAACGCACTGGAACTACCATTAGTAGCTACTGTTGTATAAACCAGCGAATAAACACCAGCGCTAGTTCTTTGCCATATCTTACCTGATGTGGAACTAAAGAAATACGTGTTACCGTCGCTGAACTGTTTTGCAGTCTTACAAAACTCTGACGGTGCATTCGCCGATACTTCTTTACTCAATTTTTGGTGTGCAATAATTACGCCAGGCTCGGAGTGAACATCAAGTCCAATTAATTTAGCTACCGAATTTGGCATGCCGCGAAATCTACTATCTGCGATTCCCCCCTCATTTATATTTCCAACGCTTATAATTCTTTTTGCCATATTAACAGTCCGGTTTAGGTATTTTAGTCCAATTACTATCTACTGGTCTTGCTATTTTAGCAAAACTACTTATAACTTTGCTAGTTTTCTGCCACAAAGCAGCAGCCGGTCTTGCTATTGTATCCCAGATTAAAAATATACCATTCAGATTCCTACATAAATGTTCTAGTACAATTATCGTATCCGCAAAACTACGGTAGTAATACATTAGTCTGGAGAACAATTCCGTAAGCCCTAAAAAGTCACTAAGTTCACGGCCATAATATTTCAGTCTGGTTGCGGTATGAGTAAGTAATATAGTATCTACGACACTTCTGCCATACTGTTTTGCGGAGATAAAAGTTTCAATTAGCGCTGAAACATCACTAATTAATTTAGTTGTAACTCTTGTAATCGAGTCCGACACTGTGATTCCCTCAGAAAGCGTAATAAATAGTGTGGTTAGTGATTGGTAGCTTTCAGTTAAAACTATACTGTCTGTGACGCTTCTACCATACTGTTTTGCGGAGATAAAAGTTTCAATTAGTGCTGAAACATCATTAATTAATTTAGTTGTAACTCTTGAAATCGAATCCGACACTGTGATCCCTTCTGAAAGCGTAATAAATAGTGCAACTAATGATTGATAGCTCTCGGTTAAAACTATACTATCGTTAAAACTGCGCGCGAGTTGGCCCTGTTTAATAAATAGATCTACCGCAAGCAGGGTATCGTTTAATCTTTTATCTATTAATAAAGTTATATCTTCGAACATTGCAACAACATCAGAAAGTATCTTGTTGTATTGTGGGCTAATTGCAAGGGTGCTTGTTAATAAAGCAGTATCAACTAATGCTTTGTAAAATTGGCTAACTCTAGTAATTATTGAGCTTAAAGAAAAAGTATCAACTAAAAGCCTCGCTGTAGACTTTAATATAGTATTAGCAATTGCCACGCTGTCTGTTAAATTTAGAGTATAACTTGCCCCTTGTGAAGCATTTATGCCTGCATAGTATTGTTGTCCGTAAGATTGAGCGCCATACATCCTAAATTATCCCTAAATTTCCTATAAAGGCAAGGGCTGATTTGGGCACTCTACCCGTACCGTAGATAGTTACACAGCCCATCGTATAGGATGGAGATGCTGATACTGTAAGTTCGGCACTTTGTATACCAACCGAACTAACCACTTTACTTTCTAATGCAGAATATACGCCACCGCTCGTAATTGAAGCTAGGTTACTATAACCTGCGCCTAAGGTTGCAGCCCCACCTGAAGTACCCCACAATGCAATACCAACAATTAATTCATCCGCTACGGTAGTAGTAGCAGTATTACCAGATGTAAGACTGCTACCCGATGAACTATTACTAGCAGTTTTATCTATAACCCATGAGGTATGTCCGCTAAACTCCTGCACAATAAGCCCAATAAAAGCAGAAGAGCTAACCGTAGCAGTTATAGTAATCGAAGCCGTAGTTGTAGCGACGGTATGCCAAAAACGGCCAGGGTCTGCCCCTTTTGTAACATCAAGCCCGCTGGTATATGTATTAACACCATCAGAAACCCCAGATATTGTAACGAAATTATCTGCTGATACGCATAGCACAATTAAGTTGCCCGTCGTTACTGATAAAGTTACCGCTACTGTCGTCGAAGCCGCTACCGTGTTTTGTGCAGATTTTACAAAAGCTATAGCCATTTATAAAATAGAGTAATTAAGTCTCACGCCAATCAGTCTGGAATCAGTAGTCAAAGTATCCGCTCCGTTGTCTGCATCCCTATAAACTCTTATTTGGACTGCCTGCCCACCGCTTGGTGTGCCAGCGAAAGTCATTGCTGAAGTAGCAGGGCTGATGTGTAATTGGTGTGCAGTAGCAGTGTTGGCATCAGTTATTAGTTGAGCTGTACCCATTGCCTGATCAAGTGTTATTGCATTTCCATAGGCTCTTCCTTGTATGCCCCACACGACGCTATTAGTGCTCGTGCTGTTTGCTGTCCAAAAGAATTCTGCCGTTATAGTACCACCATCCCAATTATTAGGCATAGCAAAAGTCCATTCGACGAATCTATCAGTAGAGGCATTAAAATCTACAAACCAGATATTTACCTTATTAGTGGCTAACTCAACTTGTACAGGTACCGCTGCACCGCTTGTTGTTGAAGGCGTGCTGCCTGTGGCTGTTAAAAAAATGCTTTGAGTAGTTTTTTGTGTTTTAATTAGTGGATATGGCATATGTAGTTCTGATTAAATCTCGTAAGTCAAATTGGGATATATAGCTTTAGTGCCGCTAGCAGTAAATGCTCCAGTAGTTGTTATCGCTACACCAGCTGCAGCACCATTGACTCTGTATGAATCCATGTTTGCACTAGAGACATTTACTGAATAGGTAGCCATATTGTTTCCACCATTGTCAGATGCATAACTAAAGCCATACGATGGAACACCGTTTCTGTTAACGAAAGGCATAGTAGCAGTAGCAGTAGTTGCGTTGGATGTGCCGGAAATTGAAAGTTCAATAGCCACACTTTTACCAAATACTCTATACCGCGCCACGACTGTAGGAGTACCGCTCCATCCAGCGGGGCTTGGTATCCAAACCATACGGTCAGACTCATATATCGGTCTGTTAACTACAGAACCTGCGCTGGTAATGGACCAATTAAATGCTGCTGTGGCACTTAACGTAGCAAGGAATCTACCTATCACAGTTACTTCATCTGCCGAAGATGGAGCCACACTAAACATACCATGGCGTTCATCAGTTGTTGTCGCGTTAAAATCAGCATAAGTGACTGCGTAAGGAATTCTGGAAGCGGCGATTCTGACAAGACTATTACTAGAATCCCAGGCTAAATAGACAAAGTAGGGTACTACTTGTGCAGCTAAGATAGTTGCTCCAGAGTTACACCAATTTGTACCTGCGTTTCTTGTGGCAGAAACAGCTGTTGTAATAGTTCTTATAGTGTTACCGATTTTGACATGGATTGGGTCACTAGTTGTAGCATCTGTTCCAGCGTTTGTTTTTAGCGCAAATGTTATATTGTTGCTTGCAACGCTCACTACTATCTGCCCGTTAACCATATAGCCTTGTGGGAAATTAAACTTCAGCGCATTATCAATAACTAAATTATTAGTGTTAAGGGTTGCACCTAGCACTAATGTCTTACTAGCTACACTAGTTCCTGCTACAGAACCATTATTAAAGTTTAACTGTGTAGCAGTTGCGGTTAGGTCGACTGCTTCATTAATTTTTGGTGAAGTTAGCCTTTTACCAGTCAGAGTTTGAGTAGAAGTAAGATCTACTACTTGCACATCATTTACTCTTACGACACCAGATCCTTTACTTGCTAATAATAAATCGATGTTAGTATCATCACCGACTACGCTTAACAGCGGGCTAACTGTGGTAGCAGAAGGTGTCATTTGAAAGTTATTTACAGCATTTTGCGCTGTTTTTAGATGCAATACATCTTCTCCAGAACCATCATACCAGGCTCTAAGTATCATTTTCCCTCTAGCATCGCCGCCATCTCTCAACACGGCGATATCGCCAATCGCGTTTTCTACCCCTGCGGTGTCCTCAATCGCGAATACTTGCGTAACTCCAAAAGTGTCGGCCATATCTAGTGTACTAGTAGCTTTTATTATTTGAGTGCCCACAAAGCCCGTCGTCACAGCTATTATTCTTTCAAATAAAGCTATTCCGCCCGACTGGCTACCTTGCACATGTATTATTCTTTCCGGCGCCCCACCAACTCCGAATCTCTTATTAGTATTATCCCAGTTTAAATTGCTATCAGCTCCAAAAATACCGCTATTATTAAACTGCAGTTGGGTATTACTACCTGCAGGTAACGGCTCACCCACTGCGCCTGCCCTGTATGCTAATACATGTAATATACTTGTGCTCTCAACAAATACTATAGGGTTACTAAATGACGTTGGTTCAGTAAAAGTCAACGCGCCAGGAGTTATATCAGAAACAAAGTAATAAGTGCCAGGAGTTAATCCATGTGATGCAAACTCAATTCTGCCTGCGCTCACCGCCAGAAATGTATTAGCATTTATTACTTTACCTACGATGTGTGTTCCTATGGTATTTGCGTTATTGGCCCGTGCTTTTGCCCAGGCAGAACCAGTATAATAGATGGCATCTAAAGCTGTAAAACCGTGTGCAGCTTGGGTAACGCTGAACCACAATGACTGTAATCCTTTGCTAACGACATCAGCTGTAATAGTCATAGCTAGTTGATCACCAATTACTACCGTCCTTGCAGTGCTACCTTCTTGTGCTCTTATAATAGTTAGGGTATCAGTCGTTTTTGCCGTAACCATGACTATTTCGGCATTTGCAGGTGTCGGAATAGAACTTACTGCCCAGATAGTAACAGGGTACTCACCAAAAACAGCAGGGTCAGGGAATCTGCTCCCCTGTCCTGCTGTTACCACTAAACTCGTACCTGATGTAGCAGGGCTAGGCGCTGTTGCTACTAGCGAGTACGCTAGATTTTGCTGTGGATAAAAATGTGCCATTCACTATGTTACTTGTACTTTATGAGTAATTTGTAAAACATCGCCGCTGGCTACGTTAACAGCAGAAAACACTTGACGTGCCAATAAATTTCCACCCGAAGCGTTATTATCAAATAAACCCTCTTCAGTAACCGCAAAAGTACCGGTGAATGTAAAAGATCTGACCCACTGCTCGGTATCATTCGTTGTTGTTGTAGTTATATTTGTAACAGTCGCTGCACCGCGTTGTCCACCTAGAGTTGTAATTTCAGCCCCTAGGGTAGTATCAGCAGCAGCAGCAGCTACGGCACCTGTACCAATAGCTACAGCAGTAACCGGCGCTGTAGTAGTACCACCAAGTTGGTCGGCCACCATCTCCTTACCTTTTGTAGTGATTAGGTTATCCGCAATAGCATTTTTAGTCCATAAGCCCGTAATGAAAGGCAATTTTAAATCTACCCCGAAATGTCGGTTTAATACCTTCCAAATGCTGTTTCCACGGAACATTGGCCTAGAGGCTAGCTCTAATAATTTCTCTCCTTCTACAATGTTACCAGCGATGAATGCAGCTTTAGCTTGAGCAAATAATTGCCCATCAAATAAACGGCGCTCAACTACTCCATGTAATCCTAATTTATTTATAATTGGTTTATTCATTTGTTGCCTCCATAATTTCAGCACTCAATTCGTCTTCATTGCAGTGCATAACGCCATTAATAAGTTTTTTAGCTTGGGTATCAACTTCTATAGAGCTAATTGTGTATCTAAAGCCGTCTGTTGTATTAAAACTATAACTTAATACTTCACGCTCTTGCTCAGATAAATCACTTTTAACTTTTACTTTTGATCCTACAATAAATTTAGGTTGGTTCATAAAATAAATATTTAAAATAAATTTTCGACTATCTCTTTTTGTCTGTCAGGTGTCATACCTTCAGCTGTAATAATCTCTTTTATTTTACCGCGAATCATAATTAAAGCCATAGTATTGCTATTAAAAGCCTTATTATTTTCTTCGCGCTGTAGCTCTTGAGCATACTTAGCACGAGTGGCTAAGTCGATATCATCAGCTGCTGCTCCTGTTTTAGATAACTCTAAATCTAAAAGCGGTAATACTATTTCATTTATTACGTCATTATTGTGGTTCAAGCGCACCAATCGTTCTTCTAACTCAGATCCAATTTTCGAATAAATAACAAATCTTTTATCTGAAGGAATCAAATCACTTAACATGTTTTTTGTATTAGTGTTTTCTATTTGTTGTAGGTTGTTTTTTTTCATAATTGTTAATAATCGTATCCATTATTGCCGAAATTTGCCATAGTAGGAACACTTCTCTGTATAGCTCTATCTAGGTTGGGATTTTTAATCTTTGCGATTTTAGCAGCCAAATCTAACTGATAAATCTGTTCTTGTTGGTTGTACGGTATTGGTCTGTCAGCACTATCTTTAAAAAACATAGAAACTCTGCGCGCCAATAGCTCATGGAATGGTTCAGGGAAACCGTGTTCAATGTTGCTAGGTGCAGTGGATATATCCACTACGTCGTTTGTCATGTTTGGCAAAGGGGCCGGTTTGGATGCATACCACAACTTAATTCCATCCACAACGCTATTTGCGATTGTACCAGAATACAGGTACATAGATCCTCTAAAGAGATCAAACCTCAAGCGTCCTACTTCATTACCAAACATACTAATAATATTAGCCTCATCGGTTGGTCTGTTGTCTAAATCGCCTAAATCTATTTCAGTGGCCTTAATCCATTGCCCATCGGTACTGAATTTAACTTCCAGATATTTCATCTTTAAAATCATATCAGCCGGAAAGGTGTATTCCCTTTGTCCTAAGGCTAAATCAGTAGTAGCTGGTTGTATGAAGAAATCTTCGTTTGCTTCAGTAATTGACTCGGCTATATCTAGCATGTATACATTTGCCAACATTAACATGTCTGCATCTGAAAACGTATTTGTATTTGTTTTCGTGTAGAAACGAATTAGATTTGCAAGTTTTAGACAGGTCATTACTTATATTAGTTTAAAGCTTCGGCTACAGTTGTACCATTCTTATACTCATTGCGATTTGCACGGTTACGAGATAGCGCTTGTATAGTTAAATTTAAACTTTCTGCAATCTGATTGAAAATAGGCTCAGGCACACTTAACATTACGCCTTTCGGGTAACGCCACATGTAACCACCGATACCACCTTCAAGATAAGCATTTCCAGCTTCTTCACCTGGATTCAAAGGTACAAAAATGCTCATTAGTGGTGCAGCCTCTAGCTGTTCCTTTATTGATTGCATCGCTTCGCGCGCTACGGTCTCAGTCTGCTTTGTATTTTGTACAGGTGCAACTTCTTGCACTTGCTTTGTATTTTGTACAGGTACAAGTTCAGTATCGAATACGTCTAATGTTTCTTTAACAGCGATATTTGCTGGTTCATTCATAATACGTGCAGGGATATTTCTATTGGAATTATTTTTAGCCATCTATTTGTTTATTTGTTTAATTAAAATTAAAGACTTTATCTATTATAGGACTTAAACAACATAAATAAAAGCACCCCCGGATTAGTGGGGGTGCTCTCTAATTATTTTACAATAACTATGAAACTGCGTGTTCTAACCGTAACATATATGTCTGGTTTAGAATTATTGCAGCTAGGGTAGATTTCCAACCCATAGTTGCACGTTGATCTAACGGGTCTGCAGAACCAGCAGAACCTAGAGCTTTGGTAATAACTCTTAGTGATTCACCACTAATACGAGTTACACCGTATGCATCCTTACCGAACACTAGTGTAGCGTAAACATTAATTCCACCAGCGCCAGCGCCAGTCTTTACTTTTGCGTGTGTTGACTCGATGAATCTAACTTCTCGAATCTTTCCAACTTCACCTGGCAATTTAACAGCCATACCTGCATACTTTTCAACTGGTACAAAGTTAGTAATAGCTTGCAAGTCGTAAGTAGTATTAGGGTGAACAATCGCGATGTAAGACGCATCAATCGGTGTAGTATTGTAACCGCGGTCTGCAGAAACCATACTAGTAATACGTTGAGCATTTGAGTTCTTCAAAGTACGAACCGAAATAGCCAATTCATCTTCAGTGATCTTATCAGCTGCAACAATCTGTACCGATGCGGTATTAGATGCAGGTGTTACTGCATCAGCATACTGAACATTAGTTCCAGCAGCCAACACATCACGAATGATGGTATCGATTGTTTGGGCAGCCTGTTCACCTAATAGTTCTGAAGTCTCAGTGCCTACTGGATCTAAAGAGGTCATGCTTAGCCAATCAGACATTATTACAAAGTCACCGTATTGGGCGACAGTTGCAGTCACGTCTGTGATAGATAAGTTTGAGCCACCTGGTGTAGTACCCTCAGTTAAAGGAGTGGTTGCTACAGCTAAAGCGCCATAACGTCGGAATTTAATTACGTTACTATTGCCTTTTGGAATGTCTTTAAGTTGAGCAAAAAGATCATGCACTAATAAAGGTAAACCGCGTTCAAGCATTGAACGGCTGTAATAATTGTTCACAGCATGTGTGATTTGAGTCGTAGTGACGATTGCCATAATAAAATATGTAATAAATTAAAAATAGATGTTAATTGTAGACAAACAAAAAACACTCACCCTTAATTTTACTTGTGTACAGCCTTTTGGTTGCACATTTTCAAATCTTAGGTAAGTGTTCGGTTTTTCCGTTTACAATCACTTTCTACTTAGATATTACACAGAAAAATTTTTAATACAATATGTACTCTTATTGTCCTACTTTAATTCGGCCGGACTTAACACCTTCTCGTAACTTAGCAAAATTTTCTGAAGTCATAGTTTTTACATCTGGAATTCCTCCTGCATCTTGGCTAGCTGGTCGAGATGAGCCACTGCCACCGGTAATACTACCCCTTGAATGGTTGCTTGCGTTGCGTTCTCTCATTGCGCCCATTTTTATAAGAGACTTCCAACCTACGGCCATAGCTACAGCTACACCAAGTTGAACATCATTTTTTAAACCCATTTTCTGGAACTTAGGGTCATTAAATAACGACTTAATTGGATCAGCAAATTGTTTGAAGATATTACCTTCGCCGTTCATAAAAGAATCAACCATAGCCGTGCGTTCTCTTGTTTCAGCAGTAGCACGCAATGGCGCTAGTTTTAGTTCTACTCTGCTATCTATTAGGTCGGCATCTTCTTTGCTTACACCCTCATCCTCGTTCTCATTCTCATCCTCATCCTTGATCTCATCCGGAAATAAATTACCATTTAGCTCAAACTGTTCATCATCAGTTTTACCATCTGTTCCAGTTTTATCTTCTGTCACTGTCTCGTCTTCTGTATCCTGTGATTTATCACTGTTGTAATTAAACTGATCAGAAACATCGTCTGGCTCAGTTGGTAATTGTTCAGGAACATAATCTGAACTAAGCGAATCTATTTCGCTTTTCATGTTTTCTAATACTTGACTCATAATATTTTAAATTAATTAATTAAATAAGATTAAATGTATCTTTTGATTGACTGTATGGGTCGACGTTCACGGGCCATGAAACGTCTGTGCCTAGTTCTTGTTGGAATTTATCTGAAATTATTTCTGGCAACTTTAATATCTGCAACTGGTAATACCGTTTCAAAGTAAGTACCTTACGCTCATCCTCAGTCATAGTACTACTTGGATCTAATAATGCCTCTGAAATCGCTTTTGCGTTATCTAATAAAAATGCTTCAAGGACATACCAGCCTAATTGTGTGGTCAAAGTACGCAATGAGAGCATAGCCTCGTACGGGTCAGTTATTAATGGTTTGTCCATGTCGCAAAATAGTAGCAGGTTTTAGCGATAATAACTAGCCACCCATCGGCGCGGACATCGCCTGTGACGGTTGGATTGCACCGCCCGTCATACCCCCTGGTACAACATTAGCGCCCATTTGTTGCTCGCCGCCGTTAGCAATAGCAAGTTGATCTTGTGTAGCACCGGGAAAGTTACTAGGCTTAGTTTTCATTTCTAATAAAGCGCGTCTATGTGCTGCGATGTGGGCTCGTTTAGCGTTCGTTTCCGTTGAGCTGCTATGGATATGCAAGTGCGTTGCGTGGTTGTCTTCAGCAGCTACAGGTGGCAGCTCATTTTGATTGATCATAACATTCTCGTCCTCGGCTAACATCTCATCTAAAGTTAACGGGAACATGATATCTATCACATCTTTTTTCAATCCATTCAAAGAGGCCAAATGCTTAAGCCCAAATCTGGAATCCACGGTCGGATCAGCCATTGCAAGTTGTACAAACCGCTCAAACCTTACCTGTTCTTGTAAGCGCTTTGCTTCACTTATTGTTTTGCTTACGATTATTACATCAGGATCAATTGGCGAAATTATATTATCACGCGTTAAACTACGGATTTTAGGGCTAGAAGAACCTACTAGTCTGATAATCTTTTCATCGATGTATTCATCAAAGTACATCTTATATTTTTGATACCATTCTAACCAAAATCGTTTTTCACTCCAGGCAAAAATTCTTGCCGTTAAAGAATATCTAGCACTAGAGTTTCCCTGCACCATGTTCAACTCGCCTAAAGTGCGTTGTTGTGAAGGCATTACACCCTGTTGAACTTCAGGTGTTGCAGTTGCTTTCTGCGCGTCTACGTCCAACGTGCTCATGAAATAATCTATAAGGGAAACATTTACTTGTGCCTTGTTCATTGGTGCAATTACACCATCCACAGCTCCCTCAACTGGTACTGCTTTATTAAACCCGAAATTCAGATCTGCTCTATTTTTAATTCTTCTGCTGTCATATACATACATAGGATGCAAATCCGCCATCAAGCCATCAAGTCCTAAGTTTTTTAATACAGCTCTCAACCGCTGTTTGTCTGCAAGAATATCAGGTAAAGAAGTACCCTTCCAATCGCCAGCAGTCGGGTACAAAGGTCTATCAATGATAGGCCAGTGGTCTATATTAAGTTTTTGATAACGCACTATTTTCGTTCTGTCACAGGCTAGAGTTACCAAGCACCGCTCACCTTTAAAGAAAGTCCACCATTCAAGTAGTTCGTGTTCTCTGTTTTCTCCTAGGTCTTCCTCAGTGTACGCTCCTAAAAACTCTTGAAAGTTTCCAGCATCAGCACGGGCTTGTCTTGCTTCCCACAAAAGCGATGTAAAATCGCCACTCTTATTAGCTTTTCGCCCGTCATCATTTTCGAGTCGATCAATATTAAAGAAAGCAGGGTGGCTTTCCATGTCACGTTTTGTCATGGTTATCTCGCTACCTAAAAACCTAGCTGCACCTTTATTACTACTACGTCTACCATTAACCGAAGTGGCCCGTGGGTCTCGTAATAAGGTTAAATTGTCCATCACGTACGGCATTGGACATAAAAGCCTGCGGTCGAAGCCATTTAGTACCACTAAGCCACGTCCAAAAAACAAGGCATTCCAAATCCAATCATAGTCGAGTTCGGCCTTCTCCATCAGTTCGTAGTCATATTCTGCTAATTCATCCAAATTTTCCGCTGTGTCGTTGTCGCCAAGTTCTAAACCAGCCCATTTCACAGACAACGTATCTTCATATAACGCTGCTAAAACAGTTTGGAATACAGTGAACATCAAAGTATCTCCTACTTTGCTTGGGTCGCGTTTCTGGTTGTTGTACAGTTTTAACCGTCGCAAGTTCTCTTCTAGCTCTGGTTGTGCGTACATCTTGGCATATTGATATTCCCGTTCAATTTGCTCGGCAAGGTCTTTTTCTTCTGCAGGAGAAATTGGATCAGATAATTGATATGAAGCTATTTTCTTATCTTCCATCAAATCAGAATATTCTGTTTTGGTGCCACCTTTTACTTTGATCTTCTCACCAGCTTCTGGCATAGTGACTTTCCCTACTTCCTCTGCATCCTCTTCATAACTCGAATTTTGTTTATTTGTTGACATTTTGTTTGCGTTTTTCATTTAAAGTTTCTTCTGCCTTTTTATTTTTTAATTCTTCTAGTACCAAAATGTAAGCATCGCTTTCTTTTAATAAGTCGCTACTGATTTTTTTAATTAAACGCGGCTCACCATTTTGTTTAATAATTTCAAATGTAGCGTATTCGTGTTGGCGAATGTGCCAAATCATTGACGCTTCGAATGATGATAAATTAATCTTGACTTTAAAATCAGATGATTTCTCTTTATGATCTTTTGTCTTGAGCTCTTTTATTATATCCATTATGAACTTTAATTAAATACATCGTTATACGAAACGCTCGATGGTGAATCGTACGGGTCGTGGTTAATTTTATTACTATCTAAATTAGATGCTTTTTTGGCGTGTTCAAATACCGGAACATCTAATAAAATCCTACCTAAATTCTCCATCATGTGGTCGTCCTTGTCTTCTGGAACTTCACGAGGGCTACGCTTGTCCTTAGTAGCAGACGCCCACTCTGACCATTGCCAATGAGTGAATTCATATATAGTTCTAATGCAACTCGAAAAAACAAATAATTTAGGCGGAACAACCAATGTATTACCTTTCATCTGATATCTCAACGCGTCTTTTACTAACCTTATCCCTTCACCCCTGCGTTTTGAACCAGGCACGTAATTTAACCCCTTGTCAGCAAGGATAGTAGATAGAGCAGCAGGTTGATGTTGATCTTTTATATAAGCCGCTGGCTCTAATAAAAACCTTACTAGTCTCTTATCAAATCGCTTGCCTTCGATATCTGCAACTAATTCGTCTGTCGTTGGCGCGTTATTATAATATTCATCTGTAATATACATGGTTCCATTTTGATTCATAGCAAGCCACATCAGCGCATCAGGGTTTCTCGGATGGCTGTCGAATGCTTCAATCCAAACAAATTCATTTCGGTTCATGGCAAACGGCTCAACTATGTGTATATCGCGGTTAAATGATTTGAAAACCAAACCAGCCAAATGTTTGAATTTGCCAAAGACGCGCGCCTGTATTTCATCAGGATCCCACATTTTTATCATTGTTTCGATATGATGATGCTCTAGGAATCCTCTCACGCCATGAATACGACAAGCGTCCTCCATTTCAGCCTCGGTCAAAGTAATACCATCTCGCTCTCGGTTTGGGTTGATAACTATCTTGTCATAGAGCCAAGCAGCGCCATTTAACGGTGTGCATAATATTAATATAATCCCTCCGCGGCGCATACGCGCAACCGTAGCCTCAAAGATAGGTTCGGGTGGTGGTTCATCAAAAATTGCAAGATCAAGGTTGACTGACTCGAACTCTTTTAGTGATTGGTCATAAGTCATTATATCGAACTGCCACCCGGTGTCAGACTCCCACAGATAGTCATAGCTTTTTTGCATTTTTTCAGTGGTGTAACGTCCTTCAGGGAACCATTCTCTCAAGGCAGGGATAGTCGCGGCCTTAACTGTGGTTGGATCAGCAATTAAGCGCGCGCGTTTTAAAGGGTGTGGCCACTTCTTCATAGATGCTTGCTGAAACCACTTGCTACCACAGGGCCAAATCAAATGCGCCATGATATTAGCGATCACAGCCGTTTTTCCAATACCATTAGCAGCAAGGTAGGCATGGACGAAGCCTTTTCCATTAAAGGCTTTATCTAGGAACTCCTCAGTTTTTCCAATCGGCGTATAATACTTATATTTATTACTTTCTATCCGTCGGACTTCTTCTGCTCTGATGCTATGTAGTTCGGCTTTTGCTTCTTCTTTAGTCATTTTTGCGTAACATTTTTGACATATTTATATTTTATATAACACCGATAAAAACGGACATTAACCCTTACTACGTATAGAGCGTTTTACGTATCATCTCGTTTCAAAATGTGGTCCAGTTCTGCTTTACGTTCGGCAAGCTCCTCATCGCTCAATCCTTCATAACGATCTAGTAGTTGTATTTTGTCCGGTGCGTAGTTTCCTTGGAGTTTATTAATCATATCTAAAATGCGTGACACATCCGAATGTGGCTGTTCGCCTACGTATATGCCGCCTTCATATTGGGCCGATTCTTTTTTGTTTAATAAAGCAGTATAGAACTTAATTAATTCATCAGGTGGGAAAACTCGCTCTATCAAGTCCTGTAGCTTCTTCGTCTTTGTTATCTTGCCACTATCAGCATACGGTACCGAATAGCCTGCATCTACAACGGCTTTGTTCATATTACCACCATTAGTCACCAGGTTCATAACGACTTTTTCGCGCTTAGTAAGTGTTTTGTGTTCGTCCATAATTAGAGTTTATTATGTTTTATTATAGCAAATAAAATATCAGCGTCTGTGCCTTGAAGCTGATCTGCGCGGTCTTCCGTCGTCTTGTTCCTCTAATATCTGCCAACGGCGGCCAACTTCTCTATGTGCAGTCATCAGCCGTTCCTTAATAGAAAATAGCACAGATTTAATTGTGCCATTTGTAGGGATTATTAAAGCATCGATTAAACTGGTGGTACTTTTCAATACTGCCATTTCACTCTGCCAATGTTGGTAAATTATCTTTTGGTTATGAACAGACGCCTTTATGTATTTAACCCCGTCAAGATCAACAACATCAGGTTTTGTAGCTTCTAACTCTTTTAGATTCTTTATCCCGGTAGCGTTCATAGCGATTTATAATATTACGTCGCTACATACTAAACTATACAGTCCCAGAAAGCAAAGTAATAAATAACGCTATGCAAATAACATTTATTGTTATTATCTCCAACAAGAGATTTAAAAATTCTTTATTAGCTAGTTGTGGTTTGTTTGTAGTCATAATTGGATGCTGGTTTTAAGTTCAGTAAAACGCCGGTTCAAATTAAGAATTCTATATGTCTCAACGGTTAAAAGGGCTGCCAACGCAACTTGTTTATCAATCATGGGTTTAATTAAAACCAACCCGTTTACATTTTCAATACAAATGGGAGATAAGATTGTTATTAGTTCGTCAATCCCTCGTTCTAATCGTCCAATTTCGGTGCGAAGGTCATTAATAGCCGTTTCAGTTTGAGATGGCAATGACGGCATTTTGTTCGGGATTGGTGTTGCAATCAAGTCTACAAAACTATTGTCTTTCTCCGGTTGATTTTTCATTATTTTGGGCAGTAAAATATATTATTGACTTAATATACCACAAAAAAGCCACCCACATACTGCCCGTAATGAGTGACTTATTAATGTGCAGGATTTAGCCCAGTGATGTGATTAACTCAACGACTGTTACGGCTTGGACTTGCAACCTTGTTCTTAGGTAAGGATCACTTACCAGCACCGCTTCTTACTTTCAGCGGATTCGCCTGCACGTCAAATCATACCACATTTATATATTTTTGTGGCAGATCTGGCAGACGTGTCTAGTGCCATTAAAGTATGTTTTTTTGTGCAAACATGTTTTTTTGGAAAACTTTTTAGTTATTTCGAGATTACCACGCTTAATCATAAAGCCTTTCTCATAAGCCCATGAGGGATTCGCATGTATTTTTGAATGACAGGTTGGACAAACCCAGATGCACTTTTCGGAATAGCGCCTGCCGTAAATATGATGCTGCACCAGCTCAACCATGCTATTACATGCTAAGCATGGGGCTGTGAGCCCGTTTAATTGTTTATCATAAGTATGCATAACTATAATAGTTTAACTAACTTTCTCTACTATCCCAATTGATTCCTAAATAGATTTGTTGAATTATAGAATCGCGAGAGATGTGTTCGCCAGCAATGATCTGGTGTATTCCTTGGCTGCGTTTAATAGTCTTGTTAGATTTACCTGTGGCGCTAATTTGAAATCGCACATTTTCGATAACAAGATCAGTGTGACCACCATAGTCTAGTTGTTGACTATAATAAGAGTTTAGGCCTAGCTCTCCTACTAGTTGTGTTACGCGGTGTTCGGCTAGCTTGCCTTTTTTCTGTGCTTCAACTCCGATTAGTTTCATATGTTTTTATATAATAATTAGTATTCTTTAATATAAGAAAGGATATGGGCAACCACATCACAATTAAAAGCATTGCCAAGCATTTTGTAGCGTTGGTTGTTGCTTACTCCTTCAGTGTAGTTGTAAGGTACGCCCTGTAGTCGTTCGCGCTCAATAGATGTTAGCTTTCGGATTTGGGTATTTACCTCTTGCCCACCTTTGCCTATTTGTCCGATGCGGATAGTGTCCCAATTGTGTTTGTCGTCTACACCGCTCCCTCTCCCAGACGTTCTAATTGTGTTTGATTTTAGCTTTTCACTTCCGTCCTTTTGAATTACAAAATACTTCTCATCAACATCTTGCTCTAAAATATCTTTCAACAATATCCCTCTATCTCCTGGTAATGTCACATTTACTTTATATACATCAAAAATTCTTCCATTGTTTTGTCGTGCTTTGTTGAATTGCACTTCCGACATAAGATTTGTAGGTTCTCTAAATCGTTCGTTCCCCCTCTCGATAAAGGTATTGAATGGTCTATCGTCAAGTCCTTTATTGCATTGCAAACAACACACACCTGCTTCATTTTTAATATCGCTATCACTTCCTCTCTTGTTATTTTCCTTTTTATTCCTGTGAGTTCCCGAAGGCAATGACTTCTCATTTTTTTCGCGGTTAATCTGTGTGGTTGTTTGTCGGCTATCGCCATTTTCTCTTTGCCTATCTTTGATTGACGATAATTCTTGTGGTATTCCAGTATTTTCTGTTTGTTCGCTTTTTGATATTCTTTCTGATATTGAGATTGTTTCTTCTTGTCCCGATTTTTGTCGTTCTGTTTCTTGTTTATCCTCTGACATTCTTCCGAGCAAGTTTTTGTTGTACCCCGTCGATTTATCTTCAGATATTCCTTCTGGCATATTTTGCAAATCCCCACATCGTTTTTGTGGACTTCCCAATATCTCTGTGCTTCCTTTATCCTGTGATTTTGTTTGTATTCTTGAGTTCTTATATAAGCAATTATAGCAAAGAACATCATTAAAGTTAAATCTTTCTCTTGTCTGCCCAAACCAAAACAATCGCTTCCTATTCTGTGCAGATACAAGCGATGCGTTTATCATAATCGGTTCTACTCCTAGCGTTTCTGTAATGATTGCCTTTGCCTCCTTTGGCATACTGTTTACATTTTCAAGTATAAAATACTTTGGTTTCACTTCTTTTAAGATACGTACATACTCCCAGAATAAACCAGAGCGTTCTCCTTCTAGTCCTTTACGGTCTTTCTTTGCGATTGATAGGTCTTGGCAAGGCGATCCCCCGATTAGGAGGTCTATGTTCTTCGTCCAATTTCTTTCTATAATTTCAATTTCATCTGCTAACGACTTAATATCCCCAAGCTGCACAATATCAGGATAGTTCTTTGCTGATATTTGCATGGCGTACTTATCAATCTCACTAGCATAATACGCTTCCACGGGTATCCCTACTCTTTCTAAAGCTACTCTTGCACACGATATCCCGTCGAATAAACTTAGTACTTTCATATTATTTATCTGGTTTGTCTAGGGGGTAGAGGAAAACATTATAATAATCAGGAGCACCACCGTCTCTTATTCTTTCGGCAACAGCTCCCCTTGTTTCATCTTCTAATTTGTTAGAGAGCTTTTGTTGATTGTTTTGGTCAAACATCGCTACGATAAACATAAAGTTATCACCTACATTGTTAATATCTTTTATCCTACCTATTTTTTCCTGAGAATAACTTGGCTCATCACCCATAGTAGACCAAATTTCAATCGCTTTTTCTTTTAGCTCGTTGAATTGTTCGTTTGTTGGTGGTGTGTAATATAGTTTGGGCATATTTTTAGTTTTAGTTTATGATCTTGTTTTTATTTAAGCCTCTGTAGGTATTTTATAATTTAAAGCTGCAATGTCTAAAAGAGTTACAACCTGGTTATGTAATTCAAAATTACATTCACCTTGTTCATAAGCTTGTGCTAGTAAGGATTTTAACCTTAAAACGTAGTCATTTAATTCCTGCCTGGAATAGAAGACCATGT
>Ga0163155_10002309_pt1 | contig 21541 bp, 17 predicted proteins | sample OliLakLV19SP4G1_FD_148611 | JGI IMG/M metagenome (GOLD analysis project Ga0163155, IMG submission 148611) | Freshwater microbial mat bacterial communities from Lake Vanda, McMurdo Dry Valleys, Antarctica - Oligotrophic Lake LV.19.SP4.G1 | ecosystem: Environmental > Aquatic > Freshwater > Lake >... | reverse complement strand
GTCGCTCAGGTTGAAGATTGGTGCGTTGTCGAAGCGTGGCGATTCAAAGAGAATGTCGCGAACCGGATACATCCGCAGTTCGCGGGCGGACGGGGCGCTGAGGCGCTCCTTCGTTCCGACCTCGATGAAACCGTCGCGAAGCTGCCACGTGCATGGCTCGTCAAGGCTCACTTGGCTCAGAACCATCTCCAGCACGGTGAGTGCAGGCTTGCCGTCGGCCTTCAAGGTCACTTCGGCTTCCGGGTCGATGCCGGTACCGGCGCGATCGCTCGTGTAGCGCGCAACAATTGAGACGCCCAGCGCGTTGGCGATGTACTCAATCGCATCCTTGGCATGCGTGTCTTTGAAATCGCAGGTGATGTCGGTGTAGACGAGCGCCCCGAACAGCGACGCCTTGGATGTGTCTTGAGAGGCTGCGACTCGACGCTGCGCGGCAACCGCGTGGAGTCGGTCGCCGAGGTTCTGCGCATTCGCGGCCGAAGCGGCGAGTATGGAGAGCGCGAGAGATCCGATCAACGCACCAGCCCCCCACACGGACGGCAGAGTCGTCGACCGTCCCGACGAGAAACCCGCTGAGAAATCGGACGCGCATCGCATGAAGAACCTCCGTAAAGCCAGAGCCGCCCTAAGGCCGCCGAAGTCCGCCCAAGGCGGAATAGCTGCAGCCAACCGCAAGCAACTGCCACCGACTGCACGAAGCAAAAGAGGTCGTCAACTCTGACGACCCCCGCAGAAGCAGCGCCTCAACCATGTCAATATACGGACGTCCGGGACGGCACCAATAGACTGTTTGTCAATTTGTTCATCTTGTTCATCAGGCAGGCGGCTTCGCCACGCTTTCCGGGCTTGCCGGGGGCGGGCCATTCCCCGCTGGGGCACCCTCGGGAGCGATCGCCGTCTCGGCGGGTCGTTTGTGTCCCGCGAGGCCCCAAGGATCGGCATCCAGGGCCGCGACATCGACGAGGATCGACATTGCGTTGGCGAGCGTGAACTGTTCGCTGTCCCAGAGCGCTTCGCGGACGCCGCCCTCAACCCGGCTCGGATTGCGATAGAAGCCGGCGAAGTCGGCGGCGATCGTGAGCTCTTGGCTGAAGCGCAGCAGTGCGATGAGCCGCTCGCGGTACTGGGGGAGTTCGTTCTCGGGCACGGATCCGGGAAACGACAGAATGCTCGCGAGCGCGAGACCGGGGCGCAGCGACTGGCTGGTGACACCTGCGCTCCGCTCGCCCGTGAGTCGGAAACCTCCGCGCAGGTCGTGCTCTGCAGCGCGATCCGAGAAGCCGGACTGCGCGGCAAACAGCAGGTTCGCGATCCCGCGCGCGGTATCGGCATGCGCGAGTGGCTCACCGGTCGCGCGCGTGTAGGCGATTTCGGCGATGACGAGCCACGCCAGATGACTGATCAGCTGATTCGGCTCGGCGCTCGACCATGCGGCGTCGAGCCCGACGCGGACATCGGATGCGGACGCGAGGCGCCGCTCGGTACCAAGCGCAAGTGCAGCGGCCATCGCGCTCATCGGCCGCTCGCCGGGATTGCCGCGGTTCAGGCGATCTTCAAGCTTCTCGCGGGCAATCGCGCCGGCGTCCTGAACGGCGGCGCTGATTTCGGGATCGTTGCCGAGCAGCTCGAGCGCGCAGACGACGCCGGCCATCGCTGGCACCGCCACCATCGGTTGACTTTCCAGCGGACCCACGACCGTGAGATCCTCAAGCAAACGACGCGCGAAGTCCCGCGCCTCCTCTCGTTCTGCAGCAGTGAATGATGATGACGCGGCAATCGCCGCAGCCCCCCACGCTGCAAACGCCTGATCCGCGGCCGGGGCTACGACGGGGTCGTACAGATCCTTCGTCGGGATGTAGTTGCCGAACAGACCGGTGCCTGCGGGAAGTCCGTCCGCGCCGTCACGCGGAGGAAGCGATCGGATGAATCGCCGCAGGGTGGCCATTGCATGATCATGGACGGACGTCGGCGTCACGTCCGCGTCGCTCACACGGACGATGCCGCGGCCGCGCACGCTCGGTGACTGATCCGGGCGCAGCTGAGCCAGTCGCAGCGTTTCAAAACGAAATACGCCGACGGGTTCGATGCGTCCCAGCTCCGGGAGATCCCGCGCGGGCAGGCCGGCTTCGCGCACCAGCCGCTCGAGCGTCCCGAGCGGATTGCGCGCGGTGTTGCTCGCGAGCGTACGCCCCGGAAATGCGACGTGCCACGACACATTGCCCGCCTGGCCGCGGCGCAGCGCGATTCCGTCGAGACCGCGCTCGATGCGCTGGGCACATTCATCCAGCGTTCGACCAAGCAGCGGTTCCGGCCGGCCGGCACATTCCAGTTCGAGCGTCAGGCGTGCGCCAGCTGCGTCGCGGACCGCAGGATCGAGTCCGCGAATCACCTCGTCACCGAGTGCAGCGCCGATCGCACGCGCCATCGCGCGGCGCAGCATCTGATCGTCACCAACCGACCGCCAGTCCTCGCCGACGCCGACGATCCGTCCCTCGTGCCGGAGAATCGCGCAGATGCCCCGCACCCCTGGAAGCGGCCACTTGGCCTCGGTCGCGCTCGGATCAGGCGCTGCGAGCGCCGAGACCCACTCGCGCGCGGCGATGTAGCCGTTGACGCACGACGCGATGTCCGGTTCCTTCGGCGAGCCGAGCGGAGGCGGGGTCAGAGGCGGCGGAAGCGCCGTCGCGGGCTTCGGATTCTCGGGCGTCGACACGCCCGATTGCGCGAGCAGCGGCGAAGCCGGCACAGCACTGACCGCAGCAAGTGCTGCAGCGACGACACAGGTGGTGAAAGTGCAACATCGCATGTGGATTCGACGCATCAGGCGTCACCATCAGAACTCGGCGACGTGCTCGATGGCGTGTCGCACTGACATTCGGACCTTCGTCTACGACCTTGGGAGCATCCGTTTCGATGCATTCTCGCACGACCAAAGGCTGACGGCACTCATTGGCACGGGCTTTGATCCTATCGAGTCAGCGTCGCTCGCCAAGCGACCGACTGCGGCTCGCGATCACCAGTGCGATCAGAACCCGCCGTCGACTGAAAAGCGTAGCCAAAGACTTGATAGACAGAGAGAGGGAGATCGAAATGCTCGCGACCATGACCTTACAGATGCTCCGAATCGAACATCGCACCCACCGCGTCCTGATCCTGACACTTCTCGCTTTCGCCGGCCTCTGCTGAATCGGACCTTTCCTTCACATCCTTACGGGTCCTCGCTCCAACGACGACCTTGCCTTGAAGAGAGGCCAACGGGCGCTCCGCGACATTCACTGTCGTGGGGCGTCCCGTTGTTTGCGAGCAGTCGCGCGCCGTCAGGCGCCGGCGAGCGCAGGCTCTGAGCGATGTGGCGACGCGAGATCGTCCGCAGTCTCGTCCTGCGCAGTCTCGTCCTGCTGTGCCCGGTGCTTGCCCGGGAGCAGCATGTAGATGGAAGGCACGACGAACAGCGTGAAGACCGTCGAGATGATCATGCCGCTGACGAGCACGATGCCGATCGAGTTTCGCGCCAAAGCGCCGGCACCGGCTACGAGCACGAGCGGAAAGTGGCCAACAGCCGTCGCCACGCTTGTCATGAGAATGGGCCGCAGACGAGTCACGGCGGCTTCGCGGATCGCCGCGGACTTCTCGAGTCCTTCGCTCTGCAGGTGGTTCGCGAACTCGACGATCAAGATGCCGTTCTTCGCGACGAGTCCGACCAGCGTGATCAGTCCGACCTGCGAGTAGATATTCACGGTCGTCCAGCCGAGAAACGTGAACACCAGCGCGCCGCTGATCGCAAGCGGCACGGATCCGAGCAGGACGATGAGCGGATCGCGGAAACTTCCAAACTGCGCTGCGAGAACAAGGTAGATGAGGCCAAGCGCGAAACCGAGCGTCACCGCAAGCGACGCGCCTTCCTGGCGAAGCTGACGCGATTCGCCCGCGTAGTCGATGGAGTATCCCGGGGGGAGCATCGCGCGGGCTGCGTCTTCGAGCGCGACGAGCGCCTCTTCCTTCGTCACGCCGGGGGCGACGCCGCCGAAGATCTTGAAACTGTTGTTCTGCTGAAAGCGATTGAGCGTGCGCGGTGCCGCGATTGTCTCCAGGTGCATGATGGAGGAGACGCTGACGAGCCCGCCGCCGGTGGTGCGGATCTTCATCTGCAGCAGCTGATCGGGAGTCGCTCGCGCCTCGTCGGTGACCTGCGGGATCACCTTGTAGCTCCGCCCCTGCAGATTGAACCGATTGACATATCCGCCGGACAGCATGACCGCGAGATCGCGCCCCACAGACGCCAGATCAAGGCCCATGTCGGCGACCTTCTCACGGTCGATCACGATGCGCGTCTGCGGCTGATCGATCTTGAGATCCGTGTCCGCGAACAGAAACTTGCCGCTGCCGAAGGCCGCGCCGATGAGCGGTCCCGTGTGCGCGGCCATCTCTTCCGGCGAATCGGAACTCGTCACGATCAATTCGACGTCGAACTGTCCGGCGCCGGGAAGCGGCGGCGGGAGAATCGGAAATGCCTGAATGCCCGCGATGCCGGACACCAGGCGATACGCATCGGGCAGGATCTCTTTCGACGTGCGCGTGCGTTCATCCCAAGGCACGGTCTGCATGCCGCCGAAGCCGGACGACGCCGACATCAGGACGCGCCACACAAAGTTTGTTTCGGGAATCGCCGTGAGGGCCTCCGCCATTTCGGTGACCGCTGCGCGCGAGGCATCGAGTGACGAATCAGGCGCGGCCGAGAGCACGAAGAACAGGCCTCCTTCGTCCTCCGTGGGAGCAAGTTCCTTGCTGGAAAACATGTACAGCGGCGCCGCAGCGATGGCGATGAGGACAGCAGCGATCGCCATCGTCCAGCGCAACGTCAGCGTGACATCGAGCGTCCGCGCGTAGACGCCGCGCAACCATCCGAAGATCCCGTTGACGAACCGCGTGAACCGTCCTTCGCGGCCGTGCGCCGGCACCAGCATCGCGCTCATGATCGGTGACAGCGTGATCGCGACGATGCCCGATACGACGACCGATGCTGCGAGTGTGAACGCGAACTCCTTGAAGAGCACGCCGGTGAGTCCGCCTTGAAATCCGATCGGCGCGTAGACGGCAGCCAACGTAATCGTCATCGAGACGACTGGTGCGAAGAGCTCGCGCGCTCCGGTCAGGGCCGCCTGAATCTTCGACTTTCCTTGACGGATGTGCCGCTCAACGTTCTCGACCATGACGATCGCGTCATCGACGACGAGGCCGACCGACAGCACAATGGCGAGGATTGTCAGCAGGTTCAGTGAGAACCCGAGGACCGTCATGAAGATGCAGGCGCCTGCGACGGAGATCGGGATCGCCACGAGCGGGACGAGCACGGTCCGAATGGAACCCATGAAGAGAAAGACGACGAGCGCGACGATGCCGACAGTCTCCGCGAGCGTCTTCGCGATCTCCTTGAGCGCGTTGCGCATGTAGTACGTGCCGTCGTAGGCCAGTTCCATCTGGACCCCGTTCGGCAGCGACGGCCGGAGCTCGTCCATCGCCGCGCGCAGTCGTGACGCCACTTCCAGCTCGTTGGCGCGCGGAAGCGGCCAGACGGAGAGATAGATCGCCGGGTCGGAGTTGAAGCCTGCCTCGCCCATCGGTTCTTCGCCGCCAAGTTCCACCCGCGCCACATCGCGCAGCCGGACGATGGCGCCGGAGCGCTCGCGCACGATCAGCGATTCAAACTCGGCCGGCGAACGCAGATCAGTATCAGTGAGCAGATCAACCTGGACCTCGGCACCCTTCGTGCGTCCGACAGCCGCGATGAAGTTGTTGCGCCGCAGCGCTTCCCACACTTCAGTCGGCGAGACGTCCAGCGCAGTGAGCCGGCTTTCGTCGATCCAGATCCGCATCGCAAGATTGCGCGAACCTTCGATGCCGACGCGCTGCACACCGTCCAACGTCGTGAGCCGCGGCTGCACCTCGCGGGCGAGGTACTCATTGAGATGCGTGAGATCGAGCGTCGTGCTCGTGAAGCTCAAGTAGAACGTCGCGAACGGCCGGTCGGCGCGCTGAATCTGAATGACCGGCGACTCTGCTTCCGGCGGCAGTTCGCTGCGCACCTGGTTGAGCCGCGCACCGATCTCGGCGAGTGCGTCGTTGCTGTCGTGATTCAATCGCAGGCGCACGGTGATCGTGCTCATGCCAGCGGTGCTCGAGCTCTCGATGTAGTCGATGCCGTCGATCGCCGAAACCGCCTGTTCGATCGGTGTCGTGATGAACCCGCGGATCGTCTCGGCGCTGGCGCCGATATACGGCGTGGTGATGAGGATCGATGTCGATTCGATCCGCGGATACTGGCGGATAGGCAGGCTGCCGATGCAGCGCCAACCCACCGCAAGAATGATCAGGTTGATGACGGCCGCAAGCACGGGCCGCTTGATGAAGATGTCTGTGAACGACGACATGTGAGGTGAATCGCGGAGCGATCAGTGCGGGGGAGTGGCGGGCGCGGGCTCGTTCGAAACGTCGTTGACTCCGGCGCCGTCGCGCAGCTTGAACGAACCCGCCGCGGCGATGCGCTCGCCTGGCTCGAGCCCCTCGAGCACGATGACGTCCGCGCCGACCGTAGGTCCGAGCGTGACGAAGCGCTGTTTCGCGACCAACGTGTCTGGCTGCTCGCCGGGAACGATGACGAACACCTGATCTGCAAACGACGATCGGCGCACCGCGGTGGATGGAACGACAACACGCGGCTTGGCGTCGTCGACCGGAACGCGAATCGAGACAAACATCCCGGGACGGAGTAGTCCGTTCGGATTCGCGACCTGTCCGCGTACGCGAATGTTCCGCGTTTCATTGCTGACGGTCGCGTCGATCGCAACGACTTCGATCTCGATCTGCTGGTCGCCAAACACCGAGCTCGTCGCAAGCACCACGAGACCGGGGTGAACGCGGGCGAGATACTCCTGTGGAATCGTGAAGTCGAGGTAGATCGTGTCCGCGACTTCTTCGAGCATCACGACCGGCGAACCTTCGGCGAGGTACTGCCCTTCGTGCACCGTACGGATGCCCGCACGAGCCCGGAAGGGCGCCTTGATGACGCGCTTGTCGAGCAGCGCCTGCACCTGAGCGACGCGGGCCTTGGCCTGGTCGACTTCGGCCAGCATGCGATCACGTTCGGCCCGCGCGCGCTCGACTTCCGAGCGGCCGCGGTCGACTTCAATCGCGGTCGCGGCGCGTTCCTTCGCCGCCTCCTCGATGCGCTCAAGCTCAGTTTCCACGAGGCGCAGCCGTGCATCACCGACGGCGACACTCGCTTCCGCTACGCGCACAGCGGCCATCGCCGCGTCGTGATCGGCGCGGTCCGTCGAGTCGTCGAGTGTCAGAATCACCTCGCCCGCTTCCACGATGGCGCCCGAGTCAAATCGCACAGCCTTGACGGTCGCCGCGAACTCGTTGCTGACACGCACAGAACGCAGCGAAAACGCTGTGCCGACGAGGTCCGCCATGGGACGCCATTCGATGGAACGCGCCTCGACGACGCGGATGGACTCGGGCGGGGGCCCGTGATGCGAGTCATTCGCCGACGCGGCGATCTGCTGCTGCTTGTACAGCGCGAGACCGCCGCCGACGAGTCCGAGTGTCGCGAACACAGCGACGCCCGCGATGATGCTTGCACGATTCATGAACGCTTCCTTTGCTTCCCTGCACGCTTCTTCGCGGCCGCTGCAGGCGCCTTGCGGGCGCCTTTCCTTTCAAGTTTCGTTTCGGGCTTCTGTTCGAGTTTCCGCTCGGGTTTCCGTTCAGGTTTCCGTTCAGGCTTCTTCGGGGGTTTCCGCCCAGTCGCGGATGCCACCACCGCATGATCAAGACATCCCTGCAACGCCGAGCGAACTCCCGCCAGACGCTGCGGCGTCCACTCGGACAGGCCGAAGATCCAGTCAAACCACAGCCCGTTCGCGGCGAGGTGAATCGCCTCGCCCACGCCGTTGGGCACACCGTCTTTCGCGAATCGCGCGAGCATTTCGCGCTGGGCGGCGCGCAGCGGTTCGACATGCTTGCGATTGTCGACGAGGGCGGCGACAAGGACGACGCTGCTGCGCCGCATCGCGTCCGTCCAATGGTCGGTGCACGAAAGACACGTGTTCAAAATTGCACGGACGGCGCGGCCCGGGCCGACCGGCTGCTGCTCAAGTCCCTCCGCCGTGTCACAGCGCCATTCATCGATCTTGCGGCGCACCAATGCGGAGATCAGCGCGTCCTTGTTCGGATAGTGATGGAGGAGGCCACCCTTGCTCAGCTTCGCTTCCTTGGCCACGGCGTCAAGGGTGAGTGATCCGATGCCGTCGCGCAGCACGACCTCTTCGGCAGCATCCAGCATGCGATCACGGCTGATCTCGCTGGAGGGCGCGGAGGGAGCAGACTTCTTGGGTCGGGGCGGCATCGGGGGGCGAAGCATACCGACCAGACGGTCGGTCGGCAATCCACTCGACGCACGATGCGGAAGAATGTTTCTGGGAAGGACCGGTGCCAGTTCGAAGTGTTGCTCGATGACCCGCCGGGCAGTGAATTGAGGCGCATTCGGTTACGGCTGCATCCATCGCCCCGCCTTCCACGTGTACGTCCGCTCCACTCTGACGACGACGCCGTGAGTTCCCTCGCTGAGCGCGGGCAGCGTCGACTCCGGCTCCATCGAGACTCCGTCAGAACGCATCGGTCGGTTGCCATCGCGCAGGCTGAGCGCCTGTTCCTGACCGTCGATTCGAATCGAGAGAATTCGGTCGACGACGTTCCCGGTCGCCTTCGGCTTCGTCTGTTCGCTTGGCGTGCCGGAGCTAAACGTGACGTCCAACGGTCCCGATCGCAGTGGCACCGCGAATGGTCGATTTGCTTCGACGATGTGGAGTACGAACGGCGCTGGCGGTCCACCGACCTTGTCGAGCAGTGCGATCGCGGTCGCCTCGTCGAGAGTCCCGCGCGCCAGATGCACACCCAAGACGGAGAGAAACGGCGAGTTCCGAGACCATATGGGGTGCTGCGACTCGGACAGAGCCGCTTGCACTCGCGGATCAAGGGCCGCGCGAGTCAGCGCGGTCAGCTCGGTCTCCGAAAGTCGACCGTCATTCGCCTCATAGGTCAGGCGATGAAACGCCCAAGAGCGGGCGACGCCGGAGAACGAATGCTGCACGACCGTCGACGGTCAGGTTGGCTGCGCGGACTCCGCGTGCGCAGCAGAAGTGTGCGGCAAGGCCCCGACATGTTGTTCGTCGCAGTGGGACAGCGAGTGCGCAGCCCTCGCGCTGACCCTCTGCCCGACTCGAGCTGCTGAGAAGTTCGAATCGCGCGTTGCGGGATCCCGGCCTCGGTTGCGGGGCGCGAACGGGTGTGTCGTGCGTCAGGAGCCAACTTGGCCACGCACATTTTCTGCGCAACCGCCGTTCTCGTCGGTCGCCACCTCGGGCGTGGTATGTTTCTCGCCGTCGCAGGCGGGTGGCGGCGCCGCCGCGTTGGGTCGTCCGGGTGATTGGCGCTGCCTTCCGCATCGTCGGCAAGGGTCGCCGACGCCACCATGCCACGATTCCAACGGGATCGGGCGTTGCCGCGCGGCGCGACCAATGGCCGCACCCATGTCGACGCCTTCCTCAGCCGGTTTCAGGTTGCCGAACTGCTGTTGAGATGCAGATCGACGGGCGACGAAGCGCGGTTGACCGGGTGCCATCACCGCAGAGATGCGTGTCCAAGATGCCCCTAGAATTCCCAAGTGGCCCTGCCCCTCGGCCCAGCCGCGTCTGCTCGCGGCCGGTCGCACTGGAGGAGTCTCGCAGCGAGTTAGAGGAGTGCTTGGATGGGACGAGAACCGCTGGTCGAGGATATCCAGAACTACGCCCAGAACATCGTCGACACGGTGCGCGAGCCGCTCCTGATCCTCGACGCCACGCTGCGCGTCCGGTCCGCCAACCGCGCCTTCTACCAGACGTTCCGCGTCTCGCCCGGGGAGACTGAAGGCCGCCTCATCTACGAACTGGGCAACGGCCAGTGGGACATCCCCGACCTGCGGACCCTGCTGGAGGACATCGTCCCCAAGAGCTCCGTCTTCGACGACTTCGAGCTCGAGCACACCTTTCCGGTCATCGGCCGCCGGGTGATGCTGCTCAACGCCCGCAAACTTCAGGCTGGCCACCACGGCGAGCTACTCGTCCTGGCGATGGAGGACGTGACCGAGCGGCGGCGCTCAGAGGCGGACCTCAAGGCTATCGAAACCTACGCCCAGAACATCGTCGACACGATGCGCGAGCCGCTGCTGATCCTCGACGCCACGCTGCGCGTCCGGTCCGCCAACCGCGCCTTCTACCAGACGTTCCAGGTCTCGCCCGGGGAGACCGAGGGCCGCCTCATCTACGAACTGGGCAACGGTCAGTGGGACATCCCTCACCTGCGGACCCTGCTCGAGGACATCGTCCCCAAGAGCTCCGTGTTCGACGACTTCGAGCTCGAGCACATCTTTCCGGTCATCGGCCGCCGGGTGATTCTGCTCAACGCCCGCAAACTCCAGGCGGGTCACCACGGCGAGCTGCTCGTCTTGGCCATGGAGGATGTGACCGAGCGCAAGCAGGCGGAAGAGGCACTGCTCAAGGCCGGCGCCTTGCAGAGCGCGATCTTCAACAGCGCCAACTTCTCAAGCATCGCCACCGACGACAAGGGTGTCATTCAGATCTTCAACGTCGGCGCCGAGCGCATGCTGGGCTATACCGCCGCGGAAGTCATGAACAAGATAACCCCGGCCGATATTTCCGATCCGCAGGAAGTAGTCACGCGCGCCAAGGCCTTGAGTGCCGAGCTTGGAACCGCGATCACGCCGGGGTTTGAGGCCCTGGTGTTCAAAGCCTCGCGCGGGATCGAGGACATCTACGAGTTGACCTACATCCGCAAGGACGGCAGCCGCTTCCCGGCCATCGTTTCGGTCACGGCGCTCCGCGACGCACAAGGGGGGATCATCGGTTATCTGCTCATCGGCACCGACAATACCGCGAGGAAGCAGGTGGAGGCCGAGCGGCTGCTGCTCGATCAGCGCGTGCGCGATCAACAGTTCTACACCCGCTCGCTCATTGAATCAAACATCGACGCGCTGATCACCACCGATCCGCGCGGCATCATCACCGATGTGAAGAAGCAGATGGAGGCGCTCACGGGATGCACGCGCGACGAGCTCATCGGCGCACCGTTTAGGGACTACTTCACCGACCCGGAGCGGGCCGAAGCCGGCATCAAGCTGGTGCTGGGCGAGGGCAAGGTCACCGACCACGAGCTCACCGCGCGGGCCAGGGACGGCAAAGAGACCACGGTGTCCTACAACGCGAGCACCTTCCACGACCGCGACCGGAAGCTGCAGGGGGTGTTCGCCGCCGCCCGCGATGTTACCGAACGCAAGCGCTACGAACAATCATTGCAGCAAGCCAACCGCGCCAAGAGCGTCTTCCTGGCCAATATGTCGCACGAAATCCGCACGCCCATGAACGCCATCCTCGGGTTCTCCCAGTTGATGCTCCGCGACCAGCACCTCACCCCGCGGCAAAGCCAGTACCTGGGAACCATCAACCGCAGCGGCGAGCATCTGCTGGCCTTGATCAACGACATCCTGGAGATGTCCAAGATCGAAGCGGGCCGCACGACCCTAAACCTCTCCACCTTTGATCTGCCCGACCTGCTCAAAGACCTGGAGATGATGTTCCGCGTCCGCACGGATGAGAAGAAGCTCTCGCTCTCGGTCGAGATGATCGGCGATGTCCCGCAGTACATCGTCGCCGATATCAACAAGCTGCGTCAGGTCTTCATCAACGTGTTGGGCAATGCCGTCAAGTTCACCGTGCAGGGTGGCGTCGCCTTGCGCGTGCGCGCGACCGCGAGGGCGCGACGGGCCCCTTTCTCCGGGTCGAGGTCGAGGACACCGGGCCGGGTATTTCGGCGGACGACCAGGAGAGGCTGTTCCGTCACTTCGAGCAGACCAAGACCGGGCAACAGGCCGGCACCGGTACAGGGTTGGGATTGGCCATCAGCCGGGAGTTTGTTCGCCTGATGGGAGGGGCCATCACGGTGACCAGCCAAGTTGAGAAGGGCAGCGTGTTCGTCATTCAGCTCCCCCTTAGAGAGGGGGAGGCCAATGCGGTTGAAGCGAAAGACAAACCCCGGCGGGTCCTGAAACTCCAGCCCGGACAGGCCACGTGCCGGGTGCTCGTGGCCGATGATGTCGAGGAAAATCGCCGGCTCCTTGCAGGCCTCCTCGGACCTGTGGGTTTCGAGATCCGGCTGGCGACCAACGGAGCGGAAGCCGTCCATGAGTTTGAGCAATGGCGGCCCCATCTGATCCTGATGGATTTCCGGATGCCGGGAATGGACGGCCATGAGGCGATCCGCCGGATCCGGGCCATGGCCGGTGGCAAGGATCCGAAGATCATCGCCGTGACTGCCAGTGCGCTGGACGAGAACCGGCAGCAGTTGATGGACATCGGCGCCGACGATTTTATCGGCAAGCCGTTCAGGGAAGCCGAGCTGTTCCAGAAGGTTCACGCCCACCTGGGCGTGGAATACGTTTACGCCGAGGATGCTGGGGCCGCCACGGCGGATGAAGCGGCCGTGCTCACACCCGAGTCGCTCGCGGGCTGGCCGCAAGAGGTCATCCGCCCGATGCGTGACGCCGTCATGACGGCGGACCTGGACCAGCTGCTGGCCGAGATCCAGGAGGTTGAAGCGCGCGATCCCCGAGTTGCCCAGGGGCTGCGCCGGTTGGCCGAAGGCTTCCAGTACCAGAAACTTCTTGATTTGTTCAACACAAGAGTCTCCATTGAATCCCGCGATGCCTGACGGTGGTGCCGGTCAACCCGCCAGCATCTTGGCAGTGGACGACACCCCCGCGAATCTCCAGGTGCTGTCGGGGATGCTCAAGGACCGGGGGTACAGGGTCCGTCCCGTTCCCAGCGGCAAGCTGGCGCTGCTGGCGGCGCGGCGTGATCCCCCGGACTTGATCCTGCTGGACATCAATATGCCGGAGATGAACGGCTACGAGGTGTGTGAACATCTCAAGGCCGACGACACGCTGAGGGGAATACCCATCATCTTCATCAGCGCTCTCACGGAGCAACTGGACAAAGTGAAGGCGTTTGCTAGCGGGGGCGTGGACTACATCACCAAGCCGTTTCAGATGGAAGAGCTGCACGCGCGTGTTGAGACGCATCTGAAGCTCCGCCGCCTGCACGTCGAGTTGGAGGAAACCAACGCGCGACTGGCGAAGGCCAACGATCGGATGTACCGGGACCTGAAAGCCGCGGCAAAGATCCAGGAGACGCTCCTGCCCCGAGAGGCTCCTCGCGTTCCGGGAACGGCCTTCGCTTGGGCGTACCGACCCTGCGACGAACTAGGCGGCGACGGCCTGAACATCATCCCATTCGGCGATGGCGAGGTTGGCCTCTACATCCTGGATGTCAGCGGCCATGGCGTCTCGGCGGCCCTGTTGTCGGTGACGCTCAGCCGTCTCCTCTCGCCGCCCTCGCAGCCGTCCTCGATTCTGATCCGGAATCGAGAGGCTTCCGATCGGCTCGACATCACGCCGCCCGCCGTGGTCGCCGCCCACCTGAACCGGCTCTTCCCGTTCGACTCGGCGACCGAGCAGTTCGCAACGATGGTCTACGGGATCCTGAACGCGGCGACCGGGGAGTTCCGCTACGTCTCCACCGGCCACCCCGGCCCTGTGCATCTGCCCTCGGGCGGCCATCCTGTGATACTGGAGAGCCCCGGGTTCCCGATCGGCTTGGCAGACGACGCCTACGAGGAGCGGTCGGTCCGCCTGGGGGCGGGAGACCGCCTGTACCTCTACTCTGACGGCGTTTGCGAGGCGATGGACCCCACTGGTGAACAGTTTGGTCACGGACGGCTCCTGGAGGCTATCAGCCGAGGCGGGTGCGAATCCCTCCAAGAGGGTCTGGCTGCTCTCCTCGCGGGTGTCGAGCGGTGGCACGGATCCGAGAGACCTCAGGACGATATCTCTATCCTGGCGGTCGAGCTCGTACCGCCGGACCCGCGCGGGATAAGCAACAAGTCCCTTCCGCCTCCTGATGCAAACTCAGGGGCTTGTTGAGCTCGCGCCGGGTGCGCGGTTGCCGGCTCGGTGTCGTGCTCGGGCGAAGCGATGAAGACATCTCTCGAGGCCACACATGTCCCGAAGCCGCGCCATCGGCCGGATTCCACCCGCCGGCGACGGTCGATCCGCGTCACATGTCGCGTTGGGGCGAGCTCAGGGCGGCAAAGCTCCTGAATCGCCGGGTTTCGCCTCATGTCGGCGCATGCGGGACGAAGAGGTGTCAGGATCGAGTGGCATGAAGCCAACGCAGTGCGATTCATAAGTGCTTTTGCAAGGCGCACTTGTGTCATTGAGCGCCCAAAACCGGCCACTCATGAGCGCCTGAAAACCGGCCACCTAGAGGCGGTTCGCGCCCAAGCTCCCGTTCCGCCGTGCGCATGGTGCGTGGGGGGTCGAGGGAGATGGCACGGCGAATCGGCTGAAGATGCCAAGAGACTGTGTGTTCTGGAACTGCATCGACAGGGCTGGTCCTTCCGGAGGATCGCGCGAGCTGGGCGTGCATCGAGAGACAGTGGCGGCGCATGTGCGTCGCGCTGGCTCTGAGGCAAAACCGGCCCCTTCGACGTTCGCTCAGGACGCGCGATGAGCACGGCGTCGAGTTCAGCTACCACTCGGTGCGTCGGTTCGTCGCGGCGCCGGGACGCGCGACGCCGGATCCGTTCCGACGCATGGAGTGCGGGCCCGGCGCCGAGGTGCAGGTGGACTTCGGGAGCGGACCGACGATCACGGTCGAGGGTCGAAAGCGTCGCACGCATGTGCTGCGCGTGGTGCTGAGTCACTCGCGCAAGGGCTACTCGGAGGCGGTGCTGCGGCAGGATGCCGAGTCATTCATCCGAGGGATCGAGAATGCCTTTCGCTCCTTCGGCGGCGTGCCGCGCGCGGTCGTGGTCGACAATCTCAAGGCGGCGGTGCTGAAGGCGGACTGGTTCGATCCGGAGCTGAATCCGAAGATCGCGGCGTTCGCGAGGCATCACGGCACGGTGATCCTGCCGACGAAGCCGTACACACCGCGTCACAAGGAGAGCACGGTCGCCGACCGGCGCGTGCATGGCACGACGCGAAAGCAGGTCGGCGAGCACTTCGAGTCGGCGGAGCGCGCAGCGCTGCTGCCGCTGCCGGCCGGACGCTTTCCATGCTTCCGCGAGGCGCGTCGACGAGTGCATCGCGACGGCCATGTCGAGGTGGCGAAGGCGTACTACTCGGTGCCGCCGGAGCATCTCGGTCGCGACGTCTGGGCACGTTGGGATGGACGCGTGGTGCGCATCCTCGACTCGCGGCTGACGCAGATCGCCGTGCATGCGCAGTGTGAGCCAGGCCGGCACAGCGCACAGGACGGTCACATCGCCAGTCGCAAGATCTCCCCGGTGGAGCGCGGTGCGGCACATCTGATCTCCCGTGCCGGCCTGATCGGCCGCCATGCGGAGCAGTGGGCGGCGCAGGTCATCGCAGAGCGGGGCGTGGAGGCACTCCGCACGATCGCCGGGCTGCGTTCGCTGGCCGGGCGGCATCCGGCGGCGCAGCTCGAGCGCGCCTGCAGGGTCGCTGCGGGACATGGTGCCCATCGTCTCCGCGACCTGCGTCGGCTGATGCAGGCAGCAGAGCAGGCGATCGAGCAGCAGTCATTCGAATTTCTCAGCGAGGATCCGCTGATCAGACCGCTGGAGGAGTATCAGCGACTGGCCAGCCGGGCGTTTCAGCGCGGATCAGCGCGGATCAGCGGTCGCGACGCGATGAGCGCGTCGTGCGCGGACGCGCATCACCATCGGGCGCGCGAGCGTCCACCATCAAGAAGGAGCATGACGGGATCGATCCGTGAATCGACGCGCACCGCGCTTCGGCGCCTGCGTCTTTCAGGCATGAGCGAGACGCTCGAGACGCGTCTCGCCGAAGCCGCAGGCAACCGCCTGGGCCACGAGGAGTCTCTCGAACTGATTCTTCAGGACGAGCTGGCCATCCGCGGCGACCGACAGGTGGGTCGTCGGACGGAGGCCGCACAATTCCGCGACCGGCGCTCGCTGGCGGACTTCGACTGGACCTTCAACACGTCGGTCAGGCGCCGACAGATCGAGGATCTCGCCACGTGCCGCTTCGTGCGTGAGGGAGGTGATGTCTTGTTGCTCGGTCCGCCGGAGAGGGCGACATACTGCTACACCTTTCAGCGCTCGGGAAAAAGCGAGGTTTGCGATGGGTGACTCTCGAGACGCGGGCGCCGCAGTCCTTGGCGAAGGTTCTTCACGGCACCCGTCACGGCAGGCAGCTCGAGATCCGCGCGATCGATGATCCATGGCGCGTGAGCTACGGTCTGGCGCGCAGGCAGAAGCCGCTGCCGCATCAGTCCACGCACGAAGCCGACGCTGGTCCCCAGCTGCGCCGCGCTCTGTGCCAGCGTCAGCCACTGCCTTTCCTCAGGCCTAGGGGCCGCGGCGATGCCGTGATGCGTCCGGAGGGAGCGCACTCGCGACTCCGTCCAGGTGTTCTCACGACCGGTGCGGTAGCCGAGTCGATTGAGAATCGCTGCAATGGACATGTCGTTGCAGGTCAGTGCGAGGTTCCGCGTGAGCTCCACGACGTCCCGGTCCGATCGCTATCGGTGTCGACCGGTCCGGTTCCTCTCGACGACGAGCTCGGTGTGCACGCCCCCTGTCCAGTGCAGCGTCATGGTTGCCTGCGGCGGATCGTCCAGTGGCCAAGGCGACTTTGGCCAAGCACCTTTTGAGGCGACCACGCGGCCAGGCGTCCGGCTGTGGCCATGCACCTCTCGAGCCTCGAGCCCACAGGTAGTGGTTCGGTTCCGATCGACCACAAGTTGCAATTCGAGTCACGAAAGGCGCATGGCCAGTTTGGTTCTGACCGTCACGAAACCGCGCGACGCATGCTCCTTGAAATTCGTGGTTCCCCCGCACCTGCGCGGCACGACATGTCGCCCCCTTTTTCCGCCGCCATCCGGGCGTCGGCCAGTTCCTGCATCGTCAATCGCATCTGCTCGTGTCCGTGCTCGAGCACCGCCTGCTCCAGCACCTCCAGTCCGTGGCCGTGCGGTGCGGCATCCATCACGCGGTGCAGCTCCCGGAAAGCGAGGAGCGCACGCTCCGCGATCACCTGCTCCCTGCGGTTCTGGCACTGAACGTTCAGATCAGACATTGTCCGGTCCTCCATGACCTGTGGTCGGCTTTCTCTCCCGCACCCATCCGTGGGTGCGGAAGCCTTATCGACAATCCGGGAAACTGGACTACACCCCCTTGACAGCGGCGTAAGTGGCGGTAACCACGCTGTCGACATTCTGGCCGTGCTTCGTACACTCGTGAACAACTGTGCCGCCACAGTGATAGCCGCTCAGGAGACTGCTATGAGGAATGCCAAACTCAGCTCGATCGTGATGTGCGCATTTCTCGCTCTCCCGGGCATCGCCCAGACTTCTCTTGAACGTACTGTAATTAACGTGGGCGCCACCCCCGGTGAACCGCAAGATCCGCCCCACCCAGGGGTTGACATGGTCGCGGGTCCGGATCGCATCCGATTTGATACTTGGTATGCAGGCGTACCCCGCTATTGGCATCAGGGCGGCGAACCGAATGGAAGCGCCACGTCAATCATCTACCCGAACACGGGCGCCGCGATGACCCCGGTGGCCGTCACTGGCCAAGATGCCACGTTTAGTACCGCGAACGGCGTGGACCCCAATCCGGTGACCCGCTTTGACGATCCAGTCGGGACGGCGAAGTACAACTATGATGTCTGCGTTGCGATCCCTGTGGGGGTGCCCGCTGCCGGTGCAAACAATGACAACGGCGATATAAACCCGGTGGCAGCTAACTGCGGGGCGCCTGCACCCCCCAACAACGGAATGGGAATTACCTACAATGTCTACAATTGTCCCGTTGGCTGCGGAGCTTGCACTACCGGCACTCTAACGGGCACTTTCTGGTGCTCCTCGGTGAACGCTACAATCTATTGGGATTGTACGTCCAATGTCCTTTGAAACCACGACGAATAGACCGGTTATTCATGTCTGATCGCATGCCGTTATTATTGATGGGAGATCCTAATGACTTCGTTTGAGTTTCACTGCGTGCGAGCTTGTGTTTTCGCAGTTCTGTTTTGGACTTGCTTGGGAGTAAGCGAGGCAGCGGAGGCTCGGACGTTGCCCGAGACGAAAGAGTCGATCGCCGCAGCTGTAGCAGTACAGCGTGGCTCACTATCGTCGTCGTCGATTGAAGGCGTGTCAAAGCGTTTGCAAGGACCTGAAAACAGCGTTGCGATGAGTCGGGTTCGAGTTGTCATCAGCGGCGATGCATTTGCTGTGCATTCCTCCCCATGCGGTGAAACAGCAGGCGTGCATTGCGTTCACAATATCACGGTATGGGACGGCGAGTCTGGAACGGAATACAATTCAGTAACTAATACGGGCCGCAGTTGATCCGTGCGCTCGTGGTGCGATCTCTGTCGGGAGCTGCCGCTGCTGGCGTGAACGCCTCGCGCGAAGGTCAACTGTGATCCGTATAAGTCTGCGCACACGGGTAAACCTTCTACTGAAGTCCGAGAGACGGCAGCACGCGCGATTCGACAAAGCGACATTTGGTGGGCCTTGCGCTGGTTTCCCGTGACTGCCAATGGGCAGCCCGACCCCGAAGATCTGCTTTCGCTTCTTGCCCTGTCCGACACCACTCTTCGCCCCGCGACCGAAAACGTCAATGGATTCGATTGCGCGGTAATCGATCGATTCGACAATGAAGGGAATATAAGAACCACGCTCTGGCTCGCGAGAAATCGCGGCCATCTGCCGATTTATCAAGAGAGCCGCGACAACGGTTCGGAAGAAATATCTGTAACATGGAACGTGACCGATTTTCTAGCTTTGCCCAACGGCGCGTTCCTTCCTTTGTATGGCGAACGAATCGTAGGGGCTCGCGGCGACGAGGAGCTTTCCGAAGGGCTCCGTTACTCATTTGAGATTGCAAGTGATGGTCAAGGTGCTCCTGTCGTTAATCTGGCTCCCCCTATAGCAGAATTCGAACTTACCCAACTACTCCCGGCAGGAACGAAGATCTGGGGTCCGGATGGGGCGCGGTTGGCAGTCGCCGGCGAGCAAACACCACTGCGCACCGTCCTAGCGAGGCTGGATACGCTTCCTGAATTTGCAGCATCTCGTAAGGCGTTTGGGGAAAGCAGCGGTTCCTCCTTGAGAAGTCGGTTCTCTGGTGCTGGCATTGGTATTCGTTTCTTTTACTGTCGCCGCAGTTTCATTTTTTCTAGTCACATGGCGATCGCGGCGTGCGGGTGGCTCAGAAATCGCTCGTTTATGAAGTGTTTTGTTCTGATATTTACGGCAGCCTTGAGCGTTGTTGGGAGCGACTCTGATAAGCAAAAAGGGCTTGCGGATAGCCCCCTAAGCTGTGGCAGGGCAGCCATCGCTACTGTTCTACGCGTTTCTGGCTGACCAATTCGGGAGTGGGAGCTTGCGGAGGCTGGCGCTGCGGACGGAACCTTGTCTCTTGATGAAATTACAGAAGCCCTCCGATCGCGGAATCTTGATGCGCGGAGTGTTCGCATTGCACCCGAGGATCTTCCCTGCGATTGCGTGGCGATAGTACATCTGCGAGATGATCGCTCGGTCGACGCGAAAATTCGAAGCGGTCATTTTATAGTAGCGATTTCTCATTGCGATAACGGGGTTCCAGCTCTTACGTTGCTTGAGCCGACGACGGCCAGCGTGCTTGTAGGCATTGAAAGAGATTCGGTGTTTGACAAAGCGTCTGGCTATGCGACGGTTGTCTTGCCAGAACTCCACGAAGGGAATGGTTGGTCAGGACAATTGACTCTTCCAACGCTAGTCGCTGCAACCGCTGGACTCATTACCGCTGCGAGCCTTCGACGATGTATGATCCGTTGATTGGAAGGCGCACGTTTACAGGTCGAAGCTGCGCCTTGATAGCTGGTGCGGCGACAGGCTTTGTTGCGACGCGACTCGCTGACTCGAATGATGCGACCGGGGAGTTGCCAGCGCTCCTGCAGGCGGTGGAGTCGCGCTTTGAACTGAAATGCGACTCGCTAATCTCTCCCCGTACGATCGCTTCTGACCTTGCCCACGTGGCATATGCCGGCACTAGACAGACAGCCATGAGGGCGGCGAGAGCTCTGTCTGAGTCCGCCGTCGTTTCCCGTCCCGAACGTCGAGCTTGGCTTGATCGGAACAAATGGCGAGTGGCCACCCTAGACGGCACAGATCGCTTCGGAAACGGAGAAGCTCACCCTGGCGAGATCGGGTGCTACATGGCAGTTGCGCGCTACGGACCTGAGCTACTGGAGATTGTGGATTGGATTCCATGGAAGCGGGTCGTTTTAGACGCTTGCAACCAGCTGAATGAGGGGCGCCCTGATTGCGGTCACGCACTGTTGGCCGCGTTGGAACTCGGGCTCGTTGTCGAAGCCGCACTTGTGGAGCGATGTAGTTCGCTCGCCGCTGCAATGCGCTCCGAAGCGAAGCTTCCACGGCCTTGTTGGGGCTTTCACGAGATAAGAGCGCTCCTTGCGGCTTCCACGCGAATCCCAGAATGTTCAGTGCAGTGTCGGACCGCTGCATTTTTTTCGCTGGAAAGGCTGCTCGACAACGCCTCTACTGGTCGTACCCTTTGGCCGGAAGGGTTTGATCCCGAGGGACGGCGAGCATTCTCGTTCCTAGGCCACTTGATGGAGACCATCGCAATCGTCCACGCAACCCACAATGGAAAGCGTTTCGTTTCTAACCAAGAACTTTGTAGAGGCGCGAGTGAATGTTGGCGCCTGTTCGAACTGGAAGCAGAGTACATAGGCGCTGGCCCACTCACTCACTTTCTTGGCGGACTGCGAGCGTTGAATTCTCTTCGAACGGGCTAGCGCTTGGCACACTCCTCGTCTGCGTTCTGCCCGAGTGGTTCTCGGCTACCGTCAAATCTTGTGTGCGGCGGTGTCGCGATCAGGCGGCGGCCTTGGCCTGGATGCCGTCTTGGAACAGGACCCCGGCGACCACGTCGCCGAGCAGTTGGCTTGCGTTCAGCTTCCTCCAATGGCGCTGGGCCGCGTGCGCCAGCTTGAACACCATCGCGAGGCACGTGTCCCGGCTTCTGCTGAAGAACTACGCGGCCGGTTTGTCGATCGAGGCACCGGCGCAGCCATGCTCTGGTACTCAGAACAACCCGGGGGCGCCATCCAGCTGTACGAAGGAGACGGGTTCGACGAGACGGGGCGCCCACTTTTGGGGTCTTCAGGCTTTCGTGTGGGCGACGCTGCCGCGTTCCGCAGCCCGGGCTCCGTCCGCAGGCCGGCGCCAGAGAAAAGGAAGGCCATCTTTCGGGCGGCTCCGCTCGGGCTCCATCGCGTTCGCAGCGTCATGTGGGCGCCTGACCGCCCGCCGTCGCCCTCGCATGCGCCGGACCCCTGCGGCGGCGATGCGACGGCGACGGCGGGCTC
>Ga0163155_10002307_pt1 | contig 21555 bp, 13 predicted proteins | sample OliLakLV19SP4G1_FD_148611 | JGI IMG/M metagenome (GOLD analysis project Ga0163155, IMG submission 148611) | Freshwater microbial mat bacterial communities from Lake Vanda, McMurdo Dry Valleys, Antarctica - Oligotrophic Lake LV.19.SP4.G1 | ecosystem: Environmental > Aquatic > Freshwater > Lake >... | reverse complement strand
GGTCGAGCGCTTACGGTGAATCTGCCGGGGACGAGCGAGGAGAACCTCAGCGACTGGCTGCCGGATATATGGAAGACGAAACAGCCGCCGCGCGGGTGAGTGGGGTTCGATGAGCGGACACGCTGCAGCTGCGGCCAAAAGGCGCACGGCGTGCCTCGGACTGACGCCTGGGTCAGTCGTTCAGCCGCACACGCCGAGCGCTGAGCTGCAATCAAATGGGTGTGGCCACTATGGCTCTCTTGGATACCGGCGCAGAGGTAATGGCTGTAGCCACAGCCGCCTCAGTGCCTTTCTCTTCGACCTTGACCCAGGCCTGATGAAACACGTTATTGCTAGGAATTTGCTTTTTCATCCTTCCTCATCCTTCCTCATCCTTGTCACCCTTGGGCCGGGGTCGGAGGGGGTTCAAATTGCTTAGTTATTACTAATAATGAGTTTCCTTTTCCGCCCACTCGCGCCTGTCTTACCGATTGGCCGGGGTTGGTGGGGGCCGGATGCGCCTGCATCAGCTCAAGGTGGGACGGTGTGGTCGTATGTTTTCCATCTGGAGTGGTGGTGGTAGTCATAGAACTTCTGCTGCTTTCTTTCTGGATGAGCCAGTCATGCCCCGATTGTGCCAGCCACGGGGGAGGACTGGTCGAAATGGGACTTATGCGTCGTTTCATTGCTCATGTTGATTACCATTTCAGGTCGGTCAACGCTGCCACGTAAGCCAGCGGGAAAAAATTGTTTTTACAAATGGCGTCAGGCGGGTGCGGTTGTAAGCGTCCGCCGCCTTCTTGATCGCTTCGCCCTGGGTCGGATAGGCGTGGATGACGCTGGCTAGAGTGCGCAGACCGATCCCTGCAACCATCGCCAGAGTGACCTCGTTAATCATCTCACCGGCGTGACGGGCGACGATCGTAGAGCCGAGAATCCGGTCCGTGCCCTCCTTGACATGGATTTTGACGAAGCCCGCTTCCTCGCCGTCGGCGATCGCACGATCCACGTCGTGCATCGGGATCGTGAAAGTCTTGACCGAGATGTGCTTGTCGTGCGCCTGCCGCACATGGAGGCCGACATGGGCGATCTCCGGATCGGTGTAGGTGCACCAGGGAATCGTCAGTGCACTCAGCCGCTGACGCCCGAGGAACAGCGCGTTCCGAATCACGATGCGAGCCGATGCGTCGGCGGTATGGGTAAACTTGTGCTCCAGGCAGGCATCGCCGGCGGCATAGATGCGCGGATTAGTGGTCTGGAGGAAGTCGTCGACCCGTATCCCGTCCGTGTTGTCGTAATCGACGCCCGCAGCCTCCAGATTCAGACCGTCGACATTCGGCACCCGGCCGGTGCCGGTGAGAATGGCGTCGATCGCGACCGTGCTTTTATGGTCGTCGCTGACCAGATCGACGAGCTTCTGCCCGCCTTCGACGCGCACGTTGACGGCGCGGGTGTTGAGCCGCACCTCGATGCCGTCGCGGGCGAAGGCGTCAGACAGGATTTGGGCGGCGTCGCGCTCTTCCCGGGGCAGGAAGAGCGGCCAGCTCTGCGCAATGATGGTCTTCGATCCGAAGCGGGAAAACGCCTGCGCCAGTTCGCAGCCGAGCGGCCCGCCGCCGATGACCAGCAGGCGGCGCGGCAGTTCGGTCAGGTCAAAGACGTTTTCGTTGGTCAGGTAGCCAGCTTCCGCGAGCCCGGGAATCGAGGGCGTGTCGGGACGCGAGCCCGTCGCGATCATCGCCTTTTTGAAGCGCAGGGTCGTGCCATCCACCGTCAGCGCCTCGGTTCCGGTAAAGCAGGCCGCGCCGAAAAACAGATCCACCCCGGCTTCAGTCAACCGGCGCACCGAATCGGCGCGGCTGATGCGGGCGCGAATGTCGCGCATGCGCTGCATCACGGCGGAAAAATCAACGCGGACATCGCCCGGGATCTGTGCGCCATACTGCGTGGCATGGCGCATCTCGGCATACAGCCGCGACGTGCGAATGATCGCCTTCGATGGCACGCAGCCCACATTCAGGCAGTCGCCGCCGAGCAGATGGCGCTCGATCAGTGCGACCTTCGCGCCCAATGCCGCGGCGGCGTGTGCCGCCACGAGTCCCGCCGTGCCCGCCCCGATGACCACCAAGCTGTAGCGGGCGGACGGCACCGGATTGCACCATCCATCGGGACGCACATTGTTCCGCCGTTCGCGCTCGGCTCGGTCCGACGGGGCCGCGGAGGTTGAATTATTGCGAGTGGGCATTGGTGTGGTTCTTGTGTGACGCGCGTCGCGACAGCCAGCCGCCACGGAATCCCGCGCGGGACAAACCGGTGCGGATCGGGCGACAGTTTCGCATCAGTTGCCAGATCAGTTGGGTGCGGTGATTTTCGATCATCAACAGCACGATGCCCTGATCGAGCCCGAAGAGCCCGGCCGAGACCCAGGCGCGCCGATCGGCACGGGCGAGGGTTGGATTGAAACTGCTGGTGTATTGCAGGTCAGACAGGTTTTCGGGATAGCGGTCAAGCATGGTGCCGACGGTGCGCAGGACGATGTCGGGCGCGAACGGCAGCGATGCCACCGCCGCCCATCCGCTCAAGGTTCCGTCATCAGGCCCGTAGGGAACGCCCCGCGCGGCGTAACCAAACAAGCGGCGTGGTTCGTCTGCTAGTTCCGGTTCCTGCTGGCTCGGGCCATCGCAGGCGGTAACGCCCCAGCAGGATTCGTCATAACCGGCGAACCCGTGCGGGTTGCGCCGCGCATATTCACGCTGAACCTCGGTCGCACGCCGGCTATTCTCGAAATAGTCGCAGCGCTTCTTGCGCATGAAACGATCCTGGATGCCGCGAAAATCGATCCAGGCGTGCGAGAATTGATGAATGAACAGCGGCCCCGCATACAGAAAATCGTAGCCATACAAATTTTCCCACTGGTAGGTCGCTGTCCAGGCCTCGAAGCTGTCGCCCGCAATCGGGTGTGTCGGCGAGCCCAGCGCGAGTACATACAGCACGATGGCCTCGTTGTAACCATCCCATCCATAGTTCAGAAATCCGCACTCGGGTTTCCAGCCCAGCCGGATGGTCGCATTGCCGTCCAGCGTCCACGACCAGTCGATGCGACGATAAAGCGCGTCGGCGATTCTGCGCAGTTCAATCTCCTCCTTCGTTTCGGCTGTGAAATAGCCGGCTGCCGTTAGCGCGCCGGCGATCAGCATCGCGGTGTCGATCATCGACAGCTCCGACCGCCACATGCGAACGCCGGTCTGCATGTCGAGAAAGTGGTAGTAGAAACCTTTGTAACCGGTTGCCTCCGGACTGCCGCTTTGATCGCTGTCGCGGAAGAAACGTAGCGTCGCGAGACTGCGTTCGACCGCATCGGCCCGCGTCATCCAGCCCCGCTCCACCGCGATCGGATAGGCCGACAACGCAAATCCAACCACCCCGATGCTGGCCGGCGAATTATCGCGCGAGGTGTCGGCGATCAGTCCGTTGGCCGGATTCACCGCCCGCAGGAAGTAGCTGAGTGCGGCGCGTTGGAGCTGGTCGAGCGTCTGCTCGGTCATTGGTGGCTCGCTGATCATGTGGCGGCGCCTCCGTCTGGCGGTTCGGGGGTAAGTTCCAGCGTGACGGCTGCGATCGCGTGCGGGGGAAGGTCGACGTCGAAGCGGACGGTGCCATCCGCGTAGGTCACATCAAACGACTCCTTCACGAGCCGGGAGGCGGCTTCGAGTTCCTTTACTTGCGCGCGGCTCAGATACTCGGGCTCGCCCATCTCGCGCCACCGCCTGCGCGGGTTCGCATGATCCTCGTCGATGCGCTCGATGGTGGCCGCAACGGGTGCGGGGGCATCGGTCAAACGGATTTCCACGTGCTGCATGACGATGTCGTGACGCGGCTGGGCGTGGTTGGTGAGAAACACCGTGATCGAACCACGCTTGCGAACGATCCAGACATCGACCGTCTCGTGCAAGCCGACGACTGGAAGCAGCTCGCTGCCGAGCTGGTGCAAGAGCTGGAAGGCGCGGTAGATCGGCTTTGGGATGCCATGGAGATTAAGCAGACCGAACCCGCCATGGAACGGGATTGAGGGAAAGTAGTTCTCCTCGAAGATGTCGGTGAAGGTCCAGTAGCTGTAACCCTCCACAAAGGGGTCCGTCCCCAGCACGATCCTGGCGGCGTAGGCCGCGGCAAACGGCTCGTCGTGGTAATGGTCCCGCGGATTGGAGGAGATGTTCCATTCGGTAAAATAGACGGGGCGTCCGCGCGCCTGTTCGCGTACGAGTTTCGCCCGGTCGCGCAGGAGGTCCCGCGGGCTGCTGGCGAGCTGCTCCTCCGTGTCCGCGCCCTCGAAGCCGAGTGGGTCGGTCGGATAGATGTGCGTGCTGATGAAGTCAACGGGCAGGCGGTTGTTTTCGCCGTAATCCCGCAGCTCCTCGACCCACGCGGTCATGGATGTCGCCGGGCCGCCGACGCGGAGCGACCCATCGATGGATTTGATCGCCTGCGCCGTATGTGCGTAGAGCTTGAAGTAGTCCTCTTGTGTGCCGGCCCAGAATGCCGGGAGATTCGCTTCATTCCATACCTCGAAGAACCACTGACGCACCTCGGCGATGCCGTAGCGTTCAACCCAATGGCCCACTAGTTTTCGGATGAGCGTGCTCCAAGCGTCGTAATCGTTGGGCGGCGTGATATTCCCCCGATAGTGAAAAACGGTTTCGGGCCCCGAAGCCAGCATCTCCGGCATGAAGCTCAGCTCGACAAAGGGGCGCATGCCGATCGACAGCAGGAAGTCGCAGATGCGGTCGGCGTTGAAGAAGGAGTAGAGCGGTTTGTCCTGGCGGGCGACGAGCGTGCCCATGTCATCCGAGAGCAGTCCGTGGAAGCGGACATGCCGGAAGCCAAGATCGTCGTGGCAGCGGCGGAGCTGCTCCTGCCAATCCGCGCGGAGTGCGAGCGGCGCGTGACCGCTGCCTACGGTGTGCTCCCAGGCGTGCTTCAGCGGCGTGCTCGCGGCCGACAGACGGGAGGTGAAGATCGCGGTCATGAGTGCCGCCTTCCCAGTTTGCGGTCGTGACCTGTGGCCGGTCTGGCATCGGTGTGAGTCGAGGACTTCATGAGCACGCTTTCTTTTTGGATTCGACGCCGCCGTCGGGGTTGTGCCAGCCACCGGGAGGGCTGACCCGCTCGGCATCCTTCGGCCCCCAAGTCCCCGGCTTGTATGCATGCACGGGCGTCTTCGCCTTCAGGGCCGCATCGACGATGCGCCAGGCTTCTTCCGAATAATCCTGTCGGGCGAAGAGCGCGGCGTCTCCCTTCATGGCGTCGCCGAGCACGCGCTCGTAGGCGGATGGCTCCTCGGTGCCTTGCTGGCGGCACGCCTCCAGTTCCACCAGCTTCCCGGACTTTTGGTCTTGGGGGTCGAGCACGTTAAGACCCAGCGCAAAGAGAATTTCTGGACTGATCTGCAAGCGCAACGTGTTGGCATCCAGCTCAAGGCCGCGCGGCCGATTGGCGGCTGGCCGGAGTCGGACCACCACCTCCGTGCAGGTGACCGGCAGACACTTCCCGGCCCGGAGATAAAATGGGACTCCCCGCCAGCGATCCGTATCGATGTCCAGTTGCATGGCCGCAAAGGTCTCCACTTTGGAATCCGGCGCCACGTCCTGCTCCTTGCGGTAACCCTGAAATTGCCCGCGCACGAGGTTCTGTTTTTTCAGCGGCGTGGTGGCTTTGAGAACGTTTACTTTGGCGTCGCGAAGCGACTCACTGTCGGGGCCCGCCGCGGGTTCCATGGCCAGGTGGGTCAACACTTGGAACAGGTGATTTTGCATCACATCGCGGATCGCCCCGGTTTCCTCGTAGAAACCACCCCGGCCTTGGACACCGAAGTCTTCCGCCAGTGTGATTTGCACGCTCTCGATATGATGACGGTTCCAAACTGGCTCCAGCAACGCATTCGCAAAGCGGAAAAAGTGCAGGTTGTTCACCGGTTGTTTCCCGAGGTAATGGTCAATTCGGAAGATCGCCGACTCGTCAAAGATGCTGAGGAGAATCCGATTGAGTTTCTTGGCGGAGGCCAAATCGCGGCCGAAGGGTTTTTCGATAAGCGCGCGCGCCCCCTTGGCGCAGCCGGAGGCTTCTAGGTGTTTCACCACGACGTCGAACATTTGGGGCGGAATGGCGAGGTAATGCGCTGGGTGACGGGCCTTGCCCAGAGCCTTGCGCAGCGTCTGAAAGGTTTCCGGAGCGGAATAGTCCACGCTGACATAGCGCAAAAGACCGCAGAGTTTTTTGCTCGCCGCAGAATCGGAAACTCCATGCTTCTTGATGCTCTCACGCGCCCGCTTCCGGAGTTGGTCGTCGGACCAGTCCGAGCGGCCCACCCCGATGACCGGCACGTCGAGCTGACCGCGTTTCACCAGCGCGTGCAACGCCGGGAATATTTTCTTGAACGCCAGATCACCCGTGGCACCGAAGAAAACCAGGGCGTCGGAATTGGATTGTTGCTTTGGTTTCTTCTTCATGGTGTTGTTCCTCGGCGGCTGGCGAATTAGTGGTGCTGGTTAAACTCGCATCAAATCGGCAGCCTGCCTGCTTTTAACTCAAAAACTTGTTTAGGTGCGCTCCGACCTCGTCCGGCTTTTCCTCGATCAGCCAATGTCCGGCGTCCTTGATCCAGACTCGCTCGGCATTCGGAATCGCTGCGGCCAGCTTGTCGGCGTATGCAAGAAAGCCATCGTGGCCACACCCATTCGAGTGCATGATCCAGCGCACCGCGGCGCCCGCGACGCCCGCAACGATCGCCGCCGAGCGTGAGCCGCCGCGCGCAGGCGAAGTGCCGCATCATCCTGTCCATCGTGTGCATCCATGTTGAATCTCTTCATGCGGCGAACTTATGGATTCACATGGATGGACAGGATGAACAGGATCAACAGGATTAACAGAGGGCCATAGTGGCCACACCCATTGGACTGCATGATCGAGCGCACTACGGCGCCCGCAACGATCGCAGCCGAGCCCCGATTCGCCGAGCGCGAGCCGCCGCGCGCAGGCGAAGTGCCGCATCATCCTGTGCATCCATGTTGAACCTCTTCATGCGGCGAACTCTGGGATGGAGTTGACATTGGACACAGCCGCTGGCCACATGCGACGGATGGGACAGCGCACGCCGCGGTTTGTCGTCGTCGGCGATCGCCGCGCAGGATGCATCCCCAAAACACGTACAACGCCGCAGGCACCGGCACGTACGCGTACGTCGCTTGATCGAAGATCGCCGCCTATGGTGGTGCCGAAGCGATGTTGAATACGACCGCGAACCCAGCGAACTTCAGTGCGGCGCCGCCGGTCGGAAGTCCGGCAATGCTGAAACGCCCGAGCATGGTCGCCGAAAGCAGTTGCGAGCCGTCGTGCAACGTGACGTCGGTTGCATAGCCCTGAAAAGCCGGCGGGTTCCCATTGGCCCAACCTGCGTTCGTTCCCAGACAGACGAGCACACCGGATCGTCGATGAACGTCGGCGCCAACACTGTCGCGTTCGGCAGCCCTCGAACGGCAATCCGATTGTCACGAACGAATCAGCGAGCGGATGAGCCGCGCTTGTGACCGGTAGCCAAGTTCCGCCACTCGGACAGGCGCCCGCCGCGTCGTCATGGAACCACGTCGATCCGCCGAAGAGGCTGACATCACCCGCGACGCCAGCCACCTGTCATTCGAGCGACGGCAAGTCGGCGTAGAGATCGATCACGCTGAATAGCTGCCCACCCTCTTGTACAACGTACGCATCGGCGTACAAGGAGACAAAACCTGCGACGCCAGTGCTTGAAATTGACGCGGCAAACGCCAGCGAGATCGCGAAGAGCGCGGCTACCGGCAAGTACGAGCGACTCGGCCTCATCATCGGAAGCATTTCTGGGCCGCACCCCACGCACCTCCCTTGGGGTAAAGTGTGGCAAGGACTTCTTGGTCGTATCGCGGAGACGTAACGGTGTCATCTCCGAGCGGCATTTGCGGAAGACATCGCAAAACCTTGTGCCTTCATTCACCAAGATCTGGCCGACCTCCCATGCGCGACGCACGAGCGGGTGGGCGCTGGCGTTTCCCGGACCCACGCACGTCACCTCCAGCGGAAAGGGACTCCGTCTGCCTTGGGTCGCGTGTTGCTCCCAACGCCAGTCCACACTCTTACGTCGCCTCGGCCCGCGCCGGCCGCTATCCGAACGGGTGCCGTTGCAACGGTGACGCGCACCGGTCCCGTTGCGCTACGCCTCACCCGAGTCACCCGCTGGGATGCGGGAGACGGCGGTTCACGCCGACCGACGCCTGAGGGTCGAAGCCGCTCTTGGCGAGCTCGATGACCTGACGCGCGACATCGGTCACCGGCGTGATCGAGCCCGCAACAATGAGCGCGTTGTCGCGCACTACGGCGGTGCCGTGACCGACGACGCCGCGGAGCGACGAGTCGTGATCGGCGAAGATGCCTATCTGCCCCTTGGGGATGTCGACATGCCATTCATGACATGCACCATTATCCGCGCCAAGCTCTTCTGGCCTTAGAAATTTGCGGCCTCGATTGACGGCGGACACCAGTAGCGGCGATCTGGGCGCCGGACATTCGCCGTCTGCTGGGCGCGAGCGCTGCCATCACCGCCAAGGTCCGTTCCGGGTCAGTTTATGAACTTGGATGTCCCGTCGTACCGCGATCGGCGAGGACGACTGCGCGGCGATAGACATCGAGCTTCTCGAAGAGGAAGGGCATTGCTGTTCAAGAAAGACCGTGCTGGTCGGTCCGTGCGCGGCGAGAATCAAGAAAGCAGAGAAAGAGCAGCAGAGCAGCCGTGGCAGACCGAAGCCGCCTTTGTATTTATTTTTCTGCTGTCTGCTTTTTGTGGCGACTGCTCTCGATTGACGAAAGAAGACCGCCCTGCCCCCAACTTCGGGGCAGGGCGGTCTTCTTTCGTCAATCGGGGCGACAGGATTTGAACCTGCGGCCTCTTGGTCCCGAACCAAGCGCTCTACCAAGCTGAGCTACGCCCCGGAAATGGTCGCTCTGGATATCTGCCGCTAACAAACCGAATGTGTCAACTGAAACATCTGCATCTACGCGCATCGGCCCCATCTCGAATGGGCTGCCAGTGGGCGGTGAGGGACTCGAACCCCCGTAGGCGTTAGCCAGCAGATTTACAGTCTGCCCTCGTTGGCCACTTGAGTAACCGCCCCGCTATGAAATCCGGCCGCTGAACCCGGCTGCTGAACCCGGCTGGTGAACCCGACCGGCACTCGACGACGCTGGCGGCCGGCGAGGGGTCGCGAGTATAGCCGGAGCGGCGACCTCCGCAACCACCGTGACTGCCGCGTTCCGTTCGATTCTCGTTGTTTCGGGGGTAGCCCTCCCGGTTCGGAGTAGGCTCCGCCAATGGCCGTTGCGACCCAAACTCTGCCTCATCTCATGCAGTGCATGGAGGTTTGGGGCGGTAATCGCGCCGCCGACCATGGCGTCGTGATGCCCGGGCTCGATGCGTGGATCTTCAGCCTGCCTTTGTCCACCAACGCCGACGCGGACCAGGCGGGCGGCGATGTGCACTTTGTCTCGAGCTGCGGAACCGGTCGTATCGCGCGCATGGTTCTCGCCGACGTCAGCGGGCACGGTCAAACGGTCGCCGCGGCCGGGCAGTCGCTCCGAACACTGATGCGCCGCTACATGAACTATCTCGATCAGACGCGATTTGTCGAAGCGCTCAACCGCGCATTCTCGGTGCCTGAGGTCGCGTCGGGGCGTTTTGCGACGAGCATCGCCATGACGTTCTTCGCGCCGACCGCGCGACTCGATCTTTGCAACGCCGGGCATCCGCGACCCCTGCGGTATCGCGCACGCAGTCGTTCGTGGGACTTCCTCATCGCGCCGGAAATGAATGGGAAGGACGACACCGGCAACAGCGAGGGGTTTGCAAATCTTCCGCTGGGCATCTTGGAGCCCACGCGCTATGAGCAGTTCGGAATCTCGCTCACGCCCGGTGACCTCATCCTTGCGTACACGGACGCCGTCACCGAGTCGCGCTCGCCCGGTGGCGAGTTGCTTGGCGAGGCGCGGCTTCTTGACATGGTGCGATCACTCGATGCCGCGAAGCCCGGCGAGCTGTTAGCCGAGCTGCGCGATCGACTCGACGCGTGGCGCGGAGGCGAACCGGTTGACGACGATCTCACGTTGCTACTGCTTCGGCACAACGGCGTCGGTACACAAGCGCCGCTCTTGCGGCGCCTCGCGGCGTCGGTGCAGTTCCTCGGCGCCATCGCACGGAACTTGGTTCCGATCGGAACCCGCCCGCCAATTCCGTGGCCCGAATGGAGGAAAGAAAACTTACTCGGGGCGCTGGTGCCGAAGATCGCGAGAAGTTGGAGTGCGCCGACGGAGGGTCCGTGAACGGTCGGGCATGCCACAGAACTCGCCGCCGCTCTGGTTGCGGACGTCGCTGACGCTCGCCGCCCTCCACGCTCCGCTCTCGTGGCTCATGTCGTGGCTCATATGGTTCGACGATGACCTCGGCTACCAGCGCAGCTTGCTGGCGCTATGGCTCGCCTCAGCAATGGAAGCCCTCGTTGCAGCGGGAACAGTCGTTGGCGTCGTCGCGCTGATGCGGTCAAGCTAAAAGATGTGCGCCATTCTCGGAGGCGCGACCGTCGTTGCGTCGTCGACTATCAGCTTCGTGGTGTACCTGCTGGCGCGGATGTGAAGGCGTTCTCACCTCACGAGCGCCCCAATGCGCCGCGAGCCCAACGTGTCACCCGACTCGCGCGCCCACCTCGTCGCCCGCAAAGAGATGGGTTTCGCCCGCATCGAGTCCGATCGGTACACGCTCGCCCTCGGTGAGCGCAGTGGTTGACTCAACCCGCGCAATGAGGCGATGCGGTCCGCAGCGAAGCGCGACCTCTGCGCGGTCGCCGAGTCGCTCGACGCGCCCAACTAACGCCTCGCCGGTCCACCGCATCAAGGTTGCGTCGCGACCGACGCGTAGCCGATCCGGCCGCACGCCAATCGTGATCGGACCGGGATTCGCCCCAATCGCTTTGCCCCGCGGAAGCTCGACTGTGATGGCATCCGCGACGAAGCGCTCGCCGGCGTCACTCCGATGCATCCGCCCGTCAATGAGGTTGATGGTCGGCGTTCCCACGAAGCTGGCGACGAAGCGATTCGCGGGCTTCGCGTACACCTCGATGGGCGGGCCAATCTGCTGAATCACGCCGTCCCTCAGGACAACCAGTCGATCACCGAGTCCCATCGCTTCTTCTTGGTCGTGCGTCACGTACACCATCGTTGCTTTGAGTTGGCGATGGAGTTCGCGCAGCTCGCCGCGCATCTCGACCCGCATGCGCGCGTCAAGATTCGAAAGCGGTTCGTCGAAGAGAAACACCTTCGGCTCGCGCGCGATCGCGCGGCCGACGGCAACGCGTTGTCGCTGCCCTCCGGAAAGCTCGCGCGGAAAGCGGTCCAGGTAAGGGACAAGTCCGAGCGTCTCTGCGGTCGCGGTCACCTTCGCCATGATCGCCGCTGACTCGACCTGCCGATGCCGGCGATACTCACGCGAGGCGAGTGAACGCCATACGCTGCCATGTACACGCCTTCGCTCCAGGCCAAAAGACATATTGGCGCGCACCGAAAGGTGCGGATACAGCGCGTAATTCTGAAATACGAACGCTATGTCACGATCGCGCGCTGGCACGTCGTTCACGACGCGCCCATCAATCCTCAGTGTGCCGTCGGTGATCTCTTCGAGCCCCGCGATCATGCGCAGAATCGTGCTCTTCCCGCACCCAGACGGCCCAACTAACACCACGAGCTCGCCATCGCGAATCGAGATCGAAGCGTCGCGCACAGCCCGCACCGACGCGCTACTCACGTAGGTCTTACCAATCTTGTCTAACTCAATGGTCGCCAAGCGCTACTCCATTCTCTCGCTGCGTTGAACCGCTTCTGTCATTCCTCACCCCTTCACCGCACCGCGCCCCAACCCTTCGATGAACTGCTTCTGCGCCGCGAAGAACAGCACGATGCACGGCAACATCGTGACCAAGCTCGCTGCCATCAAGAGGTTCACCTTGTTCACTCCGCCGTATTGGTTCCGAAACGAGTTGAGCGCCACCGCGAGTGTCGCCTGTTCATCCGATTGCAAATACACGAGTGGTCCCATGAAGTCGTTCCAGACGTAGACGAAGGTGAACACGGCGCAGATCGCGGACACCGGCCGACACAGTGGCAGCGCAATGTTCCACCAGATGCCAAGCCAACCGTGTCCGTCGATCGCTGCCGCTTCGACAAGCGACTCGGGAATCTGGGCGATGAACTGTCGATACATGAACACGAAGAACGCGTTCGCGAAGAACGCGGGGACGACGAGCGGCAGCATCGTGTCGATCCAGCCGAGCGAACGAAAGAGGAGAAACAGCGGGATCAGCGTCACTTGGCCAGGCAGCATCATCGTGGCGAGCATCACCACGAAGAGCGCGCCGCGTCCACGAAATCGCACCCGCGCAAATGCGAAACCGACGAGGCTCGAACTCAAAATTGTCGCGACCACGACGAGGCTTGTTATGACCACGGAGTTTGCGAGCGCATCGAGAAATCCGTCCCAGCGCCGCGATCCCATCTGCGCCAAGGCATCGGGGTAGTTGTGCCACTGTGGATCGGTCGGAATCAGTCGCGCTAAATCACCCGAAACGGTCGCGGCTTGTGCGCGGTCGGGTGTGAGGAGGCTCACGCATGCCATCCACACAAGCGGCGCAAGCATCACGCACGCACCGATTGCGAGCATCGCGTGCGAGGAGACTCGACTGAGGATCGAGCGGCGACCGTTCATCGCTTCATGCCCTCGTAGTAGACGAATCGGCCGCTAGTTTTGAGGAGCACCATCGTGATTGCGAGCACGATGACAAGCAGTATCCACGCCATCGCCGATGCATAGCCCATCGCGTACAAGTCAAATGCTTGGTTGTAAAGGTACAGCACGTAGAAGCGAGTGAGATCGCCCGGCTCGCCTGCGGTCATCACGAACGCTTGCGTGAAGACTTGAAAGCTGCCGATGAGCGCCATCAGCGTGTTGAACAGCACGACCGGCGAGAGCAGCGGCAACGTAATCGCGAAGAAGCGGCGCGCGCGTCCGACGCGATCGATCTCGGCCGCTTCGATGAGTTCGTGTGGAACGTTCTGTAGTCCAGCGAGGTAAATCATCATGCTGCCGCCAACCATCCAAAAGCTCATGAGAGCGAATGCTGGCATGCCCCAGCGCGCGGCGTCGGCGCCGAACCACTCTGGTGGTGTTTGGCCAAAGAGTGCACAGAGTGGTCGAAGCGCCGCGTTGATGAGTCCGGCGTCGGGATCGAACACCCAGCGCCAGAGCACTGCGACACCGACGCCCGCGAGCACACTGGGCAAGTACCACGCGGCGCGATAAATCTCGACGCCGCGCACCTTCGCGTTCATCAAAAGTGCCGCCAAGAGCGCGACGATCTGACCACCGGGGACAGCGATCAACACGTAATAGAGCGTTACCCACAAGCTCGTCCGAAATCGTGTGTCGTTCGCGAAGAGTTCGACGTAGTTGCCAACCCCAATGGCAGACGCTTGATCGAGCGTCGAAACGCCCTGCCAACTCGAGAGACTCAGCAGGAAGCTCATCACGATCGGGAACAACATGAACACCGCGAAACCGATGAGCCAAGGTGAGACGAGCAACAGTCCCGCGCGCTCTTCGCGCCGCGCAGACAGCGAGCGCACGCCCCGGGCGTAGAAACCAACTGCGAGCATGAGCGCGACGGCAAGGAGGAACGCGCCTCCGATGGTGACGCCGCGCCACGGAAAGGGCGTGGGTGCGCGAGCGCCAAGCGGAGACGCACGATGGCCGCGCCACGCGGCGTCGAAATCGGTGATTGCCGCGTCAAGCGACAGATCTGCGGTTAAGAGCGCCTGATTCAGGCGCGTTCCGAGGAGCTGTTCAAACACTGGGTCCGCGGGCCAATCGACAACGCGCACGTCGCACGTTGGATCGCTCATCGGCGCGAGAAATGCGAGGTCGCTCTCGGGTTTCTGCGTCGGGTCGTTGAACGCTTCGCTCTCGGAAACAGTCTTGAGCGACGGAATCGCGAGGCCGAGCCTCGCCTGCGCCGCTTGTCCTTCTGCGCTCGTCAGCCAGCGCAACAGCTTCCACGCTTCCGGCTTGTGCTTCCCGAGTGCTGACATCGACCACGACACCGTCGCGATGATGTTCGACCTCACGCTGCCGCGCGGAAGCGGTCGGAAGTCCCAGTCAAAGTCTTTGATCCGGCGATACTCGGGCACGACCCAGCGTCCGAATGGACCGGCCATGCCGACCTTGCCAGTCGCGAACACTGCCGCACCCGTAGCTAACTTCGACCTGCCGCTCGTGAGCGTGTTCGTTTCGTCGTGACGCCACGAGCGCAATCGTTCGAGGGTTGCGTATACCGTCGGATCGCGCAGGCGAATCTGATCGAACGAATCGCCACGAACATCGACGCCCTCCGTGCGCAGGTAGGCGCGCACGATAAACGGCCACGTGACGAACTCGCTCCCGGTGATGCCGTCAAGTTTCGCGAGTCCGCGGGCAGCCGTGAGATAGTCGTCCCAGGTCCAGTCGACCGGAGGCAGTGGAACGCCTGCCTTCGCAAAGAGATCTTTGTTGATGTAGAAGCCAACCGTCGTGAAGTCTTTCGGTATTCCGTAGAGCGTGCCACTCCCGACGAGCGTGCCGTCATAACGAAATGCGTTGACGGTGGCGGGCCAGAAGTCGTCGAGTACGAGTCGATCTGGATCGTGCGCTGCGTCGTCAGCCGCTATGTAACTCTCAAGCGGCTCCATGATGCCGAGCGATGCAAAACTCGCGACGCGCTCCGAGCCGACGTAGAAGAGGTCAGGCGGATCGCCCGCGGCGAGCATCGTCTGAAGCTTGGTGTAAAAACCAGCGGAATCGCCGGGATTGATGCGGCGAACCCGCACGCCGGGATTCGCCGCTTCGAAGGTCCGGAGCGAGCGCTCGACGATCTCGTCCTCTTCGGGCCCGCCTTCGCCGGACCAGTGCAGGACGACGAGCTCGGTGCCCTCGGTCTTCGCAACAACCCGTCCGAACTCGCGCACGCCAACTCGAGCGAACGACCAGACGACGAGTGCGATCGCCACCGACGCGAGCGTGAAAGACGCAGCGCGTGCCACAAGTGCGCCGATCCCGCCGCGCGAGAGCATGGGGGGAGAGTATAAAGCGTTTCTCCCGTGAAACTCCGCACACACAAATTCAGTCGTGCTCTTTCTGTCGGGTCCGCCATTGGCCTAGCGCTTGGCGCAAGCTCGATGCTCGCGGGCGCGCCGCAGAAGGCAACGCCGTGGCCGCCGACGGAACCAGTCATCGCGCGGCCAACGGAGTCGACCTCGAGCTCACCGCCGTCGGTCACGCTCAAGGAACGCGGCGACAATACTGGAGACGGTTCTTGGGATGTCGCGTTCTCTTTCAAGATCGATCGTGCGGTAAAGCGCGTCGTCGTTGCTGGCGACTTCAACGCGTGGAATCGTGATGCACTCGCGATGAGCAAGGGCGCGGACGGCATCTGGCGTGCGACGACGACGTTGAAACCCGGCGCGTGGCAATACAAGTTCGTGATCGACGGCGACACGTGGTTGCAAGATCCGCGCAATCCCGAGGGCACGAACGACAACAACGGCGGCTTGAACTCTGTGCTCAAACTTGGCGCGCTCGCGAATCTCTCGAAGAGCGCCGCCAAGGCGGGCGATGGCGTGATCGGCGCGATCGGTCTCGCGCACGAATCTGAAAAACCGCTGTATCTCCAGCACGAATCGCCTTCGCCGCCAGAGTCTGGCGGCCGCTGGCTCGTGCGCTTTCGCACACTCGCTGGCGATGTCGATGCTGTTGACGTGCTCGCGCGAGGCACCGACGTCGCGCCCATGTCGCGCGTCGCAGCGTCTGAACTCTTTCAATTCTGGGAAGCCGAACTTCCCCCACTCAATGAAGGCACGCCCTACACCTTCCGCGTGCGCGATGGAGCAACCGTGGCTCGACACCACACCACGTATTCACTCGCAACGACGGGATCTCCGCTGCGCACACCTGAGTGGGCGAAGAACGCGATTTGGTATCAGATCATGCCCGATCGTTTTCGCAGCGGTTCATCTGACAATGATCCGCGTCAAGTCCTGCCATGGACCAGCGACTGGTATGCACCGACGGCGTGGGAGAAGGAGTCGGGCAAGGAGTTCTATGGATACGTTTTCGATCGTCGGTATGGCGGCGATATTCAAGGTGTGCGCGAGAAGCTCGGCTACATGAAGGAGCTCGGTGTAAACGCCATTTACCTCACGCCGGTGTTTGAATCGCCTTCGCTGCACCGCTACGACGCGACGAGCTACATCCACGTCGCCGAGATGCTTGGTGTGACCGGCGACTATGCGAAGGCCGAAGCAAAGGAAGATCTGCTCGATCCGAAAACGTGGAGTTGGACCGGCAGCGACAAGCTGTTCCTTGAGTTCCTGAAGGAAGCGAAACAGCAGGGATTCCGCGTGATCATCGACGGCGTGTTCAATCATGTTGGCACGCTGTATCCCGCATTCAAGGATGCACAGAAGAACGGCAAGAAGTCTCGTTTCGCCGATTGGTTCTCCGTCAAGAGTTGGGAACCGTTTGAGTATGAAGGCTGGGCCGGATTCGGCGCGATGCCGGTCTTCAAGAAAGATGAGAAGCACGGCATTGCGAGTGCGTCGGTGCGGAAGCACCTGTTCGATATCACGCGGCGCTGGATGGATCCGAACGGTGACGGGGATCCATCCGACGGCATCGACGGCTGGCGCCTCGACGTGCCGAATGAAGTGCCGATGCCGTTCTGGCGCGAGTGGCGCACGCTCGTCAAATCGATCAACCCTGATGCCTATATCGTTGGCGAGATCTGGCAGCGGGCGGACGATTGGCTGGACGGAAAGTCATTCGATGCCGTAATGAATTATCCGTTCGCGGAAGGTGCGATCGCATGGGTGGGCAACCGCGCGAAGAAAATCACGGTGAGTGAACTCGATCGGCGCCTCGCCGAGTTGCGCCTCGCGTATCCGAGTGAGGCGACGTACGTGCTTCAGAATCTTCTCGATAGCCACGACACCGATCGTGTGGCGTCGATGATGATGAACCCCGATCGCGACTACAACCGCGACAATCGACCGCAAGACGGCGCGAAGAATTACATCGCCGCGAAGCCCGATGGGCTGGCGTATCGCAAGGTGCGTCTACTCGCGCTCTTGCAGATGACCTATGTTGGCGCGCCGATGATCTGGTACGGCGACGAGGTCGGCATGTGGGGTTCGAGCGATCCGACGAATCGCAAGCCGATGCTGTGGAACGATCTCGGCCCGTATGTCCGCGGCGAGGACAACCGTCCGATGGACGAGCAGTTCGCTTGGTACCGCAGCGTCATCGCACTGCGGAATGCGCTGCCGCCGCTGCGCACCGGCAGCTTTCGCACGCTCCTTGCCGATGACGCGAATGACGTGTGGGTGTTCGAGCGCAGGCTCGGCGATTCGACGGTCATCGTCGCATTGAACGCAAGCGACGGCGATGCGACGGTGACGCTTCCCGGGCTCAACCCGCCAGCGGCCGGGCTCAACCCGCAAGCGGATTGGCGCGAAGTGTTCTTCTCTGTCGCGACTCCAGCATTCGTGTCCGGCGGGCACACTCCGTCTGCGGATTTTCCGCGTGTCACTGTGCCCGCGCTCGGTGGGCGCGTGTGGGAACGCGCGACGCCGGAGCGGGCGAAGTGACGCCGGTGCCCACTCCACATCCACTCGTCGCGCGGCGCGCCAGCGGCGTCTTGCTGCATGTCTCGTCGCTCCCGAGCCATCGCGCCGGTGGTGGGCACGGTATCGGCGATCTCGGTCCGTCCGCCCATCGCTTCGTCGATTGGTTAGACCGCGCTGGTCAGACCTTCTGGCAGATGCTGCCGACTGGTCCGATCGGCCCCGGCAATTCGCCGTACTCGTCGATGTCGGCGTTCGCTGGCGAAGAACTCTTCGTATCGCTCGACGCGCTCGTGAAGGACGGTTTGTTAGCTGGCGCTGCACTGGTCGCGCCAAGGGCGCTCGGTCGCGGACACACGCACTATGACGAGGCGCGCGCCTTCAAGCGTCCGCGCCTGCTCGCCGCATTCATCGAATTCGTCGATCGTGGCGACGATCGTGGTGCGGCGTATCACGCGTTTGTCAGGCGCAGTGAATCGTGGCTCAATGACTGGTGCGCTTTTGCGACCGAGCGCTCGGGTGGCGACGCCGACTATCACGCATTCATTCAGTTCGCGTTCGACGCGCAGTGGCAGGCGTTGCGAGCAGCGGCGCTCGCGAAGGGCGTGCGACTGATTGGTGACGTGCCGATATTCGTCGGACTCGATAGTGCTGACGTTGCGGCGCATCCTGAACTGTTCCGACTTCGCCGCGACGGCACGCCCGAGGTGCTCACTGGTGTGCCGCCCGACGATTTCTCGAAGACAGGGCAACTCTGGGCGCAGCCGCATTACCGCTGGGCCGCGCATCGTCGCGATCACTTCCGTTGGTGGACGCAGCGATTCGTGCGCGCCGCTCAGCTCTTCGATCTCGTCCGGATCGACCACTTCATCGGTTTTCATAACGCGTATGAAGTGCCCGGCGACGCGAAGAATGCGAAGAAGGGGGCGTGGAAGCCAATGCCTGGGCGAGAGCTTTTGACGGTGGTCAAACGCAGGCTCGGCGCACTGCCGCTCATCGCCGAAGACCTTGGCCACGTGAGTCCTGCGGTGCATGCGCTGCGTGACAGCTTTGGTTTGCCCGGCATGAGGATCGTACAGAATGCGTTCTATTCCGACGCGTCAAACGACCTTCCGTGCAAGCATCCCACGCTCGCGGTCGCCTATCCCGGCACCCACGACAACGAGACTGCGCGAGGGTGGTGGAGCCGCCTTCCTGCCGACGCGCGTCGCCGCTTTCGGACCTACGTTGGTGCGTCGCGCGAAGCGCCATGGGAGTCGCTTCTCCGCATCTCGATGCAGTCGTCGGCGAACATTGCCATCGCGCAGCTTCAAGACGTTGTTGGCTCTGGGCCGGCGACGCGCATGAATCTGCCGGGCACACCGCGCGGCAACTGGACATGGAAGGCCGACGCGGCGATGCTCTCCGCTTCGGCCGCGCAGCGCTTGAGAGCACTCGCGCGGGCGACTGGCCGCCTTCCCTCGGCACCAGTCTGAAGGAGAGACGACGTCCGATGAGTAAAGTGCTGTCGCCCGCGATCGTTCGCGAACGCCTCCGTGAACTCGCGATGAACCTGTGGTGGACGTGGAACGAGGTTGGGCAACGCCCGTTCGCGGCGCTCGATCCGGTGCTGTGGGAAGCGTCAAAACGCTCACCGCTCCACGTGATTGATGGTGTCAGTGAAGCGAAGTTAGCTGCGTCTGTCGAAGACGCGAACTTCTGCACCGCGCTCGAAGATGCCCGCGTCGCGCTCGTGAGCTACCTTGAGCGCAAGCCGTGGTTCGCGCGAACCGCGAAGGCGCGGGAACGCTCGATGAAGGTTGCGTACTTCTGCTCTGAGTTCGCGATCCACGAGAGCGTGCAGCAGTATGCCGGTGGACTTGGCGTGCTCGCTGGCGACCATGTGAAAAGTTGTTCCGACCTCGGCATTCCGTTCGTTGGTATCGGATTGCTGTATCGGCACGGCTACTACATCCAAGAGCTTTCTGAGTCGGGCGACACGCATGTTCTCTATCCGCGCTACGACTTCCGCGTGATGCCGATTGTCGAGACCGGCGTTCGCATTCGCTGTCCGATCGGCGACCGCACTGTCGAGGCGCGGGTCTGGAAGATGATGGTAGGGCGCTCGACGCTTTATCTGCTCGACGCCGATCTCCCCGCGAATGCGCCCGAAGATCGCATGCTCACGGAAGGCTTGTACAAAGGTGAGCCCGAGCTGCGCATGCGGCAGCAGGTGTTGCTCGGCATCGGCGGCGCGATGGCGCTCGCGGCGCTGAAGGAACCCATCACGGTGTTCCATCTGAACGAGGGGCACGCAGCGTTTTGTTGCGTGGAGCGCCTTGCCCGCGCGGTAGAAGGCGGCGCTTCGCTCAAGGAAGCAATCGAACGCGTGCGATCGACGACGGTATTCACGACGCACACGCCCGTGCCCGCCGGGCACGACCGCTACCAGCCGCTCGCTGCTGCGCAGGCGCTGCAATCGGTCCTCGATCGCGCGGGTCTCGACCGAACAACGTTTGCCGATCTTGGTCGCGAGCGCCCCGGCGATGAAGCCGAGACGGTCTGTATGACGGTCATCGCGCTCCGGCTCGCGCAGCACGTCAACGGCGTCGCAGCGCTGCACGGAAGAGTGAGTCGTGAGATGTGGAAGTCGGTGTACCGCGTGAACGATGCGAAGCACGTGCCGATTGGTCACGTCACGAACGGCGTGCATCCGCGCACGTGGATGCGCCCTGAAGCGGAGACGTTCTGGCGGCGGCAAATCGGGCTCGATCTCGACGACGCGACACCGAGCATCTCGCGCTGGAGTGACGCACGCGACGCCGATCCTGAAGAGTTCTGGGCGCTGCGCACGTCGTTGCGGGCGCAGCTCGTTCACTTCATTCGCGATCGTCTTGTTCGCCAAGCCATGCGGCGCTGCGAAGACGTCGATTCGATTGCAGAAGCGGTGTCGATGCTGCGAAACGACGTGCTGACGATTGGATTCGCGCGGCGCTTCGCGACCTATAAACGCGCACCGCTCATTTTCCGCGACATGAAGCGGCTGTTGCGGCTGCTCGGCGACGAGGAACGACCGCTTCAGATTGTCTTTGCTGGTAAAGCGCATCCGCGCGACAAAGGCGGGCAAGACTTCGCGAAGACAGTGTTCGAAATGACTCGGGAGGAAGGGCTGCGCGGCAAGGTCGTGCTGGTTGAGGAGTACGACATGCGCGTCGGCCGCGAACTCGTCGCCGGATGCGACGTGTGGCTGAATAACCCCGTGCGCCCGCACGAGGCAAGCGGTACGAGCGGCATGAAGCCGCCGATGCACGGCGGGATCAACTGTTCAATTCTCGACGGCTGGTGGCCCGAGGGGTACGACGGCAAGAATGGCTGGGCGATCGGCGACGACACCGAATTTGAAGGCGAAGCCCGCGACGCGCGTGACGCAGCGAGTCTGTACGACTTGCTCGAATACGAAATCATCCCCGAGTTCTACGACCGCACGCGGAAGGGTCTACCGACGAAGTGGATCCGCCGCGCGCTGCGCAGCGCGTCCACCGTCGCGAGCGTGTTCAACACGCATCGCATGGTGGGGGAGTACCTCACGAAGTACTACCTCGTCGCGCACGCGGGGTAGAGCTGCTAGAGCACATTCCGCTCAAGGACTGTTAGCCCCAATCGCCAAGCACGATCCCGAGGTCAATGCCGTTCACGACACCGTCGTCGTTAAGGTCGCCAGGCATGTCAGGCAGCGCATATTCCTTCCCCCAGAATTCGATGATCGCCAAGATGTCGCGCTCGTCAACCTTGCAGTCGATCGTCGCGTCACCAGCCCGAGTTCGA
>Ga0163155_10002300_pt1 | contig 21595 bp, 23 predicted proteins | sample OliLakLV19SP4G1_FD_148611 | JGI IMG/M metagenome (GOLD analysis project Ga0163155, IMG submission 148611) | Freshwater microbial mat bacterial communities from Lake Vanda, McMurdo Dry Valleys, Antarctica - Oligotrophic Lake LV.19.SP4.G1 | ecosystem: Environmental > Aquatic > Freshwater > Lake >... | reverse complement strand
AGCCTCGTTGAGTCTTGAGTACACTGCCATTGCTATAGCGTTTTCAAATAAACCCCTGGTTCAGCAATCAGGGGTTTATTGTTTGCAGATTGGGCGATCGCCCAATGAGATCGCCCAATGAGATCGCACTCTGCGGTTGGATTATATCGAGTCTGCATCGCCCCTGAACATGCGATCGGCTGGGAATTGGGATTCCTAAAAGCTGCCATCCTCTAAAACAGCATCTGAATAAGCTGCTGCCTCTTGAGGATCTTTGAGAGACTCAACTAGATAAGAATGATAGTTCCTACTCGTTGGCATTTTCACGTTGGTTGAAGTTAGCCCAGAACTGTTTAGCCCTTAAGATGTCTTGATCGCCCTCGCCGCAAGTCAGATTGAGCATCATTAAGCCCTCGACTGCAAACCATCGGGTGAAATGCCACAACAACAGATTGGGCGATCGCGCTATTGAATCTGAACAGTGTTCACAATGATTTCCATGACTCTAGCTAACTGTGTATCGTTACTTAACAGCACGGCATTAACTGATAAAGCGGTCGCACAAATAAGTGCATCCGGCAACTTTAATCGATATTTTTTACGCAACAAGATAGTCGCATTTTTCACATCCTCATCCACACCTATCACTATTACCTGAGCCAAAAGTTGTCGAATCCTAGACTCTTCAACCTGAGAAATCGTTGGATACGAAAGCAATTCCATCTCACTAATTATAGAAAGATAGAACTCACCGACAGGCAAAGGATTCAGAAGTCGTCCACCCAGAAGATATAAAGCAACATTTGTGTCGAGCGCATATCGGCTGGCTGTCACGTCCATTCGTCTCGAATTCGGCACTGAAACGTGATTGGCTCTTCTTTGAGTTGAATCACGCTACTGAATGAATTGAGATCAATCACCCCTTTAGAGCGAGTGTGATCGCCGGACTGGATTAACTGCGCTTTTAACCAGGTCTGCTCTTCCGGGGATAATGCCAGAATTAGTTGCTTGATTGACTCCACTAGTTGAACATTCATGACGTGCTAGTCTTCTAGAGATCGTTCTTTCATCGTACTCTCCCTGTCTCATGTCTTCTCTCTCAATTTTGCTGTAATCTCTGCGACCCTCAAGCCCGAAATCTAGTCTGTGCCGCTTTCTGACTCTGCTGAAACTTCGCCGGGAACGCTGGGCGGAATATTTTCTAGGGCTGTGAGTACCTGTAACACTTCTTTCACCACGGGAGCGGCGATAGTGCCACCATATCCGCCCCCCGCAGGCTCATCGATTACCGCAAGGACGACATAACGAGGTTTGTCAGCGGGAAAAATCGAAACAAAGCTAGTGACATAGTCAGTTTCTGAATAGCCGCCAAACCCATTTGCTTTTTGTGACGTTCCAGTTTTGCCAGCAACGTGATAACCCGGAAGCTGTGCCGCTTTTCCGGTTCCTTTCGTGACGACTCCTTCCATCATCGGTAGGATAGCTTTGGTGGTTGACGGCGAGAACACTTGCCGCTGCGGGGGTAGGCTGGGTCGCCAATAGAGCCTTCCTTTGCTATCAAACAGTCCTTGAATCACATGGGGAGTGACCAATTTGCCGCCATTTGCGATCGTGGCATTAAGCTGAACTAACTTCATCGGCGTGAGGGAGAACCCTTGACCAAATGCTGTCACCGCTCGATCAATCCGGTTCTCAACAAATTGCTTGCGGGATTTGAACTGTCCTGGACTTTCAGAAGGCAGATCGACCCCCACCACGCCACCCATGCCCAAGCGTCTCAGCCACGCATAATAGACCTCTGGTTTTAGGGTATCTACGATATGCACCATGCCAACGTTGTATGAATTAATCACAATATCGGTAACGGTTTCACTGCCGCCACTGCCGCCTGTGATGGGCCATTCGTCGATGGAGATGGCGCTTGGGTTATCAATCAAGGTATCAGGTTTGACGGTTTTGTTTTCAAGGGCGATCGCCACATTAATCGGCTTAAATGTAGAGCCTGGTTCATACAGATCTGTAATTGCCCAAGTCTTGTAGCGTTCTGGGTTAGCTTTGTAATATTGGTTGGGGTCATAGGATGGATAGGATGCCAAGGTCAATAGTTCGCCTGTGTAGGCATCCATCACAATCACCGTGCCTTTTTTTGCACCAACTTTAGTGACTTGTTTTTTTAGAATTGGCTGAACGGCTCGTTGCAAGCGCGTATCTAGAGTGAGCCGTAACTGCAAATCATCTTGAGTCAAAAAGCCACTGGGAATTTGATCAGGCATCAGGGCACCATCTCCCATTTGGCGCAGCCGAATTTCTTGACTAGGACGAGTCAAAATGTTTTGCTGACTGAGTTCTAAACCCGCTTGCCCAACATGTTCGCCATCCACAAAACCAACGATGTCGGCAGCCACTTCTTTGTGAGGATAGAGCCGCTGTTGATGAGGGATTAGCTCTAAACCGTCTAATCGCAAATCAATAATGCGATTGGAAATATCTTCAATCAGCGAGTATTCAATCCGAACGCCAGTCTCCCCTTCATTAAACTGCTTAACCAAAGTGGCAATAGGGCGCTCCATAATCGGAGAGAGCTTCTCAGCAACTTCTTCTTTTGAGAGTTTAAATAACTTTGGATGAGCAAACAGGGTAAAAACAGGGCGATCGAGCGCCAAAATATTTCCATCTCGATCGACAATATTGCGCCGAGGCATAAAGGGGCGAATTTGAGTGACTTGATGGCTTTGAGCAATGCCACGCAGTAAGCTACCCTGCATAATCTGAACGTAGAATAGATTAATCACTAGGGCACCCATTGCGGCAATCAATAAACCCCATACCAATACCGCTCGAAATTTAAGCGAGTTTGCCCAGGCAAACAGCCTAGATGGTTTGGAATGAGAGCGATTTCGAGGGCGGGATGTGCGGGAGGAAGAAGGACTAGCCATTGCAAAGTTCCTAATATCCTAAGGGCGGTACATTTGCTGATGTGTCAGCCTTGATCACGACTGGAATGAGTGCTGGCTTTACTGTGCGAATTGGAGCCGACTCTAAAATCAAGGTGTGTTGCGGAGATTTGGCAACTAACCCCGAATTAGGGCTTTCTGCCTGCTGAATAATTTGATTTTTTAACACCTCGCTTGCCGCTAACATTTGGCGTTCACTACGCTGCATGGTTTTGAGCTTACGATATTCTTTACTCCAAAGCTGCTGCATATAAACGGTGCCGCCGTACACTATCAAGGTAGCTATTACTAACGCAAAAGTGACTATTAACGAGCCACGCTGAGCTTGAATTAGCAAACGCAACCAGTTTGGCACAGGGCGAGCAGTGGGAAGTTTGCGGATTGCTGATTGGGCGGGTGCAGCAGGAACGGCTGCTAGAGGAGATTGAAAGGATTGGCTGTTGCCCACTGAGGTAGCAACCTGAATGGGTTGAAGAGGAGGGTTACGCCGTGGGGCTTGGCGATTGGTAAAGCGATCGCTACGGGAATCGCGTGGGGTCGGTCGTTGAGATCTCAGTGCTGTTGCCATCCGCCTTGCATCACTCCTAAGTCTAAATCGCCAAAAATCGAGACATCCACAATTTTCTGTAGTCAGTCTACTGCAACAAGTGGATTACAACTACAAGTTCGTCACTATAAAATCTGCTTTTATAGATCTTTGTTTGCTAGATATGTAATTTTAGTGTCATCAGGATTGTACTTTGCGGAAGCTAGGACAACATACATTGTTATTGGCGATCGCCCCTATCCTTGTCCATTTCACAATAAAACTTTATGCAGGAACGATGAACTTGATGAGTCAACCAACCGAATTTAAAGACCAACAGCATCCGCAATGGAGGCTCGATCGCCAAACCGTTGATACTCTCTTGGCGGCAAGTGACCCTACCGATCATAACTTGGTCGAACTGGCACGTCTCCGCATTCGCTATCAAGGCTTTCCGGGTGCCAGAGATATTCAAGCCGATCTAGATAAGGTGCTGAATCAATGGAATCTGACAGAAGCCACTCTGTTTGAAAAAACTCGTCAGATCCACGCGATCGCCCAAGTATATCGGGGGCAAACCTCTAAGCGAGATGATTGGAGCTAAGAGCGAGTAGGATGCGTAATCATCCTTGACCTGATCCGAGGACAAATAGGCTGAGTAAGGTGCCGCTATTCCATAAACTATGAAGCAGCATGGATGAAAGCAAGTTGCGCGATCGCGAATAAACAAAGCCCAACACCATGCCTAAAGTCATCAGGGGCAACACTTCCGAAAGGCTGAGGTGGGCAATAGCAAACAGAAAACTGCTGAGAATGATTGCGCCCCAAACTGGAAAGTAGCGGGTTAAGGACGGTAGCAAAAAGCCCCGAAACAAAATTTCCTCAAAAAACGGAGCGGCGATCGCGGCGGTGACAAAGAAGATTGCCAAGGCAAAGCTATTTTTTCCTTCGAGGGCGATCGGCAAAATGGGATTGCTTCCCCCGCGACCCTGCCAGATTTTTTGGTTCACCAACGACACCACCACCACCAGCGGCAGTGCTGCAAAATAGCCGCCCAACCCCCACCAAAACCAGTTCCCTTTCAAGCTGATGCGAAACCAATCCTCTGGTAGCGGCAAATAAGATTTGATTGACCAATACAGTACGCCTAAGCCACCCGCTGCCAGCAGCACGTAATTGAACAGGATAAATAAAGCTTTGCCCTGTTCTCCAAAGCTAGCGGGGTTCAGCCCGGTTGCTCGTTGCAGCACTGCCAGCAAAATCGGCAAGGCAATTTGCCCCACCATAAAAAAGCCTAAAATTAGCACCTGCCAGATGGTTTCTCCATCCCAGGGCGTTGTCCAGGGTTCTAAAGTTTCGGCAGAGAGCAAGGCTTGTTTGCGCTGCAAAACCCATTGCCCGATCGCAAAAATCAACACCCCGATGCCAATCACACCGCTCACAACCGGAATGCCACCCACGATCGCCAAACTAGTTAACGCTTTTTCTGCGGCTTGCTGTTCGGTTATTTCTAAGGACTGCAAATCAGAGGAGCGCTGTTGCAAGGTATATAGCTGGGTGAGGGCGCGATCGCGAAACCAGCCATCCAAGTTTTTTTGAATCTGAGGTTCGGCATCAGGGAGCAACTGAGGCGACTCAGCCCACAGCCCTTGCAGCACTGCCGCCGTCGCCGCCAAAGGTTTTAGCCCAGAGTCTACCTCTGCCTGCTGAATCACGCTCTCCCATTCTGTTCGGGCAAGCGTTGTGTCTCCCTGCTGCGATCGCAGAACTCCCAACTTTAAATCTAGTTCTGCAATTAAGCGGATTAGCTTACGTTCAGTTTGCTCCAAAGATTCTGGCTGGGCTTTATTGCTAGAATCACTCGCTAAAAGGGATTGCGTCTGCTTGAGAGTTTTCTGCACCTGCTGCCGCACATCTCCATATTGCTCCAAAGCGTTTTTGGTTGGCTCTGCACCCAGCAGTGCCTTCCGAGCCGCATCCGTACTGGCATCACTGCTACGAAATTCCGTAGACCGCAAGAGCAAATTAGTTTGATACAGCTCCAAACGGCTTTGGATTTGGGGCTGATTCCAGCTATTCAGCAAATCTTGCCCCATGAGAAAGACCGCCAACACCGTCAGCGCTACCAGAATCACCCGCTTAATCGTCATGAAATCCTCAGATTGCTATGAATCTAGCGTACAGGAAATGGCGAATGGCGCGTTTCGACTCCGCTCAACGCACCTTAGGAAAAATAGCTAGATTCAAACAGGGCGTTAGGAACAGGGTAGAATGCATCTGTCTCAGCGATCGCAGCTTGATTTCAAACGCTAAAATCCCTATTCCCTATCCCCTATTCCCTATTCCCTCTATGGTTACTCGCGTCATTTTGGTTCGTCACGGTCAAAGCAGCTTCAATGTTGAGCGGCGAGTGCAGGGCTTTTTGGATGAATCAACCCTGACTGCTCAAGGGCAGGCAATGGCGCATCAGGTGGGCGGTGCGCTCAGTGAAATTTCGTTTGATGCCGTTTACAGCAGCACTCTGCGACGGGCAAAAGACACCGCAGAAATTGTCTTGGCTCACTTAAAAACCACGCCAAAAGCTCCCCTGCAAACCGTTGACAGCTTGAAAGAAATCAATTTGATGCTGTGGGAAGGGATGCTATTTAGCGATGTGGAGCAAAAGTATCCCACTGAGTACGAGCAGTGGAAGACCTGCCCTGACGAAATGCGAATGCTGATTCCGCAGAAGAATGGCGGGACGGAGGAATATTTTCCAGTCGTGGAGTTATTCGATCGCGCCCAGCAGTTTTGGCAAGAGTTTCTGCCCAATCATGCTAATCAAACGGTGCTGCTTGTTGCCCATAGTGGGATTAATCGGGCGTTAATTGGCACGGCGATCGGGCTAGATGCCAGTGGCTATCAGACCGTGCATCAGTCCAATTGCGGTATCAGTGTGCTTAATTTTGCTGGAGGCTGGGGCGATTTGGTGCAGGTGGAATCGCTGAACCAAACCGCGCATTTAGGCGAACCGCTTCCTAACCCAAAGAAAGGCTATCAAACTCGGCTGCTGCTGGTGCGTCATGGCGAAACCGAGTGGAACCGCCAGAAGCGCTTTCAAGGACAGATCGATGTGCCGCTGAATGACAACGGGCGATCGCAGTCTAACCAAGCCGCAGAATTTCTTAAAGCCATTCCTATTGATCATGCGATCACCAGCCCGATGCTGCGCCCCAAGGAAACCGCAGAGATCATCTTGCAACATCATCCGGATGTGACGTTGAACTTTGAGGACAATCTAAAAGAAATTAGCCATGGATTGTGGGAGGGCAAGCTAGAAGCCGACATTGAGCAAGAGTTCTCTGGAGAACTAGAGCGCTGGCAGCAGACCCCAGAAACCGTACAAATGCCAGAGGGTGAAAATTTGCAGCAAGTGTGGGATCGCGCCACAACTGCCTGGAATGCGATCGTTCAAACTGCAATAAATCAACCTAAACCGGGGACTACCCTCGTCGTTGCCCATGATGCCGTCAACAAAGCGATTCTTTGCTATGTGCTAGGCTTGCCTCCCGATCGCTTCTGGAGCTTTAAGCAAGGTAATGGAGCCGTTAGCGTGATTGACTATGCAGCGGATCAACCGCCGGTGATGATGGCGATGAACATCACGGCACATTTAGACGGCGGGGTGTTGGATAAAACCGCAGCGGGAGCTTTATAGAGTGTTGAGGGATGAATGAGCTTCTAAAACAAGTGCGAGTGCTTGATCCGAGTTCACAGACGGATCGGGTTGCCGATGTTTTAATTACGGATGGCATTGTGACGGCGGTGGAAGACGCGATCGCCGATTATCCGTCCAACTCGACGATTTACGAGGGGTCTGGATTGATCTTGGCACCCGGACTCGTTGATCTCTATAGTCACTCTGGCGAACCCGGTTTTGAAGAGCGTGAAACCCTGAAATCTTTGAAGCGGGCGGCGGCGGCAGGCGGTTTCACTCGTGTTACCATCTTGCCCGACACCGATCCTGCTCTAGACAATCTCGCTAGCCTTGCATGGCTGCACGATCAGTCTAAGGCTATAAGTCCTAACTCTATTCCCTCATTACAGCCGTGGGCAGCGCTGACTCTAGAGGTTAAGGGGCAACAAATCACTGAATTAGCAGAACTGGCAACGGCAAATATTGCGGGTTTTGCCGATGGAAAGCCGCTGCAATTGATCATGGTGCGCCGCTTGTTGGAATATCTGCATCCATTCGGTAAGCCTGTGATGCTGTGGGCATGGGATAGAGAATTGGTAGGCAATGGGGTGATGCGTGAGGGATTGGATTCCATGCAGATCGGGCTACCCGGCATCCCGGCGATCGCTGAAACTGCGGCTCTGGCTGCCCTCCTGGAATGCATCGAAGCAATCGGCACGCCAGTACATTTGATGCGAATTTCGACGGCGCGGGGTGTGGAGTTAATCCGCAATGCCAAAGAGCGGGGCTTGCCGATTACTGCCAGCACGTCGTGGATGCATTTATTGCTGAATACTCAAATGATTGCCAGCTATGACCCCAATTTGCGACTCAATCCGCCCTTGGGCACTCCAGGCGATCAAGCGGCATTAATTGACGCGGTGCAGCAAGGTGTAATTGACGCGATCGCAATTGATCACACTCCCTACACCTATGAAGAGAAGACAGTGCCTTTTGCCGAAGCGCCTCCGGGGGCGATCGGGCTAGAATTAGCGCTACCATTACTGTGGCATCGGTTTGTTGCGTCCGGTTTATGGACGGCGATCGAACTTTGGTCAGCCTTAAGTACTCGTCCGGCGATTTGCTTACAACAACAGCCCCCAGCGATCGCGAACGGTCAACCCGCAGAAATGATTTTGTTTAATCCCCAGCAGTGTTGGATTGCAAAGGCTGCTTCGCTAAAATCATCCGCCTCAAATACCTTTTGGTTAAATCAAGACATTCAAGGTCAAGTCATTAAAATCTGGTGCTAAAAGATAAACAGGCAATCGAAAGTAACCTCTAATGAAGCATCTGCCAGCCTTAGAAGATTTTTTGTAAAGTAGAAAATATATTGACCGCATTATAGAATTCGTTCGTTTCCGTATTACTGATATATAAGATTTATATAAAGTGAAGCGGTTATCATAGGTCTACCTAGAATAGTGTCAGGTATTCCTCAAATCGCTCGGCAAGGGGCACCCCTTTTTTCAAGAAAGGGATCTAGCAACCAAACAGTTGTTAGAAATTCTACAGATTACCAGCGAGTTTATTCAGGAATAAGTGAGTGGCACGGCATGAAAGAAACTAGCGTAGGAAATCACAGACGGTTGCTGCTAATTGATGATGACCCTAACCTAATTTTGTTGGTTAAGGACTATTTGGAGTTTCGGGGTTACGAAGTAATTACCGCAGAAAATGGTCGTGAAGCTCTAGAAGTTTTGGAGCAAGAGACCCCAGACATGATTATTTGCGATGTGATGATGCCCGAAATGGATGGCTATTCTCTGGTGCGTCATGTGCGCGAAGATCCTCGCACTAGCTGGATTCCAGTTCTTTTCTTATCGGCAAAAGGGCAAAGCCAAGACCGGGTGAAAGGGCTAAATACTGGAGCCGATGTGTATATGGTCAAGCCGTTTGAGCCAGAAGAGTTGGTTGCCCAAGTTGAATCTTCGTTAAAACAGGCAACGCGAATGTCTGAGCGTCCGGGTAGAGGGAATGAATCAACTCCCAAAATTCAGGTGCCTTTTGATGTGGAACTCACACCCACTGAGCTAAAGGTGGTTCAATTTGTAGCGCGGGGGATGGCAAACCGCGAAATTGCGGATCAACTTAGCGTCAGCCAACGAACGATTGAAAGCCATGTCAGCAATATGCTAGGGAAGACTGGATTGCACAATCGCACAGAGTTAGCTCGTTGGGCGATCGAAAACAACATGGCGTAGCTTTAACTCAATCCTATGCAAATACTTGGTGCAGGAATCTCGTTATTTCTGCCCAGGCAGCGTCGGTCGCAACCGGATCAAAGCGATCGCCATCATCGCGCATAAACGTATGGTTTGCTTCGTATAGAGATGTTGTGTGCGGTACTTCCGTTCTCACCAATTCCTGGATAATTCGGCTGCGTCCTGCTTCAGGAATGTGCGGATCTAAAGTGCCAAACAAGAGGAATAGTTCACCCTTCAACTCTGCCACGCGCTCTAAAGTATCTGCCCTGCCTTTGCCCAACTTGCCGCTATGAATGCCTGTAGGATAGCAGCACACTGCTGCCTTCACAGTTTTGTCAAAAGCGGCTCGGAAAGCTAAATGTCCGCCGATGCAAAAGCCCATCGTGCCGATTTTATTGGGCATCACCGTTTCATCTTTTTTGAGGAAATCTAAAACTGCCTCTGCGTCAGCATCGTAATCTGCGATCGCCGTTTGGCTAGCATTGTCGTTTCCCCGCAGTCGCCCCAAGTCATCCGGTGCGATCGCGGCTCCAATCGGTTCGAGTCGATGAAAAATTTCGGGTGCTGCCACCACATAGCCGTAACCTGCAAGGCGATCGGCAAGGCGAATAATCGGGCTGCCTAGTTGATAAATATCAGAATAAAACAGAATTCCTGGATACTGTCCGACGGGCGCAGGTGATGACACATAGACCCGCATCAAACTATCACCTACCGTTAAGCCAACATTGCGCCTGATAATTTGCACAAGCTTTCTGTTGCCGTCGCGACTACGATCTCAAGAGTATTGTGAAGGTTTAAACTCTCAAGTCATCTTAGAGACAAAACGCCGCTTTCAGATACTCAGGTCAGTAGAAAAATTTCTGGAGCGAACGACAACGCTTTAAAATCAGAAAGAACGCCGACGACTTTCCGTGTTTCGTCTCGGCGTTCTTGCTGGTTCGCTCCTCACACTCCCTAAATATATACCAGTGACACAGATCTGTCACCCCTTTGAAACATCAGAAAAAGTTATTCAACTCAGCGTTACGCAATCAAGGCACCGCCATTTCAATAAAGGCTTTGTCATGCCTAAGTCACATTAAGGTAAATCTCTACCGCTTGCATTGGACTCCCTTAAGTTTTACGCTTGAGACATCAAGGCAAGGTTTCGCTCATTCCGGACTGCGTTTGTAATAGGAGAACTCATGACCAATCGCCCCATTATCTTAGGCATCGTCGGCGACAGTGCGGCTGGCAAAACAACTCTGACGCGAGGAATTGCCGAGGTATTGGGAGTTGAAAATGTCACAACGATTTGCACAGATGATTATCATCGATACGATCGCACTCAGCGAGCAGAGATGGGCATTACAGCACTTCATCCTGACTGTAATTATTTAGACATCATGCAGCAGCACTTAGCATTGCTGCGAACAGGGCAACCTATTTTAAAGCCGATCTATAGTCACAAAACCGGAACATTTACAGCACCCGAATACATCAAACCGAATAAATTTGTGATTGTTGAAGGTTTGCTAGGCTACTCAACCCGTGGAGCGCGTGACTGCTACGATGTGAAAGTTTATCTTGCGCCGCCTGAATCGCTCAGAGCCGAGTGGAAGGTTAAACGAGATACTCAGAAACGGGGCTATACCGCAGAACAGGTAATTGCAGAAATGCACAAGCGAGAGCCAGATTCTGAGCAGTTTATTCGCCATCAGCGGCAGTGGGCAGATATGGTGGTGACCTTTTATCCACCAACCGATACCCCCAACGAAGGAAATGGACACTTAAACGTACGGTTGGTACTAAGACCTAACATTCCCCATCCTGATTTAACCAAGGTGGTCAGTAATAATGCTGCTTATTCCAATGCTGCCATTCGCCTAGGGCTAGATCGAGATATGGGCAAGCCGGTGGACGTACTGGAAGTAGACGGACGCGCAACCGAAGAGCAGGTGATTCAGCTAGAACACTTTATTTGTAGCGAAACGCCGAATTTGCTTTCGTTTTGCGATCGCGACATCAATCCAGGGCTAGGCAAAGTAATGGGCACCCCTGGAGAAGCCATCCAGAGCTATCCGCTGGCGATTACCCAACTATTAGTTGCCTATCATATGCTGAGGGCTACATAAGACAAATTGGCGCACTGCACTTTAAAGATGCTATGGCATTTAACGAGGGGCTAATCGTTAAAGCCCATAAAAAAGACTGAAGGAATCGTGTTCTTCAGTCTTTTTCACTTATGCTTGTGACAACGGAGAGGCAGGGATTTGAACCCTGGGTTCCTTTCGGAACTCTCGATTTCAAGTCGAGTGCATTCGACCACTCTGCCACCTCTCCAAAAAGCGATCCTACTAGTGTAACCTTTTCAGAGTCAATGGGCTTCTATATCCTCAAGCGTTTGTTTAGTTTGCTGCCTGTTTTATTTGGAATCACGCTGCTGGTGTTTGGTTTTTTGCATCTGATTCCAGGTGATCCGGCGGTGGTTTTACTAGGTGAGCGCGCCACGCCGGAACAGCTTGCTGCCGTTAGAACGCAGCTTGGTTTAGACAAGCCGCTTTTGGTACAATACCTGGCTTTTTTGAACAGTTTATTTCATTTTGATCTGGGCACTAGCATCATTAGTGGAATCCCGATCGCAGATGAGTTGAAAGTTCGCTGTCCTGCGACATTTGAGCTAGCGATCGCGGCAATGATGGTCGCCCTGATCGTCGGCATTCCCGCAGGCATCATCGCTGCCATTCGGCGGAATAGCTGGATTGATAATTTGACCATGACCGGATCATTGCTCGGCGTTTCCGTCCCGGTTTATTGGCTAGGGCTGCTGTTGATCTATCTGTTTGCCGTAAATTTGCACTGGCTGCCGCCCAGTGGACGAATCAGCGTGGATCAGGGTTTCACCTTCCAGCCAATCACCGGGTTTTATATTTTAGATGCGGTATTGCAAGGCAACAGCACTGCATTAATGGATGGGTTGGCTCATTTAGTGCTACCAGCCATCACTTTGGGCACAATTCCCCTGGCGATTTTGGCAAGAATCACCCGCAGTTCTTTATTAGAAAGCCTGTCTCAAGATTACATTCGCACGGCTAAAGCGAAGGGAGTGCCAGAATTCTGGGTCGTCTGCCGCCATGCTTTAAAGAATGCGCTGTTGCCTGTGACCACGATCGCCGGACTGCAATTTGGCACCTTACTCGGCGGCGCAATTCTGACGGAAACCATTTTTGCGTGGCCCGGAATTGGGTCTTGGATTTATCAAGGTATTTTGGAGCGCGACTATCCGGTGGTTCAAGGCGGGGTAATATTTGTGGCGATCGCCTTTGTGTTGGTCAACGCCTTAATCGATATTTCCTACGGGTTTATTGATCCAAGAATTCAGCTTCGTTAACCGTTCGTGGCATTATCAAACCCAATTAGACCCATGTTGACAAGCCGTGCCCAACAGCGATTTTGGCAATCTACTTCTGGAAGAATTGGCGCAGTTTTGGCGATCGCGCTGGTCACCCTGGCATTACTTGCGCCAATTTTGCATCCTTATGATCCGACAACCGATCGCGATTATCTCGCCCGTCTTGCGCCCCCCAGCAGCCAACATTGGTTTGGCACCGATGCTCTAGGGCGAAGTATTTTAACTCTGATTTGGTATGGCATTCGCACATCACTCTTAATCAGCGTGGTTTCCGTTAGCCTCGGTTTTTTGATTGGCGTAACACTAGGCTTACTCGCCGGTTATTTGAGTGGACGAGTTGACAGCGTGATTAGCTGGCTGACCGATATTTTGCTGGCATTTCCCTCAATTTTGCTGGCGATCGCCATTGTTACCGTCACCGGACCCAGTTTACAAAGCGCCATGGTCGCGATCGCGATCGTCCAGATTCCTATTTATATTCGCCTAACGCGATCGATGGTGCTGTCCCTGCGAGAGCAAGAATTTGTCCAAGCTGCCCGTGCCATTGGTGCCACTCCATTCCAAATTGTTGTCCAACATATTCTGCCAGCCAGTCTTGCCCCGCTGATTGTGCAAGCTAGCCTCTCAATCGGCACTGCCACCCTAGAAGCCGCCGGACTGGGCTTTTTAGGACTGGGTGCCCAACCTCCAACCCCTGAACTAGGCGGTATGCTGGCGGACGCATTCAAAGGAGGCTATTCGCTCACCTCCCCTTGGACGACCCTCTTTCCGGGTCTATTCATTACCCTAATGGTGCTGGCGTTTAACCTTTTGGGCGACGGATTAAGAGATGGGCTAGATCCAAAAGGCTAGCGACAAAAATGAATCTTCGATCAATTTTCCTGATCAGTTAGCCGCATATCCGTATCAGGTATCAGAACCTCTGAAACGGATTTTGACTTATGCGCCTGCTGACCAACACTTTACTATGTGGCTCACTGCTAACCCTTGTTGCAGTAACTGCCTATACCAATGATGTTCAATCGACTAGCCAATATTCTAAAGCGGATAGCTCTCACGCAACTATAGAAGCCGTTTTGCAAAATGGATCTCCTAAGCATCGTGGGAGTGGTCGCTTTGGATTGGCTCAATATGATGCCTAAAGTCAGACAGCACTTGCAAACTGCACAGACCTAAGCTATCAAGATCTAAGCTATCAAGCTTTAAAAAGAAAAAAGCAGGTGATAGAAGGAAAACGACACGTTAGAATGTGACTCCTAATTTATCGTTTAACGACTACCACCCACTAATCATCAGCGAAAACTGTAAACGGTCTAATTGCTGCTAAGCAAAATTCAACGCGAGTTGCAGTTGGGGTTTAGACCGGGTTTCTGGTACAGGATCAGGGTTTGCTGTTACTGAAGGACAATATCTAGCAAAGGTGCAGCGATCGCACTGTTTACCCGGTGTAGGCTCCCAACCGCGATCGTGGCGCAGCCGCACCGCCAAATCTCCAATCATCGTTTGCACCTGTTTTCGGTGTTCTCCAGTGGCTTTGAATTGAATCTTTTCACCTGTGCGTAAAAACAACAGACTCAGATATTGCAAACTTTGGCGATAGGTTTGCTCCAAAGCGAGGTAGTAAAGCCCGATCTGGATATCGATTTCCGACGCATCGGGCAGTCTTACCTCACGGCTCGACTTATAGTCAATCAACTCCAAACCGCCATCCTCTAAAAAGTCAATCCGGTCATAGCGACCCGATATGACAAATTCCAAATTTTCTACTTGCAAATATCCCTGAATTTTGCCTTCCACTGCCAAGGGCTGGTGGATAGAAACTTCACTAGCAATAAATTTCTGATAGTATTGCTCTAAAATTTTTGTGCCTTCAACCACTTGGCTTTTGCTTAGCCCATCAGAGTGCTCTTGCCAGCACTGGTAAATCCACTGCATCGTAGGCAGGGGAAAGCGATAGTGCCAATCACGATGGCATTGTGCCAAAGCTTGGTGCAGTGCGTTTCCTAAAGCCGCTGACCCAAAAAACTCAGGGGTCGTTAGCTTATGCTCATACCGAAGGAAATAAGCGTAAGGGCACCGATGATAAGTCTGGAGCTTGGTTGCTGAGATCTGATAAGTCATGGGGTATCGGATTACAAAAAAGCCAGAGCGTCGGATGATAAAAAAGCCAGCGCGGTGTTCTGTTTCTGGGTCTAAGTGCTGGCTAGGCAAGAGTGCTTCAAGCAGAATAGAAGTCTAGTTTTGTCCAATTGGGCGCTTGAACAAAGCATCTAGATAGATACGAGAAGCTTGCCGATGGTTCAATTTTTCGGGTGAGGCTTCGGTCTGATTTTGTAATAAAAATAGAGACAATGCCGCAGTAATGACCCGATCTTGATCCCAATCGGGTCGCATTTCCAAATAGCCCTGAAGGGATTCGTGCAAAATTTCGGGGACTTCAACAAGCAAGCTAACGGTGGTATCCATAGATTTCTACTCTCACGCAGGTAAAGAGGGCAAATAACGACAACGAACAACGAAGACAGCAAAGCCAGCCGAACTCCTCAGCAAGTCTGAACAATCCACAAAATTTAATTGCAACACTGTGGATTTTGCTTTTGGAGATCAGGCTTTTGTGTATGTCAGTCGCCCCATTCTCAATTGAATTGCTTAGGTTGTCAATGTTGCGAAATATTGCAATCTTTTTTAGAACCCAAAAAAATCTACGAAAGAATGGGCGTTTCAGCCCTTTTCTTGTTACTTAAGTTAATAAAAACTCAGCCTCAGCAAAACTGTTGAAAAAGAAAATAGGATGGCTACCTTAACGGGGGAAAGTCCGATTCCGTCGTAGCGCCTGTGGAAAACAAGCCGAAATGTGTGGAAAACCTGTGGAGATGATGTGGAAAAAAAGCTGGTTTATTGTGGAAAGTGTGTGGAATAAATAGGAAAAGTAAGGCGAATGCTAAGTTATGTAATGTTTTCTGAAACACTAAGATTTAATTAAATGAATTCACTTAATTAATCGAATCTGATGAGGTCGCTTCGCAAACAGCCCACGCAAGAGGGATGGGCATCCGTTAAAGTAGGAATGTCTCTGTAACAAACTGTTGCGATGAATTCTACTGGTTCTACTCAAGTAGCAAAACTGCAAGATATCAAAGAAAAGACACCGCGATCGCTTCAGGCTTTTCCCGCCAAAGTTTTTCACTGGCTCAATATCATCAGTTTGACGGTGATGCTAATGAGCGGCTTGCAGATTTACAACGCCAATCCTGTGTTTGGTGGACGCGAAGGCTGGCACATTCCCCAATTTTTTCTGCTGGGCGGCTGGCTGGCTGGTGGGCGGCACTGGCACTTTGCGGCGATGTGGGTGTTTTCATTAAACCTGCTGTGGTATGGCGTGTATGTGCTGGTCACTAAACGCTGGCAGCATCGGTTTGTCGGCGGAAATGATCTGAAGGCGCTGCAAATCGGCAAAAATCCTAAGCGGAAGATTTATGCATGGCATCGGATTGTTTACACCTCGATCATTCCAATTTTGCTGTTGGCGCTGTTTACGGGTTTAGGCATGTATAAACCGGCTCAATTTCCCTGGATTGTGGAGTGCTTTGGCGATTGGTTTGCCCTGCGAGTGGTGCATTTTGCTTCGGTGCCGCTGGTGATTGGGTTTGCGATCGCTCACTCTCTTTTGTCCCTCAAAGTCGGCGGGGAGCGACTGGTCAATTCGATGCTGTGGGATGAAATGCTTTAGAAGAGAGAAGAGAGAAGAGAGAAGAGAGAAGAAAGAAGAGAGAAGAGAGAAGAGAGAAAAGGGGCATACATGGCAGAAGAACTGAATTCGCAAAATCCGATTAATCGACGGAATTTATTGCGATTGTCGGGTTATTCCCTGGGTGGGATGTTGGTCGGTGGCTCGGTGTTGACTTTGGCGGAGAGCTTGGCGGGGAAGGCAACTGAGCCGTTGAATCAAAAGGTGGAAGAGCTATTACTAAAGCCTCAAACTCCGGTGCCAGAGTTTCCGATGAGCGCGATCGAACCCAATGCGCTGATTATCAATACCTACGATTTCACGCCAAATATCAACCTGAATGAGTTTCGGCTGGTGGTGGATGGTGAGGTGAATAATCCGCTAAGCCTAGATCTAGCAACCCTTCAAAAGATGCCAAGAAAGTCGATGGTGATTCGGCATGTGTGTGTGGAAGGTTGGGCGGCGATCGTCCAGTGGGGTGGGGTGCCGCTGCGAGAGTTGATCCAACTGGCACAGCCAAAACCGGGTGTGAAATATGCCTATTTTATCTCTGCCGATCGCTATTACGAAAGTTGGGATCTAGCTTCTTGCCTGCATCCCCAAACCGTTTTGGCGTATGAAAAAAATGGCGCACCTTTACCGCTCGACAATGGCGCACCACTGCGGCTTGCATCCCCAATTAAGCTGGGCTACAAGTTGAGCAAATGGGTGGTTCAGGTAACATTGGTCAGCAAATTGTTACCCCGCCGAGGCTTTTGGGAAGACCAAAGCTACGAATGGTTTGCCGGACTTTAGGGTTGCAAGGTCAGTCGCCATTCGGCAGTTTTTGGAGTCCAGGCAGGAATTGAGGTTTCACCGACCACGTAAGGTCCCCAATAGCGACGAGAGCCATCTTGGGCAAAGGCGACCAAAATATCGCCTTTTTTGAGTTTAATTTGGCGATTGGGTAGCGATAGCAACAAGCCTTTTTCGCTGCCTTCACCCGGATCAAAATCCCAGTGGGCAGGCGCTTCGTAATCTATTTTACTTGGATCGGCAGAGTCTTTAGTGCCTGGTTTTTTGAGCAAAACGGCAACTCGCACGGGATGATCGGTAGGGTTGCCTACCCGGAGTAATCCTTGTACTGCCGCGATCGCCGTAGAATCTGTTTTTGCGGCTGTAATATTTTTTTGAGCGATCGTAGGCTTTGTCTGAGCCGATAAAGTTGAAACTGCCCTTGGTTGAATCACTTCATTAGGCACACTTAAGCCTGCTTCTGGTAAGGTATTGCCTTGGGATGTAGGCGACGGCTCAAATAGCCATTGCATCGCACTCCACCCCCCCACAACTGTCAACAACAACACTCCTGCTAAGGTCGCGATCGTAGAAATTCGTCCAACCTTGATATCCCTGATAATTTCTCGCATTGCCCGTCTGCTAACCACGCCACTACTCTAGTAATAACAACTTTTCGATCTCCCTCACATAGAATTTTGGGCGTTGCTTAATCAAGATATGAATTTGAACTTGTAATCGTGCGTCAGGCGTGACCAGAGTTCAAATTCCCCTTGAGTTTTACAAATCTCAAATCGCTCTTATTTCTTTAGGTTTCTACCTGTTATCCCTTCCTGTTTACGGAAACTTCGCTTTAATTAACTGGTCGCCTCCTATGCAAAATACTCGAATTAGTACACTGTTTGACAATATTGTGGGTGGATTGGATAGATTCTTTCGCAATCCTTGGCGGCGATTTTCCTTGTTGCTGATTAGTTTGCTATTAGGAAACTTTTTAGGAATTGCTATTTCTAGCATTTCTGGACAAAAAGCAGACTTAGATATTGTCGCATCGGCAATCTTAGTCGCTATCACAGAAGCCATTAGTCGCCTTGCCTACAGCACACCTTCCGCCACCGCCCGATCGCTACCCGTGCAAGTTCTGAATGCTTTAAAACTAGGACTGATCTACAGTCTATTTGTAGAAGCCTTCAAACTAGCTTCGTAGAAGGGGCTGGGGGTTAGGGATTAGAGGAATCAACTCAAAATTCAAAACTCAAAATTCAAAACTCAAAACTCTCCCACCCCAACACCTAACACCTACTCATGACTCCTATTGAATTGTTGCAAGCTTCAATCCAGACGACTGACCAAACGCCTGATCAAACGACTGACGTTGCCGCTAAGCTCACTGCTCTGCGATCGCATTTTCCCAATCAGGCGTTGGATGCTTATCTAATTCCTTCAGCAGATGAACATTTGAATGAATATCTGCCAGAGATTAAGCAGCGGCGCAAGTGGGCAAGCGGTTTTACGGGATCATCCGGCGATTTTTTGGTGGGGCACACTCAGGCGTGGATGTTTGTCGATTCTCGCTACTATGAGCAAGCGGATCTGGAGGTGGATACCGATCTGATTCAGGTGTCAAAAGTGGGGTTGGATGACCATAAAACCCTGGAAGAAGTAGTGGAAGCGTTGGGGCAAGAGGCGACTAAAGCAGGTAAGGAACTGCGACTGGGCTATGATCCGTTTACACTGTCTATCAGCCAGTTTCGCGATTTTCACAAAAAGGTGGAAGCCTGGGGCGTGGTACTGGTTCCGATCGCCACTAATCTAGTAGATCAGGTGCGATCACAAACTCCCTGGGCAAACGAAATTTTGCCTGTCTACGCCGACTCGCCGCTATTTGCCTTGTCAGATGAGCAAACTGGGGAAGCGATCGCCCAAAAGCTAACCCGCACTCGCGAAAAAATGGAAAAGGCAAACGCCCAGATTTTGCCCCTCACTAAACTGGATCAAATTGCGTGGCTGTTTAACTTACGCGGTTGGGATGTATCTTACAATCCGGTGTTTATTGCCTACGCGATCATCACGAGGGAGCAAGCGTTTCTGTTTACTAATGAGCATCGGATCGAACCCGCTTTGCAGCAGCAACTTACCCAACATCTAACGCTGCTGCCCTATGCCGACTATGTGCCCACTCTGCGATCGCTGCTCACACCCAACGGTCGTGTGTTGATTGATCCCAAGCACACCACCATGGGCACCTACCAAATTTTGCAGCCAGCATCGGAACAAGCCTGCTGCAAAATTACGGAAACGGCAAATCCAGTTGAGGACATGAAGGCGCGTAAAAATGCGATCGAAATCGCCCAGATGCAGCAGGCAAACTTGAAAGCCAGCCGCGCCAAAACTCGCACGATGAAATGGCTATTTGATCAGCTTGAAGCCGGAAATCGCCTGACTGAAGCCGATGTTGCCGCCGCGATTGAGGGTTTTTATCAAGAAGAAGTTGGCTTTCAAGGGTTGAGTTTCAACACGATCGCAGGCAGTGGCGGCAACAGTTCCATCGTTCACTACGGCACTCCCAACCCCGCCAAAGTGTTGCAGTCAGGAGAACTATTACTGCTAGATTCTGGCGCTCAGTATGCCGCTGGCACCACCGATGACACCCGCACGTTTGCCGTCGGGACTCCCACCTCAGAGCAAATCGATCGCTACACCGAAGTCCTAAAAGCTCACATCAATTGCGCCATGCAGCAGTTTCCCAAAGGCACCACTGGAGCGCAACTCGACGGAATTACGCGATCGACCCTGTGGCATGAAGGACTCGACTATGGGCACGGCACCGGGCATGGCGTTGGCGCATTCCTCAATGTCCACGAAGGACCCAACGGCATCAGCAAGCGCGTCAGCCAAACCCTAGAACCGGGCATGATTACCAGCATTGAACCCGGATTTTATCAACCTGGTTGGGGTGGCATTCGGATTGAAAACCTGTATGCGATTCAGGAAGTTCCCCAAGACGCAAAGGATGACTCCCACGCAGCCAAAACACCCTGGTATTGCTTCAAGTCTCTCACCTACATTCCCTTCGACAATCGCCTGATCGACCTGACTCGCCTCAGCGATCGCCAACGCCAATGGCTGGAAAGCTATTATCGGGCGATCGCTGAAAAACTCACCCCCACCCTCAGCCCCACCGATGCCGACTGGCTTAAACAAACCTGCACTCTGTAAACTCTGAATTTTCTAGGAGCCAAAATGACTGGATTAATCTTGCCAAATCTAAAAAGTCATCAAATGGGACAAGTGACAATTAGTATGACTGTGACAAACTGGGTCGATCAGGTGATGAGCGATCGCAAATTCATCCCGGCAGCAGAGATTCGTTCCTGCAAGTTGGATGATGTACTGGTGGATACAGGAGCAACATTGTTATGCCTACCAGCGATCGTGATTCAACAGTTGGGATTGGTGCAAGGAGGAGAAGCCAATGTTGAAACCACCGCAGGCGTAAAAATGGGTCGAATTTTTCGTGGAGTCGATTTGTGTATTAGCGATCGTCACGGCACCTTCGATTGCCTGGAACTCACAGAGGTTTCCTATGCACTATTGGGAGTCATCCCAATGGAAGTTCTAGGACTAGAACCCGACCTCAAAAATCGCCGCCTCCGAGTATTGCCAATGAACGCCGAGCAAACTTATTTGAGTGTGTTGTAAAAACGAAGCGTTAATACATCTCATCTGTTTTACAAACAAATTTCTATAAATTTTGAATTTGTTCGGCTCTTCTACTTGTGCGAATAGGTTTAGATGGGGGAATCTTATAATTAACACAGCCCCAGCTTAACTACATATTTTGACTAACTCAGCTTGCTTAAATCTTTTGGCAACGATTACTCCTGAGAGTAGCGAATCTGACGTAGAACACAAAGTTATAGTGCCTCTACTTCATCTACTTGGGTATTCCAATGAAGATTGGCAAACTCAAGTAGGAATTGGCAGTTCAAAAATTGATTTTTTAATTAGCTTTAAGGCAACTCAAGGCTACAGTTCGGCGTATCTGGTCATTGAAACAAAATCACCTAAGAAAAAGCTAGAGCAGTCTATCTGGCAAATTAGTGATTATATGCGTCAAACCGAAGCAGTTTTAGGGCTTCTGACAAACGGATACACGTTCTGTTTGCTATGTAATCATCAAGGCAAAATATCAAAGCTTGCTGAATATTCACAATCGGATTTATCCCTCAACCCGGCTGTAAAAAATCATTTACTTTATAAAGTTCTGAGTAAAAAAACTCTTTTAATTTTTTCTAAAGAGATGAGAAGAAATCAGT
>Ga0163155_10002298_pt1 | contig 21597 bp, 25 predicted proteins | sample OliLakLV19SP4G1_FD_148611 | JGI IMG/M metagenome (GOLD analysis project Ga0163155, IMG submission 148611) | Freshwater microbial mat bacterial communities from Lake Vanda, McMurdo Dry Valleys, Antarctica - Oligotrophic Lake LV.19.SP4.G1 | ecosystem: Environmental > Aquatic > Freshwater > Lake >... | reverse complement strand
GAACGACGGAGCGGGGTACCCACTTAACAAAGTGGGTCGCGAGTCGGTGCCCAGACCAAAGAGTTTTGACGAAAACTTTTTGAGTCGAGGGAGAAACTCTCGCTCTCTCTGTCAAGATTAAAATTTGATATTAGAGCCGAAAGTATGTTATATGTACAATATGATCAAGTCGCAACCAAAGAAGATTAAAATTAGTGCTTTTATCAATCCTGACACAGGAAGGATCTCTATCACAGAAGCTTTTGGCGAGAATCTTGCAATACTACTTGCAGATAAGATTAGTAGCATTTATATAAATTTTAACGGCAAAAAATTCTGTAAAGAAATAAAAAGAAGTGTTATTAATAAAAGCTATACACAACGTATTGCGATTATCGCCGAGAGTCTACAAAGATATCTTCCAAAAGAATATACAATAGCGCTCAATATTTTAATGCGGATTCTTGGACCCGAGAACCCAAAAGAAACTGGAATGTTTACTGATTTTTACTGGCTTATGCCAGTGGGAAAGTTTGTCGAAAAGTATGGACTTGATAACTATGTCGAATCCATCAAAGCAATCACAGAGATCACAAAGCGAAACACAGGCGAATACGCCATTCGCCCCTTTGCAACAAAGTACCCAGAAGAGACACTTCGTGTTTGTACAACATGGGCAAAAAGTAAAAACTTTCATTTACGCCGTCTTGCTTCAGAAGGCTTACGACCAAAACTTCCATGGGCTCCGAAACTTTCTGTGTGGAACGATAATCCAAAACCAGTGTTCGAAATTCTAGAGATTCTTAAAGAAGATGAAGTAAAGTTTGTAAAAAAATCGGTCGCCAACCATCTGCGCGACTGGCTCAAAGTAAACCACAAAGAAGCGAAAAAGATTGTTTTGAGATGGTCAAAATCAAAAAATGAACACACAAAATGGATTCTTAAGCACGCACAACGATAAACAACATGATTGCATACGGATATACAATTCTTTGTGTAGCTGATGTTGAAAAAAATACCAAAAGAATTATCCACAATGTTTGGTGTTGTGGATGTCTTGATGGTCGTGATATTATAAATATGAACATATGTCGATATATTCATATTTAATAACTCATAACTTTATATACACATGAAAACAGTCACCGTATATTCCCTTCCATCATGCCATTTTTGTCATGAAGCGAAAGGATTTTTAACAGAGCATAATATTCCATTTACTGATTACGATGTTTCGTCTGATGAGGATAAAAAGAATGAAATGGTAAAAAAGAGTGGGCAGATGAGTGTGCCTGTGATTTTTGTCGATGAAGAAATGGTTCTTGGTTTTGACAGATTAAGATTAGAGCAGTTGCTTCTGATTAAATAGTAAGGACATGGAAAGTGAAAATGTATTACTGATGAAAATACTTGGGAATGTAAGCCGGCAGAGAATTTTGCGGATAGTGTATGGTATGAAAAAAGAAATTTGTGTAAATGAAATTGCCAAACTTGCAGACATTTCACAGTCACTTGCTTCGCATCAACTTGCCTACCTTTCTGCTCATGGTGTGGTTGAGGGACACAAGATGGGTCAGACTGTGTGCTATGTGTCTACCAAGAATGAGTTATCAAAAAAGTTATTAAAAGTTTTAAATACATTAACAAAATAATTAAAAATATATGAATAAAAATATTGGAATCATAATTGGAATAGTAGTTATCGTTGGAATAGGATTTTTAGCTCTTTCTGGTGAGAAGACAGAAAAGCAAAACACTGTAAGTGGAGTTCAAAACGAAGCAATGACAAATGAAGTGGAAACGTCCGGACAACTGAACACACAAGAAGCGGTAAAAGCGGGTGCCGGTTCATACGAAGCATATTCGCCAGAAAAAATTGCCATGGCAGAAACTGGGGACGTAGTTCTCTTTTTCCATGCATCATGGTGTCCTTCGTGTCGTGCGCTTAATGGTGATATAGAAAAAAATGTAGGTGCAATTCCAGCTGGAGTGACTATTCTTAAAACTGATTACGATAAGGAGACAGAGATGAAGAAGAAATATGGTGTTACTACTCAGCACACCTTGGTTCAGGTAGATAAAGACGGCAATTTGATTAAAAAGTGGAGTGGGGGCTCAAAGCTTGAAAATCTGCTTTCACAAGTACAATAGTATATGATTTTCTTTCTGATAGCCGTATTAGCGGGCATACTTACGGTGCTTGCGCCATGTATATTACCTCTTCTACCTATCATTATTGGGTCTTCAGAGACCGAAGGTAGGCGTATATCGAAGCGATCGCTTGTGGTGATTGGGTCACTATCTGTTTCGGTTATTGTATTTACGATACTCCTCAAAGCCACGACACTCCTTATTGATATACCTCAAATGTTCTGGAGTGTGTTTTCTGGCACAGTCATAGTACTGGTTGGTCTTGCTATTTTGTTTCCATCCCTCTGGGCGCGCATCCCACTCGTACAAAAGATAAGTACGTTGGGAAATAAAGCTGTCGGTGCTGGATATCAAAAAAAGAACTACTCTGGTGATGCACTTATAGGACTTGCACTTGGACCGGTTTTTACTACCTGTTCTCCGACATATCTATTTATCATCGCCACAATCCTTCCTGCAGGATTTTTGGTTGGTTTTGTATATCTCTTAGGGTTCACCTTGGGCCTTGCTGTGTCACTTCTCCTCATCGCATATTTTGGTGGGCAATTGGTCAATAAAATCACGAGTCGTATGGGTACAACAAACACAATAAAACAGGTGTTTGGGGTACTCATTATTCTTGTGGGTGTGGCGATCCTTACTGGGTATGACAAAAAAATAGAAACGGCGATTCTTGATTCTGGGTATGGAGCGACTATTAATTTGGAAGAATCACTCATCGAGCGTTTTGCACCAAAGAAAGAGGACACGTCCGAACAGTCCGGTGCAGTACAAGTTCCAGAAAATTTAAAGCGAGCATTCCCTATAACACCGTGGAATACTGCAGATTCAAATCTAGAAAAAGCTCTTTCTGGCGGACCAGGGAAAGACGGCATACCTTCTATAGACAGCCCTCTATTTTTACCGATAGATACTTTCCGACATCCAGATACTGTGCAAGCAATTGTGATGAAAGATGGGGGTGCGATGAAAGTGTATCCATACAACATTCTTAATTGGCATGAAATCGTGAACGATACTGTAGGCGGTATACCGGTTGCAGTGACCTTTTGTCCACTATGCGGTAGCGCGATTGTCTATGACCGAAGAGTTGATGGAGAAACACTTACTTTTGGAGTAAGTGGCTTTCTCTTGGAGAGCAATATGATTATGTTTGATAGAGAACATGAGTCATTATGGCAACAAAGTACCGGAAAGGTACTTGCAGGAAGAGATCTTACTACCGAACTTGCATTAGCGAGGTTTCAACTTATGACGATTGGTGAGGTGAAGAAAAAATATCCGCAAGCTCTTGTATTAAGTGAGAATACTGGGCATAGGCGAGAGTATGCACGTAACCCGTATGCTGGGTACGAGGATAGTGATAGTTTTGTATTTGAGCCAAGTAACGTTGATCGACGTTTTCCTTCAAAAACAATTTTTGTCGTTTTTCGAAGTGAAGACATGGTGGTTGGAGTGCCCTATCTAAAAATTATTAATGGAATGAGCTACAAGACAAGTGTAAATGGAAATGCAATAACATTGGATCGCCAAGGCGATCTTCTCACTATTACAGATTCAAAAGGGGTGGAGTTGCCGTTTTACTTTGAAATGTGGTTTAGTTTCGCTATACAGCATGGAGAAAGTGCGGTTGTTTTTGATCCAAGCGAATTATAATAACACTATACTCTATGGTGACTATGGATATGAACGGAGTCACAGAGTGAATAGGAAGTAACACCATAAAGGCCCCGTGAGCGAAGAGAAGAGGAAGGATCGACAAAATATCGCTACAATGCCATGATAAACATGATAAATGTTATGACAGAAGATAAAAAGAATATAGATACATTGGAAGTGCCCTCATTAGGAAGGCTCATCAGTAGATACTTAGCTTTTGTAGGTATGTTTGTAGGGGCAGGGTTTATTTCAGGAGGTATTGTTCATTTAGGTGAGGGTTTTAATGTATGGGATCTTTCAATGCTCATGGTCGGGTTACTCTTTTTTGTCGTCAGTACCTGCGTCCAAGAATTTATTTTTAGCAAAAAAAATATTAAGGACGTAAAAATAATTCAGTTTATTCTCTACTCGCTCGCCATATCAATTGGCGTAGGAATGGCTAGTGGAGGAACTCAACACTTTGTCGATACTCCTGTGTATTCGTCATATTTGATACCGATCGGTTTAGGAATAGGAATGATTACTTTTTTCTTAAAAGAAAAGGTGTCTTTTGCACCAAAAAAGTGGTTGCAGATTATCAGCACCGTAATCGTCATGGTAATAGCTTTGATTTTGATTTTGGGTCAAATTGGAAAAGTATTACCGGAATCGCTCTTGCAAGATCATGGTCATGATTCTCAAGCTCATTAGACATCACAAAAAAGTTCTACACCTCGGTCGCCGTGAGGGCGGAGAAAAGAGTAATCTCATCGTGACATTTCTGTTTGCTCTTTTCTACATCTGGTTATAGCTAATAATAAATGATACCGAAACCCGAGTGGATAGCTAGTAAATAAGGTGCCGTAGTTTCTCTTTCTTGGTCTTCTTACAGGAGCAGTACACCTTTCGCATCTGAGTACAGATGACTCAAGGTCTTGCGAAGCTCCAAGTATTCGCTTCTCACCTCAGATCGGTAATAAAGAAGCGAAGGTTTGTTGTAAGACAAGCTTTTATTTTTTATAAACAAAAGTCTCAACTTCGAACCGTACTTTCCACGGCTAGAGACTTTTTTTGCAACACGAATTTAGAGGAGTTTGATGCTTGGAAATTTTATATAAAAAGAAAGTCCCGCCAAAGCGGGACTGACTACTTACTTTCTGACGAAAGGAACAACTTTGATAATCAGTACACCCAGTACACCCAGGCATAAACCTGCGAAGCAGGTAATTATGATGTAAAAACATGGAACATTATTAGTTCTCATGTTTTGGCCTACCGCATCGCAGACGAAACCGTAGACCACTATTACCACCGCCCACTTTAGTGGGTTATGTACGCTCTTGAAAAAATATTTCATGTAAACCCCCGCCTGTCATTCTACTCAATTTAAGACGAAAGTCCATCTAAACCCCCCTGTAAAAAAGTTCCAACTTCGTACCACACCGTTTTGGATTAAAGGCACACAAAGAGGCTTTGCGTGGAATTTCCCAATTTCTTCATGTGTGCGTGGTACACTTATACAATTCATTCATTCTTAACCCCACACACCATGTCAAAAGGAATTATCATTTCAAGCATCGTTGCACTCATTGTCATTATCGGAGGTGCATCATATTTTTATTTTGGACCAGATTCTCTAAAATTCTGGGGAACAACGAATACACAGAGGGATACAGTAATCCCCTCTGAACCCGAACACGAAAGAATCACGGCAAAACACCAGTTTAAAAATGGCACACATACCATAGCAGGAGAAGTAACCCTACCTACGCCTTGTCACATACTGACCACAGATGCCGTGGTTGCCGAATCATATCCAGAACAAGTCTCTATAAACTTTGTCTCTAGAACACAAGCACAGGCGTGTGCTCAAACACTCACTACAGGGAGATTCAAGGTAGAATTCAAAGCATCAGAGCAGGCCACAATCAAAGCCACGTGGAACGGACTTCCGGTGCAACTCAACCTCATCCCCGCCGGTCTCGATGAAGACCTCACAAACTTTGAAATATTTATAAAATGATAACGAAAAAACACTTCACATTACACAGTGAGATGTTTTTTTGATTCTATACTATACTAATAGTATGAAAATTGCCGTCACAGATGTGAAAACGAGCGGACTCGATGCAGACATACACAAAATCATTGAAATTGGACTTGTTGTCTTCGCTAATCACACATTTGAAATACTCGACACTATGAGTGTCAAAGTGACACCTGAACACCCAGAAATATGCCATCCAAAAGCATACGAAGTGTATAAGAAACTAATGGTTTAAAGTTTGAAACTACCTATGTTAGAAAATTCAGAAAAAAAGGACAAGAGAAAAATGATTGAACACGAACTTTCTCGTGATACACACATTTCAATTATAACCCTTCTAAACAATCTCCTAGAATATGCTGATGAAATGCGTGCTTCTGATATCCATATTGAACCATCACCAAAAAATACACGAGTTCGCCTACGTATAGACGGCACACTCACTGATACTTTTTATTTTCCAACAAAAATTCATTCAGAAATTGTTTCTCGAATTAAAATTGTTTCAAAACTTCGTACCGACGAACATCAAGCGACCCAAGACGGTCGCTTTCGTTATATTATAGGCGAAACACTTAGATACATTGATATCCGAGTATCTATTGTTCCTACATATCACGGAGAAAATATTGTTCTCAGAATCCTATCAGACTGTGCGGAATCATTTACTCTCCAAAATCTAGGCTTCAATGCAAGAGACACACAGAAAATAATGTCTGCGTTAAAGCATCCAAGTGGAATGATCCTTGCAACAGGACCGACTGGTTCCGGTAAAACAACGACGCTCTATACACTTATTAAAATACTCAATCAGCCAGAAATCTCGATCGTAACGATAGAAGATCCTGTTGAGTATGCAATTGAAGGAATCAAACAAATACAGATTAACCCACGAAGTGGCTTAACTTTTGGCAATGGACTTCGGAGCATTTTAAGACAAGATCCAAACGTCATTATGGTTGGAGAAATTCGTGATAGCGAAACTGCACGAATAGCAGTAAATACTGCACTTACCGGACATCTCCTTCTTTCGACACTGCACACAAGTGATGCTGCGACCACACTACCCAGACTACTTGATATGGGTATTGAAGAATACCTTGTTGGATCGACTGTCAGTATTGTTATTGGACAACGACTTGTAAGAAAAATTTGCACTCATTGTAAAATACAACTCCATATAACGCAGACAGAAAGACAAATTATACTTACAAGCACCTACGGAAAATATTTCAATAAGGATTTTACACTGTACAAAGGAGGGGGTTGCACTATGTGCTCTGGAAGCGGCTACCTCGGAAGAATATCCGTTCACGAAGTACTCGTAGCTGATAAGGATGTTCGAGAAGCAATACTCCGGAAGGATTCTGCACTTACTATAAAAAATATTGCAATACAAAATGGAATGACGGACATGTTGTGTAATGGAATATCGAAAACAATGCAAGGAATCACAACCCTAGAAGAAGTACTCCGAGTTATATCTGATTAAAGAACATGAAAAAATTGAGTACTATCATCGCATTATATAGAACTCAAATCTTTACATTCTCAAAGAGTGCACTTTCCCAATTTTATTTTCAAAGAAAATTACCGGCTCAAGAACAAATATTTTTTATAAAAAGACTCTCTTTTTTACTCAAAGCGGGTATCCCCATAGTCGACAGTCTTCTCATGATTCAGAGTCAAACAAAATCTAAAAAATTCTCAAATGTACTAGAGAACATCGTACACAATGTGATAAACGGTAAAACTCTTGGTTACAGTTTGCGAAAATTTTCTGGAATGTGGAATGAGTTCGCACTTCATATTATCGAATTTAGTGAAAATTCAGGAATACTCACTGAAAATCTAGAATACCTCGCTGTCGAAATGAAAAAACGCAGACAACTCACTAAAAAGATCGTGTCTGCATGCATTTATCCATTCATTATAACTCTTGCAACTTTTAGTATTACAGGATTTCTGATTATGTATCTATTTCCTAAAATAACTCCAGTATTTAAAAGCTTAAGAATTCAATTGCCTGTATCTACTAGAATAGTAATCACCATCAGTGACTTCATACACAACCATAGTCTTATCATTATATGCTCACTTGCCATATTCGTGATTATTGCTGTTTTTTGTTTTAAAAAATTTAATATAATCAGAGAATATACTGACATGTGCATCCTCCACACACCCGTACTTTCACGCGTATCTAGACACTACAATCTTGCAAATAGCTCCAGAACACTTGGTATATTACTGCAAAATGGACTGACTCTTAGTGACGCGACCGAAGTGGCATCACAAACAGCAAGCAATCATGCATACCGAAAAGAATTTAAACAAGCCCTTGTCGAATTAGATAAGGGAGAAAATATATCTCACTATTTCGAAAAAAACAAAAAACTTTTTCCGCACATCTTCACATATATTATTGCTGTGGGTGAAAAAAGTGGAAACTTATCGAATTCCTTTCTCTATCTCTCAGAACTATACGAAGAAGAAGTAGACGACTTCACAAAAAATCTTGGAACCATTATAGAACCACTACTTATGATTGTTATGGGAATTCTCATTGGTTTTATTGCGATTTCAATCATTACTCCCATTTATAGTATTACTCAAAACCTTCATGCGTAAGAAAACAAAAAATCAGGCAGGATTCTCATTGTTTGAAGTGATTATAACAATCACTCTTATAGCACTACTCGCAACTGTAAGTACAAGTATTTCGTTTGAGAATCTTCACGGACATTCTTTTGCTGAAGAAAGAGACTCTCTTGTACTTTCTCTTCAACAAATACGAAATGATGCAATGAGTGGGTCATGCATACGCGCAATATGTACACAGGGAGCATCTTCTGGAATTCATATTGAAAACAATACATATACCTTGTTTGAGGGTGAAACATACGATGCAGAAAATGTAACAAACGAAACCACTCACATGCACTCAAACAATCGCATAACTGGACCCGCAAATATTATTTTTGAAAGATTAAGTGGTAATGCAACAGCATCTGAAGTGGAACAAAATATCACCCTTACTGACACATTTTCTCGAACATCTATAATAACCATAACAAACGAAGGCGGTATTTCGTGGACAAACTAAAATGAAAAGAGGATTCATTACATTTGAAATACTTATCTCATTCTCGATACTCATTATGTCTCTCGGTGGAATCGTACTTATACTTTTTGGAAATCAATCACTTGTAACAGACAGTGTCATGCATATAAAGGCTCAAGAAATAGCAGACGAAATGCTATACACATCATCACTCATCGCACAAAAAGATTTTAAACTCTTAAACCCACTACCAACATCGATAGATGAAATGTACAACAAAAATCTTGGTGTGGAATACACTCAGTATTTCCAAAAGAAAGTGACCGCCCGCGTATCTTGGCAAAACGAATACCGTGCGGAACAACATGTAACTCTTACGAAAATATTTAGCGACCCGGAAAATTCATCAAGTGGCGATACGTGTGATTCATTTAGCCCTACTGAGTGGAAACACCCAGAAATCACAAACTCAACAACTCAGTTTTCAGAATTAATACGTGATACTCAAAATACATACTCGATAAGTGATATTGAAATTCATAAAAACACACTTTACGTAACTGCCAAAAACACATCTCGAAACAACAAGGAAAATCTTTTTATTTTTGACGCTACAAATCCAAACAACCCAAACCTTATAGGGAAAATTGACAACTCCCCCACCAACTCAGCGGGACTAAGCTCACTAGCTATCGCATCATCAAGCACTGGAGTGTACGCATTCACAACAAACGCAATCAGTAGCAACTTCTCAATATGTAATCCGGGGAAAAACTGCGCACAGTTACAAATATTTAATGTAACAAATCCAAAAAATCCGTCCCTGATAACAAACTTCTTATTGCCAACAAGTACTGAGCCTCGCATAACTGGATCTGGTGGCAGAGCCACAGGACAAAGCATATTCTATACACATGGGTACATTTACTTAGGACTGACCAAAACAACAACCGGACCGGAATTTAATATTATCGATGTGCATAATCCAGAACATCCAGAATGGCTTGGCGGAATCCGTCTTGGCACAACAGTACACTCAATAACTGTGCACGGAAATTATGCATATATAACTCACAAAGCAGATAATTCTTCATCTCCAGAAGAACAACTTACTATCGTAGACGTCCGAGACCCTCAAAATCCCCGCCGAACCGGTGGTTTCTGGAAAACTGGAGGAATACTTAATGCAGGAAAAAGTATAGCTGTACAAGGTGATACTGTATATTTAGGGAGACTTGCAAGTAAAATATCTGGAATAATGGACACCATACCAGAATTCTACATCTTATCCGCAACATCTGATGGTAAAATATCAACACCTGTTTTAGGCTCTATTCCTTTGCCAACTCCAGAAAGTGTACACGACTTTATTATTCAAAACACTCACGCATTTTTTGTAACCACTTCTGAATTTCAAGTATGGAATATTGCGAGCAGTTCGAACATACACCATGTCTCGTCAATCCCCTTACCACATGGAGGAATAGATACTCCGCAAATAGACTGCGAGAAAAATTACATGTATGCATCTTCAAATAATGAATACGGCCAAGGTTTTATTTCAATTATTACAGACTCACCATGATTACAAGAAAACTGTCCGACGGATTCACTCTCATAGAAGTGATTATATACATATCTCTTTTTTCTATTCTTATTGGTGGAGTTGTTACATCTTCATATACACTTTTTGAATCCGAAAATAGAAGCAAAACAAAGGCTTTTTTAATGAACGAAGGTCAATTTATTACTCAAAAAATAGAGTACATTTTATCCAATGCAAAAATAATACGTAGTCCTATACTTAATACAGAAAATACTTTACTCTCAATCTCGCCACAAAGCACAGAACTTGGTGAACCTCTTGTTATTTCTCAAATAGGTAGAGATTTAAAAATGTTTCGCGGAAGCAATCCGGGAACCACACTGAACAACACAAATACTCAAGTAATAAATGTGGTATTTTCATACAATGAAAACAGTCGCTTCCCCATATCTCAATCTATACAATTCGAATTCACACTTAAAACAAAAACACCTGATGGGAAGGAAATATCGCAAACTTTTTCAAACACATATTATATAAAAAAATGAAAAAAAGAAAAATTTCTTACAAACAAGGTTTTGTCGCCCTTATTTCCTCAATTCTCATCTCATCTATTTTACTTGGTCTTGCACTAAGCACGAGTTCTGGAGCCTTTAGTGTTCGAGGAAACTTATTGAGTCGTGAATTCAAAAAAATGACAGTGTCACTGACTGAGTCATGTATAGAGGACACTATTCTTGAACTCTCTTTAAACTATTCATACTCCGTAGAAAATAAAAATATATCGATTGGTGAATATGTGTGCACCGTAGTAAGCATTGTGCACAAACCAGAAAATGAATCCGAACACAAAAAAATTGTTGTTATTACAACTCAAGCAACCATACACAGTATCTGGGCAACTCTCGAAGTTAGTGTAGAGATACAAAATCCATCATTTGTCCACGAACCAACAACTCAAAAAATTAAATTTGTTTCGCAGAAAGAAATTTAATTAATGTTGACACTGTTGTTGTATCTATATACACACTGTCCTATACTAATGGTATTACTATGTTTTTTAATTTCTTATGTATGAAAAAGTTTAGAAAGAATTCTGGTTTTACTCTTATTGAAATTCTTGTAGTTATCGGCATTATCGCTGTGCTTGCAGCCATTGTCATTATTGCTATTAACCCCGCACGGCAATTTGCCCAAGCTCGAAACACACAAAGAACAAGTAACATACAAGCTGTACTTAATGCTGTTGGACAAAATATTGCAGATAACAAAGGAGTATTCACCTGCAGTGCAGGTACACTGCCAAATGCAAGTACGACAATGGCATCATCTGGAGGATATAACATACGCCCATGTATCGTACCGACATATATGTCAGAAATTCCTGTAGATCCAACATCTGGCACCGCATGGAACGGAAGTTCATACAATACCGGATACACCATCTACCAAGACGCGACAGTTGGTCGTGTGACTGTCTCTGCGCCAACAGCAAGCACCTCATCAGAATTGAGCCAGAATATATCCCTCACCCGATAGTGCGCCGACACAGAATTACTTCTTAATAAAAGTGATTTGTGATATAAGATATGGAATGAAAAAAGTTTTTATTATTTTTCTCTACATCTTTGCAGCGATTGGATTATTTTTCACTCTTGGTTTTTTTGCTGTATATTTTGGACTTACTAACTCAAGTGGGATTGTAGACAAACAACGAGAAACTTTTCTCTCAGGAGACACACATGCGACAAGTGCAACAAGTGGCGGCAAATACTACTGGAGCACCCTCACTGAGTGGTCGACACTCAAAAACGCCATACGTAAAGACCAAGCAATAATCAACAGAGCAGCACTAACTGCCGGAGTCCCTGCTCGACTCATCGTGTCCCAACTCGTTGCAGAACAACTCAGATTCTATTTTGACGATAGAGAATCATTTAAAAAATTCTTTGAACCTCTTAAAATACTTGGCAGTCAAACAAAATTCTCATGGGGTGTAATGGGAATCAAAGAAGATACTGCTATGCAAATAGAAAACAATCTTAAAAGTACTTCCTCCCCTTATCATCTTGGAAAACAATATGAAAACATATTGGACTTTAAAACTGAAAACATACAAGAGGAACGGTTTACTCGCATGACAGACCAGTATGCACACTACTATAGCTACCTCTATGCTGGACTATATTTAAAACAAGTGACGACTCAATGGAAGTCTGCTGAATTTGATATTTCAAATCGACCTGAAATTCTATCAACTCTCTACAACATTGGTTTTGTAAATTCTAAACCAAATGCAGATCCAGAATCTGGAGGAGCACCCATTCCTATTGGAGATCGAGTATACAGTTTCGGAACGCTTGCAGGCGAGTTCTACAACTCAAACGAACTCTTGGATGAATTTCCGAGATAGTGATTTTCTATCATAGTTTGCGAAATCACCTAGTAAAATATGAGTCTAATTTTTAGTATTGTGCGCGTGCCTGGACTCGAACCAGGGACCGCAGAGGTATAAGCTCTGTGCTCTAACCAACTGAGCTACACGCGCTAAACATATACTCACCATGCTATACTAACAGAAACCATGAAAAACAAAAAGTTGTGGTTTAAGGCAAAAATGTATGGGTGGGGTTTGGTAACCTTCCTCTTGGGAAGGTTGGGTTATTATGTTGCTGTATATTACGGGAACAGTTTTGCAATTCAGAAATATAGACACGTACTCACACTCCGGTAGTGACACACTTATAAACTTCTCACTTCCTTTCATTATAAACACCATCTTCCTTCTTATCATTTGCTATGTTCGTGGAGAAAAGCTGAAGTGGCATTGGGGAAAATGAAGATCCTCGAAGCGAAGCTGACGAGGTATTTAGCAAAGGAGAATAAATATAAAAGCTGTCTCTCACAAGAGACAGCTTTTACTAACACTTTCTACTTCGAGCATCTCTCGGTGTAAACCGAGATAGTCACACCAATTGGAAGATCTATTTGTTTTGGTGTTTTACACACCACACAAACAAACATTTTTTGTGATTTTTTACCACACGCAACTTCCATCTCACTGCACAACCCTGTGCAGGTGAGCAATCTCCCCTCGATCACCCTTAGGTGTGTACAAGTCACATCAAACCTCTCTTTCTGATCACAGAATACATCATAAAAAAACTTTGTCAACTACTCTATCTACACGCGGTGTTCAATGTCTAGTTTTTTCTTTGGAGTTACGCCGTTTGCAAGGAGAAGTTGCTCAAACTCTGCACGCTCTATTGTCTCTACTTCGATAAGCTTGAGTGCGATTGCATCAAGAAGTTTTCTGTTTTCTTGTATAGTCATTTCTGCCTTTACTTGCGCCTCCTTCATGATTCGAGAAATTTCATTATCTATATCTGTTGCAACCTTATCAGAAAAAGTTTTCTCCTCTACTCCGCGACCAAACAACACCTTGCCTCCTTGACCTTCAAGTGCAATAGGACCGAGCATGTCAGACATTCCGTATTTTGTTACCATATCACGAGCAAGAGCAGTTGAAACCTGTAAATCATTCGACGGACCTGTGGTGAGATCATCAAAAAGCATTTTCTCTGTCACATATCCACCCAAAGAAACGGCAATATCATCAAGAAATTCTTTCTTCGATTGAAGTTTTCTATCTTCAAGAGGAAGCTTGAGTACATATCCTGCAGCATGCCCGCGAGAAATAATAGAAATCTTGTGTACTGGATCGGCGTATGGAAGAAGTGATGCAAGGAGTGCATGACCCGCTTCGTGATATGCCGTTATTTCCTTTTCCTTTTTCGATAGAAGATGACTCTTGCGCTCTGGCCCAAGCATAACCTTTTCAATAGAACGAATAAGATCGTACTGAGAAATTTTCGTCCGAGATTCACGTGCGGCAAGTATCGCTCCTTCATTCATAAGAGAATATAAATCCGCACCAGAGAATCCAGGAGTTCTCTCTGCAATGACGGACAAATTCACATCTTCTGCAAAAGGTTTTTTGGTACTATGAACCTTAAGAATTGCCTCTCGGTCGTGCCTGTCTGGCAAGTCGAGCGTTACTCGTCTGTCAAAACGACCGGGGCGAAGTAACGCTGGATCAAGCACGTCTGGTCGGTTTGTCGCGGCCATAACAATGACTTTTTCATTTGGTTCAAATCCATCCATTTCGACAAGAATCTGATTGAGAGTTTGTTCACGTTCATCATTCCCCCCGCCTGCACCAACACCTCGCACACGACCCACTGCATCAATCTCGTCTACAAAAATAATTGACGGAGCGGTTTTCTTTGCAAGAGAGAATAGGTCTCGCACACGCGATGCCCCCACACCCACAAACATTTCTACAAACTCCGATCCTGAAATTGAAAAAAAGGCCACACCAGCTTCACCCGCAACTGCCCGCGCAAGAAGTGTCTTGCCTGTACCGGGACCTCCCATAAGAAGAATCCCTTTTGGAATCCGCGCGCCAATATCTAGAAACTTTTTTGGATTACGAAGAAAGTCAACAATTTCAGACAACTCTTCCTTTGCTTCTTTTGCCCCTGCAACATCCTTAAATGTAACTCGTTGAGATGAATCATTTGGATCTATCATACGAGCCTTCGACTGACCAAATGTAAGTGCCTGCATCCCCGCTCCCTTAACCTGTCGAGATATGAACCAAATAAAAATGAGGATAAACACAATAGGTAATACGATGGGTGCAAGATTGAACAGCCAATATGAAACACCATTTTCTGTTTTGATATCAATTTTGACCGTAGCTAACTCTGCCGGAGTCACACCATAGTTTACAAGAGTTTGTGATAAAGCTTCACCGTCTTCTTTTTTAGAAGTTTTCTCAGTATCATCCTTGTATATAAGAGTCACATCGTTACCCCGCAAAATGATTTCCTTCACACTCCCCGCCTTAATATCTGTAGAGATTTGTGAAAGAGGTATTGGTTCTTTCTTGGTAGTTTTGTTTGCAATAAGTGAATAGACAGAAGAAAGAACAATAAAAATAATAATGACAGAAATGATGTACGTCACAAAAGAATTACTATTTGGACTTTTTCCCTGAGGAGTCTTTTTGATAATCACTTTTGTTGGTTTATCTTCTTTGTTTTGTATATCCATAAGTAGCGCTATTATACACGAAAGTTTAAAAAATACACTTTTTTTCTCTATCCTGCTACACTTGAGCCATGTCTCTTGTTGCCAATCATAAGGTCGGATTTAACTACGAAATTCTAGAAAAATACTCCGCAGGTATCGAGCTTTTTGGGTATGAAGTAAAATCTCTCAAGTCCAGCCATGGCTCTCTCGAAGGAAGTCATGTGACTATCCGCGGTGGTGAGGCATATATAGTAGGTATGTTTATCCCTCCATACCAAGTCGGCAATACTCCCGCAGAGTACGACCCATATCGAAACAGGAAACTCCTCCTTAGTAAGAAGGAAATTGCGGAACTGGCGAGTATAGAGAAAAAGGCTGGGTTGACAATAGTGCCTATTTCGGTGTATAATAAAGTCGGTAAGACCGGTGGTAAGATTGGGCTCGATATTGCGTCTGCTAAAGGTAAGAAGAAGTTTGATAAACGCGAAACGCTTAAGAAGCGTGATAGCGAGCGGGACATCCAAAGAGAATTTAAAGATCGTTGACAACTTGGGCGTCTTGGATGAAAATACATCTGAGATTAGCCTAAAACCTGACTCGCCTAAAACATGGCTTATGCTATATGTATTTTATATAGTAAAAAAGACAAAAAGCTTTATGTTGGGTGTACTTCAAATATACAAAATCGAATAAAGAAACATAATAATGGAAATGTGGAATCAACAAAGTATCGAAGACCGTTAGAGTTGATTCACACTGAAATATTTGAAGATAAAACAATTGCATTCAATAGAGAGAGATTTTAAAAAGTCTTTGTGGTTCGAGAGAGAAAAGAAAGATTTTTAAAGATTATTCGGCTAAAACATTTCTGCTTTAAGACAGAAATGTTCGCCCGAACATACTGAAGGCATGTTTTAGGGGAGTGACAGGTTTTGACATATATCTGCATTGTTATGCGCGACGCGGAGTTCCCAGACACTCCTTAAACAGTTTGGAAAGCTAAGTGTAAACAACTTAACTGCAAAAGCAAAAGCTTCAGTTTCTCCATTTTTTGGAGTCAATGACTTTGCTTTCTCTTACGCAACTGCTTAATTTAAGCACTTCCTAAGAGGCGGTGACCCACCTGATGCCTGATACGGTGGTTCATTGATATAACCTTCAGACTAGAATTACATTCGTCTCATGTGTAATTCGAAAGTTAGAGAATCGACCTTGTGATGTTTTGTTTGCTTTATAGTCACAAAGTCTAAACATCAAAACAGACTACGCGTTGTAGACCCATCTCAATCTTATATATGCATGTGGCTTCGATGTCACCACTTCCACATCATTGGATTTTTGTCGTATAAATGACGCAAATGTCCTTTTTTATCAACATATTTGGTCGTTTCTAACTGCTTAGAAATAGACTGAACCTCAGAAACCACTTCCTGAATCGCAAGAAGTGGTTTTTCGGCTATAATAATAACTTTTTGACCGATTAACAGGTGTTTATCCAATTATGTCAAAGACGGTCTTTGACATAATTGGAATCGATCTCTTCGGAAATCGGTTTTTTATGTGATATAATCTCTCTATGAAAAAAGTTTATATCATTATTGTTTTAATCATTGCACTACTCGGAGTGTGGTATTTTGGGACAAAGAAATCTTCAGTAACTGTACCAAGTACTACAGCAACATACCGAAACTCTACGAATGGTATTGGTTTTACATACCCAAAAATTCTCACCGCAAGAACAGAATACGGTATCACAAGTCTAAGACACTCGGTGCCGTTCGAACATCACGACTACTGTGACTTTAAAGGTGAGGCCACTACCACAATACCGACACTCACTGACTTCCATGTGAGATTCTATATTGTAGAGAAAAACATCATCGGAACAATGAAACAGGAAAGTCCATACATTCCTGCAGAAAATTTTGTAAACAATACCGTGATTCCCTCTCCCGGCTTCATTGACTCAGTTGAAATAGGAACACTCAAAGGGTACAAAATATTTGAAGGTGCAGAAGGTTGTGGCCACACAATCTACTATTTTGAAATTGAAAAGAATAAAACTCTTGTGGTTATTCAGGACTTCATCACTATCTTCTCTGGAGCTATTGATGTAGAGCAAGGTGCTAAAGCACTCCTCGTTCCAGGAGTCATTTCAAAGGAAAAAGAAGCTGAAATCTTTGATTCTATTGTAAAAACAATAGAGGTTCGCTAGTTGCCTTTTATCCCAAATAGTGATATATTTCAAGGGAATTTTTAACTTCATACATTTTTTTGAGCAACAACATACGAATAAACAACCAAATACAAGCACCGGAACTCCGTGTCATTATGGAGAATGGAGACAATCTCGGAGTAATCTCTTTTAAAGACGCTCTCGACAAGGCTCGGGAGGCAGGTCTGGATCTTCTAGAAATCTCTCCGAAGGCCAATCCTCCAGTTGCAAAAATCATGGATTATGGTAAGTTTCAGTATGCTGAGAACAAGAAGCAAAAGGTAGCTAAAGCTAAAGCTCACACAGTAGAAGTCAAGAATATTCAGGTAAAAGTAGGTACGGGAGACCATGACCTCGAACTCAAGGCTAAAAAGGCTTCTGAGTGGCTTAAAGAAGGTAACCGTATTAAAATAGACTTGTTCCTCCCAGGAAGAACAAAGTACATGGATATCAACTTCCTTAAGGAGAGAATGGCTCGAGTTCTCAAACTCATTACAGAAGAATTCCGAGTAACAGAAGAGGCTAAAAAGAGTCTCAAGGGACTGAGTATAGTTATCGAAAAAGTATAAAATCATGTCAACAAAAACAAACAAGTCATATACAAAACGCCTTAAGGTCACTAAAAATGGCAAGATTTTGGCGCGTGCTACAGGACAAAACCATTTCAATGCAAAAGAATCTCGACGAGGTCAGCTTGGGAACAAACGAGCAGTTCCCTTCCCTGTAAGCAATAAGGATCGAGCACGTTTTATAACAAAAGCATAAATATTTAATACACAACCATGACTAGAGTAAAGAAAGGAACAAATGCATTAAAATCTCGAAAAAACATCCTTCGTCGGACAAAAGGTTTTCGCCATGGACGATCTACAAAAGAACGTCAGGCAACAGAAGCAATCCTGCATGCTGGAGCATACTCATTTGCTCACCGAAAGGATAAAAAGGGTGACGCTCGAAAACTGTGGAATGTTAAGATTTCATACGCTCTCAAGGAAATGGGTACTTCATACAGCAAAGTGATGGGAGCACTCAAAAAACAGAATATTCTCCTCGATCGAAAGATTCTTGCGACACTCGCAGCGGAGTCTCCAGAGACATTCAAAAAAGTAGTAGCGATGGCACAATAAAAACTGGCGGAAGCCAGTTTTTTGACATACTACGTATTTATGCTATTGTATCCACGGAAGGAGGATCCATTATGGAGCAAAATGGTTATAAAAAAACTGACTGGGAGCTCTGGGGTGGAATCTTGTTGGTTGTGGTTGTGATTTGGGGTTCAAGCACCCTATTTAAGAGTCATTACACCCCCACCCCCACCCCACCAGTGAAAATTGAGATCAAAAAATAAATGTTCTCTGCCGTGTCTCCTTGTTGGGATACGGCATTTTCTATATACAGATATCTATACCTACTACACTTCAAGCTTGTACGGTTTTCCTCTTTCTGGAAAAACAGCTTCTACACCGACATTGTCCCGAATACGCTGAGCTAAATATGTAGAAGCTTTTGGCTCACCCATGACCACAAAAACTTTTTTGAGTGTATCTTTGGCACCTTCCACCATTTCAAGCAACCCATCTGAGTCTTTATGTGATGAGTACCCACTAATCATTTCGATACGTGCGTTCACTATAATCTTCTGACCATCTATTTCGAGTTCCTTTGGTTCATCCTGTATTTCTCTGCCGAGTGTACCCACAGCCTGATATCCCATAAGGAGAATGGTGCTTTTGGCATCGGGAAGAAACATCATTTCGTGATGAATGATTCTGCCTCCAGAAGACATCCCTGAACCAGCAATAATAATTTTTGGATTTGGAGTGTTTGCGATTTCTCGAGATTCGATGCCACTGTGTGTAACAGTGAGTTTGGGAAAATTAAATATATCATCTCCTTCTGTAATCTCCTGCTGAACTCCAGTATTGAAATCCTTAGATGTTCTTCCGTATATAGATGTTACTTTGGCGCCAAGCGGTGAGTCGAGAAACACAGGCACAGATGGAACCCTTCCCTCTTCTACAAGATTATTAAGTTCGTACAATATCACCTGAGTTCGTTCAAGAGAAAATGCGGGGATAACAAGAGCTCCGCCTTGAGCAATCGTTTCTTTAATAATCCTTTCAAACTGAGCATCTCTTTCTGTTTTAGATTCGTGGTTACGATCTCCATATACACTGTCAATAACAAGATAGTGTGCACCTTCTATTGACTCCGTGTCTTTTAGAAGAGGTGTTGGTGAATTACCTGAATCACCCGTAAATGTAATTTTCTTGCCTTCGTACGAGAATTCATACATAGAAGAACCAAGTATGTGCCCCGCATCTTTGAGATATACTGAAAAATCTTCACCTATTCTAGTTTCGGTGTGATATGGGATCGTACTCCACAAGAAAAATGCTTGGTCCAAATCTCCCATCTCATACAGAGGTTTGTCATGTTTTTTGAGTGCTTTGTGCGTGTCTTGTTGTTCATCCCGCGCATTCATCTGCATTACCTTGATAGCATCGAGTAGCATGAGACGAGCGATTTCTTTAGTTTCCGGAGTTGAATATATTTTTCCACGGAATCCGTCACGAACAAGTTTTGGAATCTTGCCAATGTGATCCATGTGAGCATGTGTTACAAAAAGAAAATCGATTGTTTTAGGATCATATGGAAACACTGCATGATTTTCTGTACTCGCCTCAGGAGTTCCTTGGAGAAGACCACAATCAACAATAAGTCTTGTGCGTAAGCTTTCAAGAAGGAAGTTTGCACCAGTTACACTCCCTACTCCGCCAAAAAAGGTAATTTGGAGATGTTTTTTTATATTATCCATTATTTTTTATAATAAACTGTCGTGTGTATATAACCGCCATGAGACTTCCTAGAATATCCATCACGAGGTCAGATGTGGTATCGGTTATGTAGTACATTCCATCTGAAAAAGATGTAATATTTCCCATAAGCTCAAATATTTCCCATAATATTCCAACGATCACAATCGACCACAAAGCGTATGCGAGTATTTCTTTCGGGGTAAGAGTATTTTTGTTCGTCAGTGCAAACCATATACCAGCAAAACCCACCGCACCACCAGAGAGAAAATGAAGCAGGCTATCGAAATATTTCACTGTCCAATAAAGATGAAGATCAATTGCAAGTAGGTGAAGTCCCCCAACGATCAGTACGAGGGCGAGTGCAAGTAAAATTAATTTCTGACGAATCATTTCATAATTATATCAACAAAATAACCCACCGTGAAGTGAGTATTTTTGTTGGAACTACGCTATATTCCCTAGTTAATAAACTAAGGTGGGTGCCCTCACATATACTCGTCAGAATTCCGGAATAAACCAAAACTCATCACAGTATATAAATATTAGACTCCCTGAAATTTGATTAGAAAGAAAATATAAACGCAGTCCCATATTCATTATACTCTCGATCTCAAAACACAACACTTCACAGAGATTGTTTCTTGGTGTGTACTAAAAGAAATACCCATGAAATATTTCATGGGTATTTCTTGCAAACAGTTTTGATAGTCTTCGACATTTACACTGTTGTAGGCATTACCTGACCTCCATTGTACTGGGAATTGTCGAATCCAAGGATTGGGTAGAAAATAAAAGGAAGAAAAATCAATCCGAGGGTAAATCCCACTCCTTTTCCAAATGATTTTGAGAGTTCATTGAGTATAATGTACCAAACGATAACATTTACAAACGGAATAAACATAAGGAGTACCCACCAAATAGGCTTTCGTACTATTTCAGTTTCCCCACCCTTAAATACGAACTTTTGGATACAATACATATATGGCAAACAAACAAGTTCACCTGTCAAACGAGGAGCGTTTCTGTATCGAGAAGATGTTA
>Ga0163155_10002291_pt1 | contig 21614 bp, 23 predicted proteins | sample OliLakLV19SP4G1_FD_148611 | JGI IMG/M metagenome (GOLD analysis project Ga0163155, IMG submission 148611) | Freshwater microbial mat bacterial communities from Lake Vanda, McMurdo Dry Valleys, Antarctica - Oligotrophic Lake LV.19.SP4.G1 | ecosystem: Environmental > Aquatic > Freshwater > Lake >... | reverse complement strand
GTGTAGTATCATGACGTTTAGACTTTTCATAAAAATTTAATAAAAATTAGTACCAGTATGAAGTTAAATATTTCTGTGGCATATGTGCTCTCTGCACTGATACTCCTCGTGATTTCATTCTTCCTAATGTTAGTAGTAGACTAAGTGTGAAGAGGAATTCTAAAGGACAATGTCCTTTAGCCAGCGCAGATTGTCTGCGCTGTTTTTTTGTCCGAGACTTCATCTAAATTTTAGAAAGATTTTAGTTTCGCGTTAGAAATATTTTCGCTAAATTTTATGTTTCGAAAATCTTGCGGAACTCAATCTAAAATCTTGGTGAAATTATAGTGAAACCTTTTTTATAATTTTTGTCTCAAAAATGGAAAGGGCGTTGCTTTACTACAAGGCAACGCCCTTTCCATTTGCAAATGACCCTCCTATTCTCTCATCGTTTCATGGTATTTATGTCTCAGCGTCTCCTACTTTATATCTTGCCTAATCTTTTCTTACTGCATTTCTTACCTCGTCGCTTCTCATGGAATTTCTTATCGTGTTCTTCACCATTCGTGAAACATATGAGATCACGAATGTAACGAGCGTTAAACCATTATAATCACCTCTATGCTCTTGCTGGTCTCTTTCTGCTCGGCATAAGATATGCTTTAGGATTATCGGACAAGTCTGAGAAATCGTCCGACGTTTCTATGAGACGCGCCGATGCTGATTGACCAAAAGTCACCACTTCAACTTGAATCCCCATATGTTGAAGATATGTAACAAGAGGTACAAAATCACCATCCCCCGTCACTAAGACTACAGCGTCAAGTTTCGGCGCGAGCTTGATCGCATCTACTGCGAGCCCTACATCCCAATCTGCTTTTTTTGCTCCGCCAGCAAAAACCTGGAGTTCCTTTTCACGGGTTTCGATTCCAAATTTTGCAAGTGCGTCAAAAAATGCCACCTCATCTCGAGCTTCACTTGTAATCACATATGCAATCGCCCGCACGAGCCTTCGATTTCCAACTGCCAAATCAAGGATCGCGCCGAAGTTTACATATTGATCGTATATATTCCTTGCAGAGTGGTAGAGATTTTGTGTATCTATAAATACTCCAACTCTTTGTTCTTCGTGTTTAATTATTGCCATAAAATATGTGCTAATTTTTTTAAAATTGGCCACTTCTCAGTGATCAAATACCACTATTGTGGTTTGAATATTAAAATTCTATATCAGTGTGACATGGAATATCTCATTTATCAAAAAACAAAACCCCCTGAGGGGTGTTGTTTGAGATTACAGTCCGAGTTCTTTTACAAGTGCAGTGTGTCGCTTCTTGTCAGTCTTCTCGAGAAGCTTCAAATGCTTGCGTCGCGTAGCTACCATTTTGATGAGCCCTCTTCGTGAGTGATCATCTCCAGCATGCTTCTTCAAGTGTTTTGCAAGCTCATCGATACGACGTGATAACATAGCTACCTGTACTTCCGGAGAACCAGTATCTGAATCGTGCGTCTTAAATTCGCCTATTACTTTTTGCTTTACTTTTGTTGTAAGCATAATATGTTGCCCAGAGGGATTTTGATCTTAATGATCGATAACAAAATTGTCTTTGATATGAGACGAAAAGAATATAGCACATATTGTTAAATTATGCAAGAAGTGCGAAGATGTCTCTATGGATGTCCAGAATTTTAAAAGACAGTTTCTCGAGTACATAGAAATTGAACGAGGACGCAGTCTGAAAACTGTTGAAAACTATGATCGCTATCTTTCGCGTTTTTTTGCATTTGCGAAAGTTAAAATGATGGATGAAGTTTCTGAAGATCTTGTGCGAGAATTTCGTCTTTATTTGAATCGGCAAAAAGGACAAAAGATCCGAGGCCAAACAGAAGGTATCATGAAGCGTAAAACACAAAACTACTACATGATCGCTCTGCGCAGTTTTTTAAAGTATGCAGTTCGTCGCGGTGTTGCAAGTTTGCCACCTGACAGAATTGATCTTGCTAAAGTCCCGTCACGCTCGCTTGATCTTTTGACGCGTGAAGAACTTGTTAGACTTCTTCAATCCCCCGAAGCTTCTACGCTTACAGGCTTGCGAGACCGTGCGATTATGGAGATGTTATTTTCGACAGGTCTACGTGTCTCCGAACTCGCATCGCTTAATCGTGATCTTGATTTATCACGAGATGAATTTTCTATACGAGGGAAGGGTGATAAAGTTCGCGTAGTTTTTCTGTCTCTTGAAGCAAAAAGTTTCTTAAAGGAATATTTAAAAATGCGGAAGGATTTTGATGATGCAATGTTTGTTCAACTTTCGCACAATGCAAAAACAAAAAACTCTCTCCGTCTGACTCCCCGCTCAATCGAGCGACTCATAGCACGTTATGCTATCGTGGCAGGAATTTCAAAAAAAGTGACGCCTCATGTTATTCGACACAGCTTTGCGACGGATCTACTTTTCAATGGAGCAGATATTCGAAGTGTTCAAGTCATGCTCGGTCATGCAAATATTTCAACGACACAGATTTATACGCATGTAACCGACACTCAGCTTCGAGAAATTCATAAAAAGTTTCATGGGAAAAATAGGAAAAAATAGGGAGAAATAAATACTTAAAAATATAAATTTTAAAATAAATTTTAGTCAGATTGAAAATTAGTATAAAAAAAGACCGGTAACTTCCGTGTCCCGGCCTTAGGAGGTTACTTTTCTCCCTTAGAGGTTTTTAGTAACCTTCCACCTTCGAAAACGCTGATCGAAGGGGTTAGTCGTCTTCTAAATGAAAACTTTCGATATCATTTAGGTAATTTTTACCGATAATTTCTTTCAGCAACAAGAAATCGTCTAGCGCCAACAACAAGTTGTAGCCATGAACAGAAGTCGCGCCGGCTGTAAGAGTACTTTCGCGATTTTTGTCACGACCATTCAGTTGGTCCGTGAAGACAATGATTAGCTTCGTCGGAAATTTTAGTCTGAGGAACTTGCAAATTTCTTTAGCAAATATCTCGTGTCTGTCCCAATCAACAAAGATTCGGTAAGCCTGCTTGCACAAGGCTTGAACCATCTTTTTGTCGAATTTTTCAGGGGATAACTCCACAAATCTGAAAAATATCGGCACAGGACTTCTCGGAAACTGAGGTTTCTGTGATTTTGCCTCCAAGATAGCCTTGCTTTCCGGAGAAAAATTTATACAAATAATATCCATATAAGGTTTTGAAGAGGTAGGTTAGAAAATTTAATTCTATTATACACAATCTATAAAAAAAGTCAAATATTCTGGAGAAAACCATTCGGAAAATTCACCTGCTTTCACGTGAAACATTCACAGCTTCGCAACACGAGCAAAATTTATCATATATAATGTATGCACATGGCCGACTCTCTATCACAAAAGAAGTATTTTGAGCAAGCGTATCGCACGGGTTCTGATATTTGGTCACATGTTCCCTATCACGATACTGCTTTTTCGCTCATGCCAGAGCTTGCACCTGATTCAACAGTTCTCGATTTGGGTGCAGGGCGAGGGATATGGGCACAAAAACTCATAGAATCTGGACTTCGCGTGATTGGTGTTGATTATATTCGCGGTATTGTCGATCGAGTAAATGAAGACGCAAAAGAGTCGGGAATCTCTGAAAAACTCTATTATATAGAGGCAGATGTACTTGATCTCCCGTTTCAAGATGAATGTTTCACGTGTATCACTGATATAGGCGTTTTTCAACATATTCATACCGATCAATGGATTAGATATATTGAAGAATTATATAGAGTCTTGGCTCCCGAAGGGTATTTTGTCAATGTTTCACTATCAAAAAGGACGCCTCAATTTCTAGGGTGGAGGCCATATGCTGTTGAAGATTTTCAATTTGAAAAATTTGGCGTGTACTATTCTTTTTTCCATGAAACAGATATTGAAACACTTTTTGGGGCGCATTTTGATATTGAAGAGCAAAAAACGGAAATGTACCCTATGAAAACGGATCCAGCAGACAAAATTGCGCTAGTATTTACTAGAATGAAGAAAAAAAGTTTCTAAATATGGCACGACTACGAATTGCATCGTGGAATATCAACGGCTTACGAGCGACTGTGAAATCTGGTGCATGGGATGCATTTCTAAAGCTCAATTTTGATATATTTTGCTTGCAGGAAGTTAAAGCGTCAGAAGATCAACTAAGCGAAGAGATAAGAAATCCCCTTTCATGGCAAGGATATTTTGATGTATCAGTACATAAAAAGGGATATAGTGGGACTTCAATATACACGAAAATTACACCAAAATCTGTTCAGAGAGGTCTCGGAAATAAAGAATTTGATGATGAAGGGCGTTTAGTGACGCTTGATTTTGGGTCCTGGGTGCTTATAAATGGGTATTTTCCAAATGGCGGAAGTGGACCAGATAGATTAGAGTATAAGCTCAAATACTATCAGGCCTTTTTGAAATATATAGAAGATATAAGGAGAAATGGGAAGGAAGTTCTTTTCTGTGGTGACATAAATACGGCTCATTTCCCTATTGATCTCGCACGCCCAAAAGCAAATGAAAAGAACACTGGTTTTTTACCGATAGAACGGGCATGGCTTGACGAAGTAGTTTCACACGGCTATCAGGACATCTTTCGAAAATTCTATCCCGAAAAGGCCGAAATATATACATATTGGGATCAAAAAACGCGTTCTCGAGACAGAAATGTCGGCTGGCGGATAGACTATTTTTTCGCAGATCCCGCCATGAGCAATAGAATAAAGGGTTTCACGACACATACAACTTTTATGGGGTCAGATCACTGTCCAATTTCGATAGAAGTCGATATTGTAATCTAGTCTACTTTGTGTCTTTTTCGAATTTGTTGAATTTCGGAGTCCTCAATTTCATCTCTTTTATTTTTTCCAGCCTCAGCTCGCTCTCTGAGCTCATCATCAGTAAGAATACTCAGCTCAAGAGTACGTTTCATGAGATATTCTCTCGTGTTCAAAGAAGAGTCTTCTAATACTTCCTCAAGTAATGCATGCAATATATAGCCTAAACGACGCCCTGCTGGCAGGCCAAGTTCCAACATTATTATATCACCATTGATATTAAGCATTCCCACTGTCAAAGGAGATCGACAGGCTTCGTCGATCATTGCTTCAAATTTTCTCAATCGATATGGCGCTGCCACTGGTCTGCCCATCCCTATTCTGTCGGATCTACGCACATTCATGAGATCCCATATCAAATGAGAACCGATATTCTTCACAAGTCTACGTACAGACGAAAGGGTGACAGCATCAGTGTCCGAGAAAAACATATGATAACGGACAAGAGAAACTACTGTTGAAGCTTGTTCCTTAGAAAAATGCAATCTCTCCATGATGTCCTTTACTATTTTTGCGCCTACAACCTCATGTCCGTAAAAGGTATATATTTTCTGAACAGCATCCCACCTACGAGTTCTAGGTTTCCCAATATCGTGAAATAATGCAGAAAGTCTCACGTGAAACGGCCATTTTTGATCAGCAGCGTTTTGGCAAGCTCGTAAATTGTGTTCCCAGACGTCATATTTATGGCTTCTGCTTTGTTCTACACCAATACCTTCTTCGATTTCACGTGAAACATATTGTAAAATTCCTAAATCATGAGCGAGCATCAATCCCGCCATAGGACTGTCACTCATAACAATCTTTACAAATTCATCACGAATTCTTTCACGTGAAACATTATTTAAAAGTTCTTTTTGATTTGCTATTGCTGATCTCAATTCATTGTTACACGTGAAACTTAATTCAGCACTAAATCTTACAGCACGTAGCATTCGAAGAGCATCTTCTGAAAGTCTTTTTTCAGCATTCCCAACGCTAGTTAACGTATTTGAAAGAATGTCCTTTATACCATCATATAAATCTATGAGATGTCCTTTAGAATCATCGTAAGCTAAAGCATTGACTGTGAAGTCTCTGCGAGATAGGTCGTCCGATAGATTTTTGCTAAAGGACACCATATCAGGATGTCTGTGATTCGAATAATCTGATTCTTCACGATATGGCGTTACCTCAATAGTCCGAAAAGGTGAGTCCTGTAGCTCCCCTTCATCCACAAGACCTACAGTTCCGAAGCGATTTTCGTATACAACACGATAATCACCTGAAAACACTTGCTGGATTTCTTCAGGATTTGCATTTGTGGTTATATCGTAGTCTTTAGGAGCTCTATTCATTATAAGATCTCGAACACAGCCTCCAACCAAATATGCTTCAAATCCGGCATTTCGTAGGAGTGATGTTGCACGTGAAACCTTATCATGTACGTTTAAATGTATAGTGCTGTTCATGAAAATGTGCGGATAGGGAGAATCGAACTCCCGTCTCAGCCTTGGCAAGGCCGTATTCTACCACTAAACCATATCCGCGATTATGTAATAATATCGTACTCTTTCTTTTTGTGCACCTGCCAGGATTCGAACCTGGAATAAGTGGTCCGAAGCCACTCGTGATATCCATTTCACCACAAGTGCAAAACTCTTGGCGAGTATGGTTAGTATATACATTTGCTATTTAAATGCAATACATAAATATTTATTTTAGATTAAATTTTGTCTTTTATGATGTCCTTATCTTGAATAATGTATATTCTTAAAAGAAAAATCATCAAAACTGTGGATAACTCTGTGTATACAGTGCATAAAGGACAAATTATATGTCTTTTAAAACTAGGTGGTTGCAGATGTTGCTGTAATTTTCGCTAGATTTTATCTTTATTTAATTTTATTTATGCGATTATGTTTGAAGTTATGAAGATATTTACGTCACCAACACAAAAAATGGGCGAAAGAGGGGAGACTATGGCAGAAATGTTTCTCGTGAAACATGAACACGAGATTCTGAATAGAAACGTTGGATACTATCGGGGAGAGATTGATATTGTTACAAAAAAAGGAGATAGGCTCTATTTCTTTGAAATTAAGAGCACGCGATGTTTCATGTGGAACCCTCTTGAAAATATGTCGACAGTGAAACTTAATCGCTTCAGAGGCGTTGTGGAGCTATATAGGAAGCAGTTTCACGTGGAACATTTAGAATACGAATTGTGGTGTCTCGCAATCTATTTGAATGACATGTCTAAAACTTCACGAATTATAAGTTTAAAGATATAGATATTTCGTATCAAGAGATGTCTATCATGTAAAACATTCAAATGCTAAACGGTTATAACTTAAATAAAGAGATATCCATTTAGATTTATGTTGTCGGAGCGCCGGGATTCGAACCCGGAGTCATCTGGTCCCAAACCAGACATGTTAGCCGTTACACCACGCTCCGATATTTATACTTAATCTTAATTTGAAGAATGAGCAAATAGTAGCATATATTATTTAAAACTCAATATATCCTTATGCTGGAAATCATCAAAAATTTACTGTGCTATAATAAATATATGACTATTCTACAAAAACAAGCTCCAAACTTTACTTTATTGGACGAAGAAGGAAAAGAGCATACACTTTCAGACTATAAGGGTAAATTTATTCTCGTATATTTTTATCCCAAAGACGATACTCCAGGATGTACAAAAGAAGCATGTACAATCCGTGATGTATTCGGTGATTTTGCAGATCTCAATATCGTCGTATTCGGTATTAGTAATGACTCCGTAGAATCACACGAAAAGTTTAAAGAGAAATATCATTTACCTTTTACACTTCTATCAGACCCCAACAAAGAAGTGATAGAATTATGGAATGCAAAAGGCCCACTTGGACTTACTAAGCGAATAAGTTATCTTGTTGATCCAGATGGTATTGTTGTAAAGAACTATCCAAATGTCTCGCCCGCAACTCATGCACAGGAAGTGCTCGATGACGTAAAAGTGTTGACAAAGAGTATGTTACACTAAGAGTGTGATCTCATACTACTACAAAGGGAGGAAAGAATCGGGAATGGAAGTACTGACAGAGTTCAAGGTGGGCTCTTGGGTGCAAGTAGAAGATCCTACAGATGACGAGCTGGACTATCTGACTGAAGAGTTCTTATTTGATAAAAGTATCTTGATTGATGCGATAGATCCCTTTGAAGCACCTCGTGTCGAAAGTGACGAACATGCGACCTATATTTTTACCCGTGTTCCTTTTGGGGATAATAAAGGTGTAAGCACAGCTCCATTTCTGATTGTTCTGGGAGCCCGATGCGTTGTCACGCTTTCTAGAAAGAAGCAAGATGTATGTGATCGACTCATTGCACAGAGTGTACTTATTTTTACTACTCAAAAAACAAAATTTGTCTTTCAGATTTTTTCTGAGATCAACAAGCAGTATCAACTTTTTCTCACAAAAGTGAACAGGGAATTACGCAATACGACAGTGAATCTTTATAACATAAAAAACAAGGATATTGTTTCATATGTTCGTATTGAGCGAGAGTTGAATGATGTGCTTTCTGCTCTTGTTCCGACAAACGCCGGACTAGAAAAGCTACTTATTGGTCGTTCGATTAAACTTTACGATGAGGATCGTGAACTCATTGAAGACCTTTCACTTGCCGAAGAACAACTTATTGAACAATGTCGTTCAAATATTAAAATGCTCGTTAATATTAGAAATGCATATTCTACTATTACGATGAATAATCTCAATAGAGTGATTGAGTTATTGACAGCAATTACCATTGTTCTCACAATTCCAACTATGATTGCTAGTTTTTACGGCATGAACGTTGCCGTTCCGGGAGGCTCAAACCCTGTGATGTTCTATTATATTGTTGGTGGAACTTTGCTCATTGTAGGAGTTTTTTTTTATATTTTTTATAAGAAAAGATGGCTGGATTAAGATAATACATATCATTAATAAATTTCTACATGTATAAAGAAACGCCCCGAGCAAAACCCGGAGCGCTAAAACAAAATCTTGTTTTTGCAACATAGTCTGTATTACATCGCAACACGAACATCTATCACTTGAAGCTTCTCTTTAAGAAAAGAAATTACACCTTTGTATATTTCTTCCGACAGCTTTTCACTGTACTGGTATTTTCTCTTACCAAAAATGACGTGAGGTATATCGGGACAGCCGAATCCGTCGTTCATGGTGTGTAATTCAAGCTCTTTAGTAGTGCTTTTATTGCATACCAGATTTAGTTTTTTGCATAATTCATTCTGCCATCCACGAGGCAAAAATTTGGCCTGTTCTTTATTTCCCAGGCCAATGCGGATACTGTTATTATATCCATTATGACTAATGACTACTTCCAACGCAGAACTCTTGTGAGCACTGAGAAAGTCCGTAATCTCGTCGCTTCGTGAAGTGTACAAGGTAAATGGTGAGCCAGTATAATCTGTAAAGAGCTTTACTTCCACCGATATGCCGCGACTAAAGTTCCCGGCCAGAAAACTAGATTTCTCTTTTGCTGTCGGTGCTATAGGAGAAAAATCTTTTCGTACCATACTTGCGCGTCGTGCTGGCCGTAATAGGCATTTCAGGATGCGACAATTACCAATACCATCGAGAAAAATTTCAGCAACTATATTCCAAGGTATTGTTGATCCCATCGATAGATACGTTCCTTTTGACATATTCCTCGCTTTACTCTCAATAATCTTAAGAAAGTTGTCCAAATCATGGAAAGTCTGATTTTCTTCAACCCAGTTTTTTGGATCATATAAATCTCCCATTCTGCGACTATCGAGAAATTGTGCCATGCGTGCGAGCCTCTCTTTGTTACGCAAGATTTTGCCTCTGTTCTTAACTTTCGATGATCCAAAGATGCCCGATAGTAAGCATATAGCAAATGCTATCTGAGGATTGACTTTATCGCTTAGCACAAAGTTTGTCTGGAAATCTGGCCGGATTTCATCATTTAAACGCACATCTAGCATCTTGGAAAGATTCATTCCATTGTACATGGTAACTGGATTCAGTGGAGAAGCATATTCCGCAATGTTTGTGTTTTCATTGTGAAGTTCTGAGATGCCAAAATAACAACGAATTGGAAGGTGATCTTTTAGGCAGGTAAGAGCATTAGCAAAATCTTTAGCAATATGGATCTTGATTGGAGGGGGGAACGGCGAACCATGTGGCGCAGTTTTATAGTTATTCATGTTCATGAGAATTGTGAGAGAATGATTTAAAAATAAAATACTATATATTTAGTATTTTGGCAAGGCCCTCTTTTAAAATTAAAACATTTGTGTATAATGTTGTTTGCTATTGCTATTGCTATTGCTATTGCTATTGCTATTGCTATTGCGGGTGTGGTTTAGTGGTAGAATGCCTGCCTTCCAAGCAGGAGACGGGAGTTCGATTCTCCCCACCCGCACACATACGAACGGCTCATACAAGAATCACCTGAGAGGGTGGTTTTTGGTATACTTAAACCATGTCTACAATCAAAACAAAAGTAAAGTTAGAAAACGTTGTTGTCTTTCTACAGAATCATTATCAAGACGATGTCTCAGATATAGCATTTGTTGAAGGTGGTGAGTCGTCACAAGCATTTTCTTTCAAAAGAGAGGAACAAGAATTAATTATTCGGATTAATGCAGGCTCTAAAGGGTTTGAAAAAGATAAGTATGTTTTCGAAAATTTTAACAGCCCAAACATACCAGTACCCAAAGTATTCGATATTGGTAAGTATGATGATAAACATCATTATGCAATTTCTGAAAAAGCCTCAGGTAAACTTCTCCAAAACCTTTCTGATGAAGAATATGAAGCGATATTCCCTGAATTGGTCAACGTATTAAATGCAATACATAAAAACGAGATTCCTAATGTACAAGGTTTTGGTTGTTGGTCGCCAGACGGTAGCATGGAAGCTAAAACATGGAAAGAATACATATTTGCGGTAAATAAGTATGCAGTAGGTGAAATTAATAAAACAAACCTTTTTGAAACTTCTTTTTTAGAAAAGGATGTGTGGAATAAGTATTATAAACAAATGGAATCATTAACTCAGTACTGTTTCGAAGAGAAGTATCTTATACATGGCGATTATGGGTCAGATAATGTCACCGCAGAAAAATCTAATGTTACAGGAGTGTTTGATTGGGAGAGTTCAAAGTACGGAGACTTCTTATACGATATTGCATGGCTTAACTTCTGGGGACCAGAAAGAAATCCTATGAGTTTCTTCAAGAATTACTACACAAAAGTAAGACCAGTAAAGAATTTTACAGAGAGAATTCTATGCTACCAATTGCGCATAGGATTAAGCTCTTTGAGTTTTTATGCTTTTTCTAACCAAGAAGATAAATATGAATCCATCAAGAGAAAACTAGTGTTATTTTTAGATTAAACTTGTTCTAATAGTGTCCCACATCGCGCGCAGCGAGAAAAGTCTATAGGAGGGGATTGTTGCGCAGAAATGTAAATGGAACGAAAAAACACTCACGAGCCGTGAGTGTTTTTTCGTTCCATTTATTGAGAATTCTTTCTTGTTCTTTCTTGTTCTCTCTACTTTATCCGTGTATTCGATCCTTCAAGCCTTTTGCAGCTTTGAACTTTGGTGCTCGGTGAGCTAGTACTTTTACTGTTTCACCACTTCGAGGGTTTCGAGCGTCGCGAGCTGCTCGCATCACTCCTTGGAATTTCCCAAAACCAGAGATATCTACATCGTCTCCTTTTGCCATTGCATTTGCAATAGTATCAAAGAGTGAATTCACTACGTTTTCTGATTGTGACTTTGTTCCACCGATCATTTCATTCACCATTACTGCAAGATCTGCTTTTTTCATGCTCGTATCGCCTTATAAGAGGCAATTAGGGCTATTAATATCTTCGACATGTCGTTACTTACCTTTACGGCAAATGACAGAATCCACTTCAAACATTATATACTAAAAATAAAAGCAAGCAATATAAGGCTATTTGACTAGTGTAATATTTTGTTTCATCACAAAAGAATTTATCTTATCTCGCAAATTCAACAATTCGATTTTCTCGAATGAGTGTGACCTTTATTTCTCCTGGATATTTGAGCTCAGCTTCTATTTTCTTTGCAATTTCACGCGCCAATTGCTTTGCTTCAACGTCATTTACTGATTCTGGTTGTACAAATACACGAATTTCGCGCCCAGCCTGAAGAGCAAAACATTTATCAACACCGCCAAAACTCTGTGCGACAGCCTCCAGTTCTCCAAGTCGACGTAGATAGTTCTCAACAGTATCTCGTCGGGCACCCGGTCGTGCGCCTGAAATCATGTCACAAACTTGAACAATCACGGCCTCAATAGATCCATGAGGATAATCGTCATGGTGTGACTTCATGGCAATAACGACAGATTCGCGAGCACCAAATTTTTGGAGCATGCGAATACCAATTTCAACATGGGTACCCTGAACTTCATGATCAAGAGCTTTTCCAATATCGTGGAGAAGTGCACCTTCTTTTGCCACACTTACATCTGCCCCAAGCTCTTCTGCTAGCATTCCCGCCAAGTGCGCCATTTCGATACTGTGCTGTAGAACATTTTGGCCATAGCTTGTTCGGAAATAAAGCCGGCCAAGAATAGTTACAAGGCGTGGATCCATGTTGAATACACCAACCTCGTATGCCGCTTGCTCACCTTTTTCTTTTACAATTTGATGAATTTCATCTTGTGCTTGTTTTATAAATTCCTCAATTTTTGCAGGTTGGATTCGTCCATCAAGAACAAGATTTTCAAGCGCAAGTCGAGCTATTTGACGTCGAATCGGATCAAATGAGCTAATGACTATCATTCCTGGTGTGTCGTCGACAATTAGTTCAACACCCGCAGCTTGTTCAAAAGCCCTTATATTCCTACCTTCTTTTCCAATAATTTTCCCCTTTATATCGTCAGAGGGAATAGAAACACTCGTTGTTGTGATTTCAGATGCCGTTGATTGTGCGAGTCGGTGTATGATTGTTGAAAGTATTTCCTGTGCACGCTTTTTGAGTGTATCGTTATTTTCATCTTCTATCTTTGTCATTCGAATACGAAGATCTTCCTCATACTGCTTTTCAATTTCAGAAATAAGTTCTTGTTTCGCCTCGTCGCTTGAAAGACTTGCAACTCGCTCAAGTTCACTGAGGCGTTTTGTTGTAATTTCTTGAACTTTTTCTTTCAGTTGTTTTACTTCTTCAACTTTAATCTTTACGTTATCAAGCTCTCGATCAATATCTTTTTGACGATTGTCGAGAAGTTCTTCCTTTTTTACAAGTCTTTCTTGTGTTTTCTTTAAATCATCTTTTGTTTCGCGTTCTTCTTGTTTTGCTCCTGCTATGAGTTCTTCAGCTCTTTTTTCGGCAGAGAGACGGATATTCGCAGCCTCATCTTTTGCATCGACTGTAATTTGTTTTACTTGGATTTCGAGAGATCGTTTCTGAGAAATTACGATCAAAATTCTCGATGCATAACCAAGCGCAATACCAGCAAAAATGGCAATACCCGCAATAAGGATTGGTGACATATAAAATTGTAGATGTAAAAACTACCCGAGCATGTTCAATAGGTGATAGAAACGAATTGCTTCCTGTGAAAATGTCAAATTGATCATACGTTTGAGGAGTTTTTAAGCATGTTGTGTTTACCGTTCTGATAAAGAATATTCGGAAATTGTTCTATCGTAAAATCGGTCGGTAACTTCCGTTTCTTGATAGTACCAAGACAAATGCCTCCTGTAAACGTTCTATTTCTTTTTTGGTGCGATGACCTGATCTACAAGGCCGTATTTCTTTGCTTCATCAGCAGTCATGTAATAGTCGCGGTCTGTATCGTTTTCGATTATATCGATCTTTTTTCCTGTATTCGTAGCGATAATTCCGTTAAGTTGTTTTTTTAAAGCGAGAATTTCTCGGGCAGTGATCTCGATATCAGATGCTTGTCCTTGTACTCCGCCAAGAGGCTGGTGGATCATTACTTTACTGTGGGGAAGTATAAAACGCTTACCTTTTGCACCACCAGAGAGAATTATTGAAGCCATAGAAGCTGCCATTCCAACGCAAATCGTTGAAATATCAGGCTTTACGTGTTGCATAGTATCGTAAATTGCCATTCCAGAGTAAACCACTCCTCCTGGAGAATTAATGTAGAGCTGAATATCCTTTTTTGAGTCTTCTTGCTCAAGGTGAAGAAGTTGGGCTATGACGATATTTGCTACATAGTCATCTATCGAACCTCCAAGGAAAATAATGCGATCCTTGAGGAGGCGAGAATAAATATCGTAAGCGCGTTCGCCAAATGGTGATTTTTCTATAACTGTTGGTATTAACATAAAATATGTATTAGATTATAGCAAGATTATAGCAGACAAGAAGAAAGGAGAGAGTATTGACATATTAAGCTTTATATGCTATTCTATATTAAATCAAAATTTAAACAATTTAAACAATTTAAACATGAGAAATACACTTTGTCTTGTCATTTCTTTAGTAGTATCCTTGGTGTCCTGTGAAAATGGGCTCCATGGACCTTCTCCATCGGAAGATTGCCACAACTGTGGCGGCGGAACAGGAGGAGGAGGAGGCGGCGGCGGAACAGGAGGTGGAGGCGGAACAGGAGGTGGACAATTTGTCTTGGGCGCGGTGTATCCGGGCCAAGCAGTGTCCCAGGCCTTCATGCTGGGAGGTAGGATAACCACTGTTGTCTTCTATAATGGGTATCCATACGAGGTATGGGTTCCCGCAGGGATGGCGACGACGCTAAATTCCTGCTATCCCGCCATGAGCTACCCCGTGGACGTGATGTTCTTGCAGGATATAAACAGGCTTGCCAATGGGCAAGTCGAATACAGCTTGATCCTCGTATCTTCGCAGGATTGCAGGCCGTAAAAAGCCTGCAATCCTAAAAAAAGAAACCGGCTAACTCGAATGTGAGGGGCCGGTTTTAATTTGGAAAAAAAATTTTATAAAGAAAAATATTGAAATAAAATTTTGACGTAGAATATTACTTCTTTAACATTAGGTTTTTATATCCTATCCCATTTCTACTTCGCCTGTTCTTCAAGCCATTCGAGAACACGTTGATTTGTGAGAACTGAATCAACGTAAGCGTGTGCTCGCATTTCGTCAAAATTTGTATTGTCCTTATAGCGCTCCTTTAGTGAAGCAACCTCTTTTGAAACCTTTTCTATGTCTGGGGCAAGAGATTCGATTTGAGCAATCTTTGAGATAATGAGTTGTGTACCCGCCCGTTTCTCTGCTTTTCCGCGCCATTCCGCTAAAAGTTCCTCACCCGTTTTATTTGCTTTTGCTAGATAGTCTTCCATTGTTACGCCCGAAAGTGACAAATCATAGTCAAACTCCGCAAGCATTGTACGCAATTCATGATCGATAAGAATATTTGGAATGTCGATATTGGATTTCTCGAGAATTGCTTCGATCAGTAAAATTCGACGTTTGTCTTTGTTTTTATGTTCTTTTTCATGCGCCATATTCTCAGTCAATGCTTTTTTAAAGGCTGCAACATTTTCAAAGTTTCCAAATTCCGCTACGACTGCATCTGTAAGTTCTGGAAGGTCTTCGTCTCTAACATCATCCCGTGAAGGCATTTTTTCTTCTCCTAATTCTTTTGATTTTGCTACAGCATCGCTATGAGTTTTCATTTTCCGTAACTCTAACAGAGCTTGTTCGATTTCTTCACCCGAGATTTCATTTTCTTTTGGATCAAATGATATTCCTTTTGCAATTTCTTTATAGTAACCAAGTTCTATTGTCGGCATGACTGCAGTTTTAAAGATGAAACCAAGAGGATTTCCAGGGGCAAGTTTTGTGATAGAAATTTCAGGGACACCGATAGCATCGATCTTCTCGGACAAGATAATTTCTAGATACACTTCCTTTAGGGCTCTTTCGGCCATGTCTGTGAGGATCGCTTGTTCTCCGACATGTGCTACAACACGTGCTTCAGGAGCCTTTCCTTTTCGAAATCCATCGATGACTACACGCGAAGTTATATTCGCAAGTGATGCTTTGCGAAAGGTGTCAAGATATTGCATTTCCACTTCTCCTGTAATGCGAAATTCTGAACGCTTAAGCTTTTCTGTTGTATACGTATATGGTTTTGACATAAAAATGAAATTTGTTGCTAGTATTATTTTACATGTGAGACTCGAGTCTACGTCCCTCTTGGGAAGGTGTCAAATCCACACTGATATTGCATTTCTTGTGAAAAGAGATATATACTATGGTTAATGAAGTAGATGTACTTTGCGTGTCTACTGAAAATTGTTAGTAATCGAAAGAATAATATGTCAAATGAGCTACAAAAAGGTTCTGGATTGATGATGTTTCTTGCTGTTGTGGCAATCGCTGTTATTGTTGTGATAATTGTAGCAACAAATGGTAAGGGAGAGGAGGAAGTAGATAATTTTGAAGGAAAAATCCCAGGTGAAGTAACAACGCCGTCAGTCCCTATGTCACCAGAAGGTGAAACTATGATGGAAGAAGGTTCAGGAATGATGGAAGAAGGTGAAACTATGATGGAAGAAGGTTCAGAAATGATGGAAGAAGGTGAAACTATGATGGAAGAAGTGAGTGCGTCTGGAACAATGGAAGCAGGAACAACCCCACCAGCAGGGGAGCCACTTGAAGCTCGTTAATTAATTTTAAAAATCGATTTTAAAAGAGGAGCACGAAAAAAACCGAAAATAGTTTCGGTTTTTTTCGTGCTCCTCTACCCGTCTTTTAATTCATTTCTTACAAGCCGTAGTCCAAATCTTCGAAGTTCATCATTTCAAGATCCTTTTCTATCTCTATAACACTTGTGCTCGTATTGATAACTTCTTGTACTGCAAGAATATCAACTTCTGGATTTTCAAATGGATCGACGACAATGCGGGTAGAATCTTCGGACTCATCACGAATATTGTCATAAGTCATGGAATTATCCATTGATATCAATTCATTTGTTTTGATTCGGAGCATATTTTTTTGATTCGCAATCATAACCATTACAACTACGAAACCGATTATTGTAACGATCATTATAAAAAAAAGAATTTTTTCATAATGTGAAGTCGCTTGTTGTTCATTTTCCATAAATAATATGTCTTATTGAAAGTAAATAATTATTGACTGATCTCTATATTGTCTGTCTCGACCGCAGAATCTTCGTCTTCTGATTTACCTACCAAATCACTGCTCTCGCTCTCTAACTCTTCTTCTCCCGCTAGAGATCGGAGCATGGCGACGATTTCTCTCAATGTATTATAAACAGAAATGACAGCGTCTTTTGTTACTTTTGCTTGAGCTCGAACGTCATCAAAATTCTCTGACTCTTGTGCTTGAAGTTCATTGAGTTTTGCTGTCTCTTGTTCTGCTTGGTCGATATCACTCATGACACCGTCAAGAGCATTTTCTATAGCGGAAGTATCTACGCCATAGTCGTTCAGCATTTTTACCTTATTTTCAATTCTTATCACGATTTGTTTCAAGTTCTCAGTGGCTTGATCGAACCGACGCGCAATATGGCCCCGTACTTTTTCACGAACTTCATCCGTTCGTTCTTCCATGAAATTTCTTCTTTCGTCACGCTGGAGGGTAAAAAAATCTTGTCTTTCATTTGGTTGTTCTGAAAAAAATTCGCGTCGCTCTGTATTCTCTTCTTGCATAAATTCTTTACGTTCCAGAGGATTTGCAATGTCTGTATTTTCTTTGAGAAAGGCTGACCGCTCCTCTTGGTTTTCTTCAAAAAAATTGACGCGTTCTGTCTGATTTTCTTCAAAAGATTCAGACCGCTCCACTTGGTTTTCCTTAAAAAACTCAGTGTGGTTGTGCATGTAACCCTCATGCATTTCTCTAGAATTTTCAACTGCCTCTTGGGCTTGTTGTATTGTAGGAAATGCGCTTTGCGCCGACACCGAATGTGTAAAAAGTACGAAAGCAATACATATTAAGATTACGAATAGTTTGTATTTCATATTAATTTGACTAAAGATTAAAACCGCAAAAAGCCGGTATTTTAAGTATACCAAAACAGCGAGAGGTATTTCTCGCTGTGGTGTAGAACTCGGGCGTCTGTCTTCTAAATGAAAAGAGTATATATATTATTTTTCACGCGACTCGTATAGGTGGATGGATCTTTGAACAGCTTCAATAGCTTCTTTTTTCCCCGTGATACCGTCAATCTTTACAACAGCCTCCTTTCCTTTTAACTGTTTATACGTCAAAAAGAAATGTTCAAAGACGCGAAGATCATGCGCATTTATGTCGCCAATGTCATGAATATCTTCAAAGCGTCGATCATCAACAGGAACACAGATTACTTTAAAATCAGATTCACCACCGTCAATCATTTGTATAACAGCAACTGGACGAACTCGAACGAGAATGCCAACATTGAGCGGATGCGTTGTCATCACAACGACATCGAGTGCATCCCCGTCGTCCCAGAGACTTTGAGGCATAAAGCCATAATCAAACGGATATGGACTCGATGTGTAATTTGCACGATCAAGAGCTATGAGTCCCGTCTCTTTGTCGATTTCGTATTTATTGTAAGATCCTTTTGGTACTTCAATGATAACGTTGATTTCATTTGGCGTATTTTCCCCTCTGGACACGTCATGCCATAGATTCATAGACATAATAGTAGATGTTAGTGAATAAATTTAGTTCTTTGTATTTGTACTTATTTCATCATCATTCTCAGAAGTTTCCGCCTCTACTTCGGATTCTTCACTTACATTTTCTTCCACTTTCGCCTCTACTTCCGATTCTTCACTTACATTTTCTTCCACTTTCGCCTCTACTTCCGATTCTTCACTTACATTTTCTTCCACTTTCGCCCCAGTTTTCGCCTCTGTTTTCTCTCTCTTTTGCTCCGCATCTGGTACGGCACCCTCAACGCCCGCAATATCTATTCGCCATCCAGTAAGTTTTGCTGCGAGACGAACATTTTGGCCACCCTTTCCGATAGCGAGCGAAAGTTGATCGTCGGCAACTTCAATTCGCGCAGTATGATTATTGAGATCAATCTCAATATCAAGCACTTTCGCGGGAGCTAGCGAATTTGAAACAAATTCTCTTGTTTCGTTTGACCAAGGAATGATATCTATTTTTTCTCCATTGAGCTCTCCCATAACCGTCATAACACGAATTCCTTTTTGTCCTACGCAAGCACCAATAGGATCGATATTTTCGTCATGCGACTGAACTGCGATCTTTGATCGAGAGCCGGCTTCGCGTGCGATGGCTTTAATTTCAACAGTTCCTGAAGCAATTTCGGGTGATTCAATAGCAAAAAGTGCCTCAATAAATCGCGGATGAGTTCGTGAAAGTTTGAGGTTTACGCCTCGCGGAGTTTCTTCCACAAGGAAGAGGTATGCTTTTATTCGCTGGCCAGTACGATACATTTCCCCTGGAATCTGTTCATTTCGCAGAATAACACCTGTAGCACGATCAAATTCTACATAGATAGTACCCCTGTCAATTTTTTGAACGATACCAGAGAGGATTTCACCTTGTAAATCTGTATATTGATCCATGATAGAGTATTTTTCAGCTTCACGAATACGTTGAATGATGACTTGTTTTGCGGTTTGTGCAGCAATACGACCAAATTCTTCCTCTGTTTCAAGGGGAAATACAATCTCATCTTCTAAAGCAACACCAGAACGAATTTTCCGTGCATCATCTATAAAAATATGGTGCTCAGGATTATAGCGGATTCTCTCATCGGTAGAACTATCGTCTTGTTTTACATTTGAGATATCTCTTTTGATCTGTTCCGCCTCATTTTCATAAGGTTTTTTATAGTGAACTGTGCGATCGCTATTTGTGCCGTCCGTTTCATCATCTGCTTCTTCAGCAATGCGAACGATAGAGTCATCAACCACAATTTTTATTTGAAAAAATTCTGTATCGCCCGTTTCCTGATTAAATGTTGCGCGAATAATCTGACCACGTTTTCCGTAGTCTTTTTTATACGCAGCCGCAAGGGCCTGCTCGATTGCCTCGAAGATTTTTTCTCGAGGGATTTTTCGCTCCGCCTCAAGTTGGTCGAGTGTCGCATTTAAAACTTTCATGTCAAAAAGTGCCATATTCCTGTTGTTATGTAATTAGCTATTAATTTATTATTACAACGCGTTTTTAGAATATCACTAAGAAAAAGAATGTCAAAGATTTCTGCTTTCAACATTTAAGGTTTCTGTTTTCCACATTTCTGCAATTTTTAACTCCCTAGATATTTATTAACGTGATACACTTAAAATATTCGCAATGAAAAGCGATCATAAACATGAAAAACAAAACCAATAATTTATCTGAAACACAAAACCAAAGTGACAAAAGCAATGTTCATCAATCTGTAAAATTTTCACGCTTGCTTGTCTGGTTTTTAGTTGTACTTGCAGTGCTCGTGGTATTTTATTGGTTGTATGTTTCGCTTGGTTTAAAGGTTGAAGATGATTATTCTTCAACGTCGCCATATCCACCATCTCAGCAAAAGATTATAGATTTTTCTAACCTTGAAGCACCGACAAATCTCTCGCAAGAAGAACGCGAAAATATCGCCATGATTTTAGAAGAAAGAAAAAACGAAAGAAATACGAAAAATCCAGCAAACGAAATGCTTGATATGGAAATCGTAAATCCACAAACGCAAGGTAGTGTAGAAGCAATTTCTGAAAATTACGAATCTGCATCACCCGTTGATTATTTTAACCAGATAAGAGGGAATTAGATTGTATTGAAATTATATGAAATAGATAATATGAAAAAACTTCTCATCACATTATTGGTCCTCGCAGTAGCTTACACAGGATATTTTGCCGTGTATCCTCAAATAGTAAATGCAGGCGTAGGCGACAACGTAGATGGCTGGATGTGGTCAGATACAATTGGCTGGATTTCATTAAACTGTACAAATCATGGTTGTGGCTCTGGGGTGAATTATGGCTTGACTCTGAATCCTTCTACAGGTCGACTGTCTGGTTTTGGTTGGTCAAGCAATATCGGTTGGGTTTCATTTAATGCAATACATACGTCTTCCATGGGTGAACCTAGAATTGTTGATTATACAACTGGTCGCATGACGGGCTTTGCTCGTGCATGTTCTGGGGCAGCTAATCCGTCATCATGTAATGATTCAGGTCCTATTGGTCCAGAAAATAATGGTGGCTGGGATGGATGGATTTCACTTTCTGGAATAAATTTTCCGTCACCTGATGTTTCTGGGAATAACGGAACAACATTTATAAGCGCACTTGGTCTGGAAGGAATTATTGGACATGCTTTTGGCTACAATGTTTTAGGATGGCTTTCTTTTGAAGACGTAGATGTAGATTTTGCAACAGATCTTTTACTCACCGCCTTGCCCTCAGCTCTAGAAGCGACTGAATCCACAACGACTCTTACATGGTCAACTCCAACGAGCACGGATTTCGTATCTTGTGTGGCTTCAAGTCTTCCATCTACGCCGACGTGGGGGTCAGCAATATCTCCCACACCTCCGACGACGGTTGCCTCCTCTCACTTTTTATCAGGAATAGAAGTTCCTGCGACAAGTGTTACGTATACTTTAGTTTGTCAAACATTAGTAGGAACAACAGCTACTGCAACAGCTGTTGTGACGCGAGTGACTTCTCTGTCGCCGAATCTTTCACTCACAGCACTTCCAAATCCAGCTTCATTTGCTACCCTTCCAGAGGAGCAAACAACAACACTTCGTTGGGAAAATGCTTCGCCGAGTATTACATATACGAC
>Ga0163155_10002289_pt1 | contig 21623 bp, 19 predicted proteins | sample OliLakLV19SP4G1_FD_148611 | JGI IMG/M metagenome (GOLD analysis project Ga0163155, IMG submission 148611) | Freshwater microbial mat bacterial communities from Lake Vanda, McMurdo Dry Valleys, Antarctica - Oligotrophic Lake LV.19.SP4.G1 | ecosystem: Environmental > Aquatic > Freshwater > Lake >... | reverse complement strand
TTACGGACGTACTGTTGCCCGGGGCGACTGCGAGGTCAATTTCAATGCCAGCGGGTAAATCCACAAATGGCGTTGCGGTGCGGAAAACAAAATCGTCGAGGAGTAATGCGCCATTGGCGTACACATCAACGGTTGGTGAAGGGGAATTGTGGATCACCTGCACGCGGCTGAATTCCGTTACCGGTAATTGTACAACCGTACCGTCTGCTAAGGCAGCAAACAAACCAAAGGCCGGATCGCCACCCAAAATGCCGGAAGCGAATACGGTAATTGCCTGGCCGCTCAAACCACTCAGATCAGCTGTGAAAGTGGCCACAACATCAGGCGAACCGGCTGCTTTTACTTCCAACAAATACAGTCCTGCCGGCACACCGAGGTAGCCGGAAAAATCGCCATAAGCGAGGTTAGTGACCAAGTCGCCGCCACCGCGAACGGCCACGTCAACGTTGGGCGCGCCAGGCGAACCGTGGAGCACATTCACCTGAACAAAATCGTTGCCGGAAGCTTCCAATCCTTCATCCGTAACTTGCAAGGTGAAGGGGGTGTCGGTGTCGCCAACAATACCGCCTGCTGCGATGACGTACGTTTTCGTAGCGTCAAGTACAATGTTGTCAAACGTAGCAATGGCATCGTTTACGGACGTACTGTTGCCCGGGGCGACTGCGAGGTCAATTTCAATGCCAGCGGGTAAATCCACAAATGGCGTTGCGGTGCGGAAAACAAAATCGTCGAGGAGTAATGCGCCATTGGCGTACACATCCACGGTTGGTGAAGGGGAATTGTGGATGACTTGAACCCTGGCTGTTTGCCCTGTCAGAGAGAATGTAAGGGAGAGCGCAGCCAGCAGTGCATACAATTTACGCATACTGGTTTGTTTTGGTTAATAAATTAGATTCATTGATGTAGCCAAAACAGGAAGTGCATTCATGTGTTCACCGGATTATTTAAGTTCAGGCGGTTTTGAAAGGCAGCCGTCACTTTTGGAATTAATTTAAGGTGTGGCGTGAACAAAATCAAAAAATAATTGATATAAATCTCTTGTGCTTGTCGCAAAATTGCTCGTGCGATGGCTCCGCCCATAGCTTTCTGGAACCTTGCCGAAGGCAGGTATGCGGAGTGAAGTTACGGCAACGCCACCAATTGTCAGCAACGGTGATGACCACAATCATTGTCTACTGCGAGCGCAGGGCTTAATTTTGAATTTGAATTTCTGACAACTGAAAAATTCAAATCAAATGATTCCGATCGCGTTTCCAAAAAAGAAATCCATATCTGATGGTACCGTATTGTTGGCAGCTGATGTCGGCGGCACTAAAACGGACGTGGCGCTTTTTAGACGCTGCAACGGTGCAATGTTGCTCGAAAAAGAGGCCGTTTTCCCTTCTAAAAAATTCGACTCGTTATCTGACATTATTCTAAACTTCAGTGGAAATGCGCCTTTGCCGGGAAGATTGAGCATCGCTTTTGCTGGTCCGGTGCTGCAAGGCAAAGCTACAGCCACGAATTTGGATTGGCATGTTGATGTTGAAGTTCTGGGTCGCGAACTGGGTATTCCTGAAGTTTTTTTGCTCAACGACCTTGAAGCAGAAGCGTATGGCGTTACGGCTTTGACCGAACAGGATTTGACCACTATTTTTTCAGGAAACAATCCGGTGGAAGGCAACATGGCGATCATCGCTCCCGGTACGGGGCTGGGCGAGGCAGGACTGATTTGGGATGGCCGCTTGTTCCATCCGTTTGCTACCGAAGGCGGGCACACGGATTTTGCGCCCCGCACGGAATTCGACTGGGAGTTGCTTCTTTTTCTGCAAAAACAATTTGGTCACGTTAGTTGGGAACGGGTAGTGTCCGGCTCCGGCATTCATCAGATTTATTGTTTTCTTCGGGATGAAAAAAAGCGGGAAGAACCTGCCAACCTGCGGGAACGTATGAAAAGCAGTGATCCATCGGCAGCCATTGCCCTTGCTGCGCGGGAAAATTGTCCAATTTGCGAAGAAACGATGCAGTTGTTTGTACAGTATTTGGCAATCGAGACCTCAAATCTTGCGCTGAAATTGAAATCCACCGGGGGCATTTTCATCGGCGGCGGTATCCTGCCAAAAATCTGGGATGAAAACTTCCGCGAAATTTTTCTTGAACACTTTTTTCAGATCGGACGGATGCGGCCTTTGCTGGAAGGCATGACGATTCAGTTGATTTTGAACCCCAAAACGGCTTTATTGGGCGCGGCCTGGTACGGTAAATAACCCGCTCGCGCGATGGCTCCGCCTCGCGTGTCCTATTCTCGGGGCTCTGCCCGGCATATTTCCGTCCGGCATCAAGTAAACAACGTCTGATACAACTCCTCTACTTTCCCCAGCATCACAACCTCAATTTGATACCGCTTCGGATCAATGCCTTTTGTATTGTATTTGGAAATAAAAATTTGGCGAAAGCCCAAGCGATCCGCTTCCTGAATGCGCTGCTCGATACGATGTACGGCTCTTATTTCGCCGGAAAGGCCCACCTCCCCGGCAAAGCAAATATCGGTTGGCGCGGCCACGTCTTCAAACGAAGAAATCAGTGCGCTGACGATGGCTAAATCTATGGCCGGATCGTCTACGCGGATGCCGCCGGCGATGTTCAGAAACACGTCGTGTTGCCCCAGCGGAAAACCACCCCGTTTTTCCAGCACCGCCAGCAACATGCTCAGGCGGCGCAGGTCGAAACCCGTGGCGGTGCGCTGTGGGGTGCCGTAAACCGCTTTGCTCACCAACGCCTGGGCTTCGATCAGCATCGGGCGCATCCCTTCCATCGTGGCCGCGATGGCGCTGCCGCTGAGGTCTTCGTCCTTTTGCGACAACAGGATTTCGGAGGGGTTTGACACCTCGCGCAGCCCGGAAGCCTGCATTTCGTAAATGCCCATTTCGTCGGTAGAGCCGAAGCGGTTTTTGATGGTGCGCAGGATGCGGTAGGTGTAATTGCGGTCGCCTTCAAATTGCAACACCGTGTCTACGATGTGCTCCAGGAGTTTCGGCCCGGCGATGGCACCGTCTTTGGTGATGTGTCCGATGAGGAACACCGGAATATTGGTTTCTTTGGCAAAACGCTGCAATTCGCCCGCGCATTCCCGCACCTGCGAAATGCTGCCCGGCGTGGAATCAATATGCGGCGACGACAGCGTTTGAATGGAATCCACGATCAGTAAGTCAGGCTCAAGTTGCTGTGCGTGTTGGAGGATGCGGTTGGTATTGGTTTCGGTCAGGATGTAGCATTCCGACATTTGGGCGCTCACGCGTTCGGCTCGCATTTTGATTTGCTCTTCGCTTTCTTCCCCCGACACATACAGTACGCGAATGGGGGCGGTGAGTGCTAATTGCAGCAACAGCGTGGATTTTCCGATGCCGGGTTGTCCGCCAATGAGCACTAATGAACCCGGCACGACGCCGCCGCCCAGCACGCGGTTCAGCTCTTCGTCGTGGGTGATAAGGCGCTGGGTTTGCCCGGCCTGGATGTCCTGGAGCAGCACGGGTTTGGGTTCGGGGCGTCTGGGAGCGCTGTCCTGCCAGGAGCGGCTGCGCTCTTCTTGTTTCGTCTGCTTCGAAATGATTTCCTCCTGCAAGGTATTCCACTCGCCGCAGGCCGGGCATTTGCCCACCCATTTGGGCGAGGTAGCGCCGCAACTCGTGCAGGCGAATATTTTTTTGACTTTTTCCATGATGCAAGATAACAGTAAAATTAAAATGTTAAAATTTCGTGTACGTTTTGAAAAAAAAAATTATCTATTACTTTTATCCACAGCCACAGTTTTGTTACTACCCTTTTCTGATTTTAATATCGTTACCGGCCTTTGTGTTCGGGGCGATCATTTCAGTTATTCTGCGTTCAAACACTTCAGAACAAACACACAAACCTTCATTGCAGGGATTTACCTGTGACGTGCTTGCTTTTTTGCCTGATTAAGCAGGAAGCAAAAGTCAAACGATTTATGACTTCCGGCATGGATGGTTTTTGTGTGGATTATGTTTTTTTATAACCTAATTAAATACAAGTGTTATGAACCGCTACTCTCTGTTTTTTGCATTTCTCTGCCTTCCTTTTTTAGCTGGTGCACAATGGACGCCACCAACGACTTCTGTTGATCCTATTATCCACCGAAACGGAAGCGTCGGCATTGGCGAAACGCCGGTTGCCCGATTACAAATCGCCAAATCCCGATCCGGTCTTATTGAAATCAAAGACCCGAGTTCGCCGCCTTCGATTGAAACCAACGCCGCGCCCATTAGACTGACAACGAACTTCCTGCCCAATTATGGCGTAAAAATCTGGGAAATAGACGGCAACAACGAACTGCAATTTCGGACTGACATCACCGCGGATAATCAACTGTCCACGATCATGTACCTCAATGCTTCCGGCCTTCGGATAAAAGGCTCCCGGGTAGCGGTTGGCGAAGGTTCAGAACAGGTGAATCTGGGTTACAGCGGCGGGCATTATCTCGCTTTCGGCTACCAGCCTTACGGCGGGGGCGGGGTTTTCAAGGCCGTCGGCAGTGCAGGAGGTGGGTTCATCCACGCTGATGCAAGCGGCAATTTCAAAATCTCTACGGCTGCGCCCGGCGGCAATTTTATGAATTTGGGCCATAATACCCGGCTGACCGTTACCCAGGCCGGCGATGTAGGCATTGGCACCACTTCGCCGGGGCTGCAATTGCAGAGGGTACGAAAGCCGGGCTGCGCATGAGCGGCGGTGGCGGCGGTGCCTGGGATGTAGTCCCCGTCACCAGCGGAGGCGAAAACGCCCTCGCCATTCGGGAAGCGGGTGCCTCAACGCCGCACATGGTGGTGAGAAAAGACGGTAAAGTTGCCATCGGCACAGAGCAAATCCCTACCCTGTTGGGCAGCGACAACATCGGCGCTTATCGCTTATTCGTGGAAGGCGGCATCCTGAGCAAAGAAGTGCGGGTGCGTACTTTGTGGAGCGATTATGTTTTTGCTCCGGATTACGAATTGCGTTCCCTGCCGGATGTAGCGGAACACATCGTTCAACACGGCCATTTACACGATACCCCTTCCGGCGAACAAATCGAAAACTCCGGTTTGGAATTGGGCAGCATGATGGCCAACCAACAGTCAAAAATCGAAGAAATTTTCCTGCACCTGATCGAAATGGACAAACGCGTGAAAGCGCTGGAAGCTGAAAATGCGCAGTTGAAAGCGGCGCTGGAACGGCGGTAAGGAACATCAGGATTTAATCCGGGTGCGAAAGGAAAAAATTCGTGCCCGGATGCGCTATTGCTCATCCGGTGGGTGCCTTTTGCCAACCCGCTTAGTGCGGGACAAGTTTTGCCTTTTAAGACACTCGCCATAATATCCATCATCATGCGAACCATACATTTCTATTTATTCCTCTCCTTAACGGCCATCGGTATTTTTTCCTGCCAGGGCTGCGACGACGATGAAGTTCCTTGCAACGATCCTACCAATATGGATTGCCACAATTACGATCCGTGCCATGACCGGAAGACGCCGGTGAGCGCGGATTTTGAGGTGCGGCAAGTTGGTTATGACGAAAGTATAATCTATTATGGAGATACTTTTCCGGGAGATGTATTTTTGAGATTTGTTGCGCTTGATTCCATGCCCGGCACTACGTATGCCTGGGAAGTTGGTAATGCTCAAAATACTTCTACCAATATTAGCTACCGATTAAGTTTTGATTGTGAGGCAACCTTGAATCAGACCATACCTGTGAGGCTGATTGCGGAGAGGAGTGCAGATAATGATTGTCTGTTGCCCGAAGACCGCCGGGATACAATCGTCCGTAACGTCCATTTTGTACCTCGCTGCCAATGTCTTTACTGGGGACAGTGGGAAGGATACTTAGAAAACAATCCTGAAGAAATTTACACCATAGAACTTGGTCATCAGGAAGTACCTCCCTGTGCATCTCCAGATACAATCTTCATTCAGAACATCAAAAATGATGGCACTTGCGAGCGGCGATTTATCTCGGATTCCTTTTTAGGTTACCGGGAAGCTTGGTTTGAAGAAACACCTGGTTACCGAACTGCTGATGGTTGTCCGCCACCCGCAGGTTTTACGGTCACCGGGCTGAGGGACGTACACATTCGGGTAAACTCCGCAAGTGATTCCATCCGCATTCAGTTTAAATATGTCGCGGATACTCAGGCCGGGCCGGGGCAATTGATTGAAGATTTGGTTTTTAAAGGCAGACGTGTCGAATAATGACTGCCAACATTTTTATTAACTTCAAAACACAATGGCATGAATACGAAAATCAAATATATATTTGTAATGATGGCCTTATTGCATGGCCAGCTTGTCACAAGCCAAACGGACAATTGTGCCGTCGGTACAGCCAATAATATCAGAACCGACCCTGCCGACCCCACTAACCCGGATTGCCCCGCTCAGATAAATACCTTCGACTGGCGACAAAACCAATATCCGTTTTCCTGGACTGGCGCTCCCCACCTAACGCAGGTGCAGTCGCCATACTGGAATTCAAGCAATGGCCTTTACGACGAATTGTGGGACGAATTCATTGGCGGAAAGGATTACCAACCGGAAGATGGATGGGAACTGCTGAAAAAAGGAGTAGCGCCGGATGTAGTGAACTTCAACTATGTTGTTTTGTATAATCGTTTTACTTCAATCATTCGGGTTGTATTTGCCTTGCCTCCTACTCAGGAGGATTATCAATTTATACAAGTTGTTTTGAATTTCGACGACGCAACAGAGGAAGGGAAAGTCACTGCGCTATTGCACCCTCGCACAGGGATAAGCCAACCAATGGATTAAAAATCCATAGCGGCTGTACAAGGTTCATTAATTTATACCCAACTCCATGATCTTTTCATGTATGCTGATTTTCCGGTGGAATACGATCCATGTACCTGTTTGCAGAATTCCAAGTTAGAGGTCAAGTTTCGGCGTATTTTGAATCAGGAACTCGAACTCTATGGCCGGACGCTTGAAGTTTCCCGATCCTTGGCAAGCATCCAGAGCAATGGCGGCAATATCAATACTGATTTTTTGACGCAGACTTATTCTTCGGATGCTTTAGCTGAAGGTTTTGCCGGTTCTCATACGTTCAGCAACTATGAGCGCTTAGTTGGCCATTACAACATCCTACGACAGCAACAGGCAGCGTTGACCCAGCAATGCTTATCAGGGCAACGTATCTTCGCTGCAAAGCGATAAAGAAGCGCTCGCGCTGCGTTCTTCGCCATCCGAAACAACGGCGGCAATGGAGTTGTCCTTTTCTGTGCAAGTCTACCCCAACCCGGCCAACGGCTACGCCACGCTGCATCTGGTACTACCAGAAGATGGAGAGTGCGGCATTGCTGATAGATGCCCGCGGTCAAGTAGCGAAACAAGTATTCCCTCGGCGCGATCTTCCTGCCGGCGAGCACCTCTTCGATCTGGACATGCACGGCCTGCCGCCGGGCATGTACCTGTTGTCGGTGCAAACGGGGCAGGAAAAGCATAGTGTGCGGGTGGTGAAGCAGTAATATAATAAAGGTATACAACTTAGAACTGCCGGTGTAATATCTCGTTACATCGGCAGTTTTGACAATGACCTTATTCACATCCCCACACCCAATCCGATAGCGCATACTGCTTCTTCCGGTAAGAATAATGCCACCACTCCGTTTTGATGTGGTGCAAGCCGTGCTTAACCAATGTTTCCCGCAGGAGTTTGCGATTTTGCAACACGGTTTTGGATAGTTTGGTGTAGCTGTGGTAGCCTTCCGGACCGAAATAGTCGAACGCGGTGCCCATATCCAATTCTTTGCAATTTTTGTCCACGATGGTCAAATCCACTGCCGCGCCTCGGTTGTGCATGGAACCTTTGTCGGGGTCGGCCACGAAGCGGTCGTCGGGCAGGATTTCCCACAGTTTGCGCTGAATAGGGCGCGGACGGTAGCAATCGAACAGCTTCAGCCCGACGTAGCCTTTTTTTCGCAACTCCTGATGCGCCGCCACCACCGCTTTGGCCACTTCCGGCCTGAGGTAACAGCGCGGGCAGTCGTAGAGTTTTTCTTTGACGAAATTATCCGTGGTGGCGTATTTCAAATCGAGCACAATGGTTTCGTCTAAGGTTTTGACTTCCGTCCATTGGTCGGACGTCGAAGGACTAAACAGGGCCACAACCAGAAAAATATAGAATAAATACATGTGCAGGTTTTTGTCTTTTGAAATTTTGTAAACATATCGGCCACTGAAACCGTCACCCCATTTTCAAATCCTTACTTGTTGTTGGTTCGTTGCGTGTTTGGGCGACCGCGAGGGTCGCACCCTACCGCACTCACGCCGCACATTCCTCCACCAGCCAATACCGGTTGATCACATTTTCCGTACTGTCAATTTTTTCTTTCAGCGCCACAAGCTTTTCTTCCAGTGCTTTCCGCGAATACGTATTGGCATGGTGTTTCAGCAGGACTAATTTTTTTGCAAAACGCAGGAAATTGGTGTAGCCTCGTTTTTGATCAACCGTCATTTTCTGATTGCGGATCACATAAATGCGGAAGGTTTCAATCAGCGACAACAATGCCTCGGTGTCGCGCAGGGCATAGTAGGTGCGCAACAGCAAGAACGTGGTGTTCAGGTGGTACATCACATCCGAGAACTGCACCAGCAGCAGCGCCGAGAGCGCCTCGTTGTACATTTTTTTGTTGTAATAAAGGTGCGCCAGGTTGTAATTGTAGGCATTGTCGCGGCGGCTGCCCAGCAGTTTGTCTTTATATTCCTGAATGAATTTTTCCGTCCATTCAAATTCTTTCAGGCTACAGCCTAAAGCGGTGATGTTTTTATAATTCCATTCCGACAGCAAGCCATTACTCAGCAGCAGACTAGTTTTTAACCCACTTTTATACAAATCAAACAGTTCTCGCTGGTAATTACTTTCCCCGGCATTGATCCTGCGAATGCAATAATTGATGGCAAACGTATACAAATCGCCACGTTCCACTAAGTTCAGGTGCTGGGTGTGCAGGTTGAGAATCGTTTTGAGCTGAGCGTAGTGTTCCTGATTGTTCTCTTCCCGCAAGCTCATCAGGATGGTGTAATAGAGCAAAATGGCGTGGTCTTCCCGGCTGTTGTCCTCGTTGGTGCGCACATGCTCCAGGATTTCTTCTATAAACCGGAACTCGTAATGGGTGTTGATCATCAACATGTTGGCGGTGAGGTGGCAGCAGTTGCGCAGTTTTTCCACGATGTAATACTGGTCTAAGTTATTGAGCATTTTCTGAAAAAGCCCCGATTTAGACCGGTCGTGGTTGGCGCTGTAATAGCCCAGGAGGAAATTCAGGCGGTAACTGGCGTGGAAATAGTTTGCATCATGGAGTGGGTGTTCTTCCAGTGTTTTGCCTAATTGCTTGCTGCGGTTGGTCAGCAGGTCGAAGCGATTGTTGGCATAAGCGTATTCTAATGTAAATAATTGCTCTTGAAAATCAAGGCCTTCTAAGTATTGTTGGGATATAAACCGGTGGTACAGCTTCTTCAGGTAGGACATGACGTTGTGCAACTTTTGCTCGTCGAAGCCTTCTTTCGGAAACAGTTTTTTGTAAACCACTTCTTTTTCCAAACCCTTTCCGCTTTTTTTATCCAACTGGTACAGGATCAATTCCAATAGCTCCGTGGTCTTCTTGTGCTGGTTGAAATAAGGCGACAGCACGAATTCCCGGAAACGTTCCCGCTCCTTTGGCGCCAATTCCTGAATGTATTTTATCAAACGGCTTTGATCCATATTAGCAAAAATTTCATATCAAAAAAAGTTAAGCCCAGGATGATTAACGATAAAAAACTGAATGTTAGTTTTTTAAGAAAAAATAGGGCTGTGTAATTGATGCAGTAAGTTATAAAAATGTACTTACCTGCCCAAGTATTTAGTAGCACTTTTGTATTGTCGGAAGGAAATAACAATTCCTGAAAGACAAAACGACTCGCTACTAGCAAATTATAATTCCTTTTATTTTTTTAAGACGACGACTTTCTACTAACAGATTTTTTTGATCCCATTTTTGTTGACCTGGCATAAGCGCCGGATCGTTTTAGCCGACAAATCCAATTTCATCAAGATGTGTTGGCCAATTTTTTCCTGTTATCAGGAATTTATAATCTCATGAGTGTTGGTTAGGAAAGGGCACTGCAATCGTTCGCGATGGTAGTTCCCTTTTTTCTTTTTTACCAATACCGGTTGCTCTCCACAGGCGTTTTACGGCGCTGTCTCCTTTTTGTTTCATTGGGTTTGACCAAAGGCATTTTTTCGCACGGCGGCGCTTGTTTCGCACAACGAACACAACGCGTGCTTCCTTCGTTGCATCCCCGTAAGATTCGAGCATTGCCCTACTTTTTCCTTTAACCTTTCTCCTTTAACCTTTCTTCCCCTTTAACCTGTTCAATAACCCACGCAATGCCCATCACCAGTAGGCAGCCAAATATGTTGTACCACAAATACGACACATTCCCGATGATTTCAACGCCCCGGATGGCCAAGGCGTACGAATCCGCCATCCATCCGTTTGAATCTTTGGCAAAACCTCCAAGGAATTCAATGATTTCTTCCTTGTATTCGTAAAGGAAAAACATGAACAGCACTGCGGCTTCTGCGATCAATGCTGCATAAAAAACAGCCCTGCCACCAATTCTTTTCATAAAAAATGCCACGAAAAAGATGCCGAGAATGGTTCCGTAGAACAAAGACCCGATGACGTTGACGGCCTGAATAAGGTTTTCAAACAGGCTGGCGGTGTAGGCGAAAAACAAAGCCAGCGCGCCCCACATCACGGTAAACAAGCGCGATGTAATGAGGTAGTGGCGGTCGCTTTTGTTTTGGTTCAAAGAGCGTCGGTAGATGTCCACCACCGTGGTTGTCGCTAATGCGCTCAGCTCAGAGGCGGTGGAAGACCACGCTGCCGAAAAAATAATGGCCAGCAGCAAACCGATCATCCCAATCGGCATATAACCCATGATGAAGGACAAAAACACGTAATCCGTATCTTCCACGACTGCCTTTTCGTCCACTTTCAGAATGAGTGCGTCCACTTTTGCCTGGATGCTGGCGGAGGATTGCTGCAGGCCTTGTACCTGGGCGCGGGAGGTGTCGCGAAGCGCTTCGTCATTGCTCCGTTCTGCGGCCAGCATGTTGCGGACAGCCGTTTGTTTGAGCTGGAAAACGCTGTCGTATTGCGTGGTCAACTGCTGATATTCACCGTTGTACGAAGATTGTTCCAATTGCAGCACATTGGCCTTGTTGAAGTGGACTGGCGGCTGGTTGAACTGGTAAAAAACAAAAACGAGGATGCCGGCAAACAGGATCATAAACTGCATGGGCACTTTAAAAATGCCGTTGAACAACAACCCCATGCGACTTTGAGCCAAGGATTTGCCGGAAAGATAGCGCTGCACCTGCGACTGGTCGGCGCCAAAATAGGATAAAAACAGGAAAGTGCCCGCAATCAGCCCCGACCAGATGTTGTAGCGGTTGTTCCAGCTAAAATCGGTGTCCACCACCTTCAGTTTGCCCAATTGCCCGGCAATGTCCATAGCGCCGTTGAACCCGATGTCTTTGGGAATCCGGAAAATAATAATCCCCACCGCCACGGCCATGCCGATCAGGATAATGGTCATTTGGTGGAGCTGCGTCACGCTCACCGCTTTGGTGCCCCCCGATACCGTATAGAAAATTACAAAAATGCCCATCAACAGGATCGTAATGTCTAACGACCAACCCATGATTTCAGACAATACGATACTGGGGGCGTAGATGGTCAACCCGGCGGCCAATCCCCGCTGGATCAGAAACAAAATGGCGGTGAGGCTGCGTGCACGCAGGTCGAAGCGGCGCTCTAAGAATTCGTAAGCGGTATATACATTGAGTTTGTAATAGAGCGGCAAAGCAAAGACGCACAGCACGACCATCGCGATCGGCAGGCCAAAATAGAATTGCAAAAAACGCATCCCGTCGTTATAGGCCTGTCCCGGCGTGGACAAAAAGGTAATGGCACTGGCTTGTGTGGCCATCACCGACAACCCGATGGTCCACCACGGCAAATCGCGGTCTCCCTGTAAATAACCTTGCGTGGTGTTAATATGGCGTGTTTTCCAAACGCCGTAAGCGACAATACTGAACAGGGTAAGCAGGAGAATAGTCCAGTCGAGTGGATGCATGAGCAGTTTCGGGTTTTAGAGACAGGAAAGGGCTTGTTGGATTGGTTGGTCAGGAATGCACTTTGGTGAAAAAGTACAAAGCGGCAATAATCGCCACGTGCAGCAGGAGCACGAAGGCATAGAGCCGGTTCCAGGTGCCGGCGATGGGCGGCTTGTCGTCTTCGTCAGGTATATAATTTTCCAGCATTCCGATGAATTTATGGCTAAAAGTAGAATTTGAGCCCGGAACAGCCTAAAATTTTAACAGTTATTAACGGAATTCACTATGCCGCAGCGGAATTTGCAGCTTCGGCCCATTACAAAAAAAAGCGCTGTCAACCTTGCGGTTGCAGCGCCTTTTTAATGGAAGCCTCCTTGTCAAAGGGAGGCGTTTCGCACATAGGGAAAAAACATGGGCAATTCAGGGCAGCCATCCCCGGAAAAGAGGACTGCCGAATCATGGGATTCAGGAAAAAGTGTACATGGGATAAAAAGTTTAAGCAGATAGCGCCGTTATCCGGCCAAGTGCTCATAGGATTATAGCGCTTCAGAAAAGTCTTTGGGATTTGCCCTGCGAGGAAGCACCCCTCGTTGGGCCTGATTGTCAAACTTTGATTTTTTGAGGTCGTCCCGCTGTTTTAAAAGCGTGTACCTCCCTTTATACCGGGATTGGGAAAAACGTTACTGTGTTTTTGATTTTTTTTGAAAAAATAGTGAAAACAACATTTTTGAGCCTTCCTGTAATATCTTTCCGCCAACCTTCCCTTATTGAATAATCCGGCTTAATTTTGGCCTCCTGTATAAAGCAAACAACTCAATTATGGAGCAAAAGAACATTCGCAAAGAAGACGCCCTCTACTACCATGCCAAGGGCCGACCTGGCAAAATCGAGGTCATCCCCACCAAAGAAACCAACACACCACGAGACCTTTCTTTAGCTTATTCGCCCGGCGTAGCAGAACCCTGCTTAGAAATTGCGGCTAATTGGGAGGATGTGTACAAATACACCGCCAAAGGCAATTTAGTCGCGGTGATCAGCAACGGCACTGCCGTACTGGGGCTTGGCGATATTGGCCCCGAAGCCTCCAAACCGGTGATGGAGGGAAAAGGCGTCCTGTTCAAAATATACGCCGACATTGATGTATTCGACATCGAAATTGACGCGAAAGGGATTGATGAATTTGTCAATACGGTGAAAGCAATTTCGCCTACGTTCGGGGGCATCAATCTGGAAGACATCAAAGCGCCGGAGTGTTTTGAAATTGAAAAACGCCTGCGCAAAGAGCTGAATATTCCGGTCATGCACGACGACCAGCACGGCACAGCCATCATCAGCGGTGCTGCTTTGTTGAATGCGCTGGAAGTAGTCAACAAAAAAATTGAAGAAGTGCGCTTCGTGGTCAGCGGTGCGGGTGCTTCTGCCATTACCTGTGCGCAGATGTACCTGCTGCTTGGCGCAAAAGCGGAGAACATAGTGATGTTCGACCGGACCGGCATCATTCACAGCAGCCGGGAAGATCTGGCCGAAACTAAAGCCCTGTTTGCAACGTCGGCATACCCGTCGGAAACAACCTTAGCTGACGCCATGAAAGGCGCTGATGTCTTTCTGGGCTTGTCCAAAGGCAATATTTTGAGCCAGGATATGGTTCGCTCCATGGCGAACAGCCCGATTGTGTTTGCGATGGCTAATCCCGATCCGGAAATTACGTATGAAGCAGCGATTTCAGCCCGCGAGGACATCATCATGGCCACCGGGCGCTCCGATTATCCCAATCAGGTGAACAACGTGTTGGGTTTTCCCTACATTTTCCGGGGCGCTTTGGATGTGCGCGCCACCGACATCAACGAAGCCATGAAACGGGCCGCAGTGTATTCCATCGCAGAGTTGGCGAAAAAACCGGTGCCCGACAGTTTGGCCATGGTTTATGGCGAAAATAGCCTCACTTTTGGGCCAACGTATATCATTCCGAAACCGATGGATCCCCGGCTCCTGACTACCGTTGCGCCTGCTGTTGCGAAGGCTGCCATGGAAAGCGGGATTGCGCTGCATCCCATCCAGGATTGGGAAGCCTACGTACAGGAATTGGCGCACCGTGGCGGATTCGATAACCAAGTGACCCGCGTGCTCATCAACAAAGCCAAACGCCACCCGTGTCGCGTCGTATTTGCCGACGCCGAAGATCCCCGCGTGCTGAAGGCGGCTCAACAGGTACGGGATGAACAGATTGCCGAACCGATTCTGCTGGGCAATGAAGCTTTGATCCGGAATTTGATCGAGACGTTCCACATTGATTTGAAAGATGTGCCGATTATTGACCCAAAAGCGCCTTCTACGGAAGCAACCCGCACCACCTATGGAGAACACCTCTATGCGAAACGGCAGCGCAAAGGGATGAGCAAGTCAAAGTCGCTGAAAAACATGTCGCACCGCAACTATTTCGGCGCCATGATGGTAGAAATGGGGCAGGCAGATGCAGTGATTTCGGGCATTACGCGCAACTATCCGGATACAATCCGGCCGGCGCTTCAAATCATTGGTACCAAAGCCGGGGTGAAAAAAGTGGCAGGCATGTACATTATGATGACCAAACAAGGGCCGCTTTTTCTGTCCGATACTACGGTGAACTTCAATCCGACGGTTGAAGAAATTGTCGAAATCACAGAACTGACGGCCCAGGCAGTTCGCAAATTCAACATCGAGCCGCGCATTGCTTTGGTTAATTATTCCAATTTTGGCAACGCCGCCGGGGAAGACGCCGTGAAAATGAACCGGGCCGTAGCAATTTTGCAGGAAAAGTACCCCGATCTGATCGTAGACGGCGAAATGCAGGCGCACTTGGCTTTCGACACAGAGTTGCTGCGCAAAAACCACCCGTTCTGCAAATTGGCCGATGGCGCTGCCAATACGCTGATTTTTCCGAACCTTTCTTCCAGCAACATCGCTTACAACCTCTTGAAAGCGGCAGCCGGCGTGGAAGCGATTGGCCCCATTTTGCTGGGCTTGCGCAAACCGGTACACGTGCTGCAAATGGGCAGCTCGGAACGCGAAATTGTGAATATGGTGGCCTATGCAGTGGTGGAGCACGCGGGAGTGTAAATGTTGAAATAAGAACCAACCCACAAGCAATTTCCTGCATCCTTAAAATGCGTTTGAAATGGCAGCCTGCGGGTTGCCCTTGACCATAGAAGGCCGGGCAGCAATGTTCGGCTTTCCGTTTTAAGAACACGATGGAACTACTTGAAAAAATTGTAGAAGAAGCGCTGGCCCTTGGTTGGGTAGATTGGACCGTCACTATTACGGCGCTGATCTACGTTGTGCTGGCGGCGCGCGAAAATCCCTGGTGCTGGGTTTGGGGCATCGTCAGTTGTGGTTTGTGGGCGTATGCGAGCTTTGCCTTCTATAGCCTTTATTTGGATGCGCTGTTGCAGTTGTTTTATGTAGGGATGGGGTTTGTAGGGTTGTACTACTGGCGAGCGGGTAGGGGACAGGCGGAAGCGCCCATTCTGCGCCGGCCTTTGCGGCAACACCTGCGCTGGTTGGCGGGAGGTTCGTTGCTGGCCCTGGCTTTTGGCTATTTTTTCGATGCTTACACGCCTGCTGCGGCAACGTATCTGGATGCATTTGTTACGGTGTTTGCCATGCTGGCCACCTGGTTAATGACCCGAAAAATTTTGGAAAACTGGCTCTATTGGATCCTAATTGATGCTGCTTCGGTTTATCTTTTCGCTTCGCGCGGTGCCTGGTTGCTTTCAGCGGTGATGGTGGTCTATACCGGGATTGCAGTAGCTGCGTATTTTGGATGGAAAAAGCGGGTTGGAGTTGGGCATGAAAAATAGGAAACAACGGAATTTACTGGCGTAGAACTTCTCCGTGAAACTCGGTGTTCCGCTGCAAAACTCCGGGTTATTTTTGTTTCGCGGAGTCTCACGGAGGGAACGCAGCGTGTCGCAGCGCACAGGATAATACAGGGACACGCTCCTTAGCGACTCCCCGTATAAAAGCAGCGCTGGCACATAAAAACCCAGTTGAAGCAGGTGATGGAACTGCTTTGCTGCGAGCGGGTGGAGGATTTGCCGGGGCATTTGGTGAGGGAATGAATTCAGGCGGAACCTGCCTACTTGCCGTAGCTTACTGGTCAGGGCTGCCGCATTTGTCGCGGATGAATTCAGGCGGAAACCTGCCTACTTGCCCGGCTGTGGATTCGACGGCCTTCTCATCACTAAGCTATCCGCCGGATAATTCGCCTTCAACGTATCCATTTGTGCTTTGACCCAATTGACAAGCACCTGGCGTTGTCCGTCAGTGAGGGCGGCCTCCGGGTGCAACCCCATCCAAGTGTACGAAGGCAGCGGCATTTCCTTTTCTTCCACCATTTCTACCACTTCTTCAAACTTGTGGTTTTGAACGGCGATTGTTCGCGAAGTAAAGTTGGAAAAATTTAATTGCCGTTTGCCATCCTCCACATGATCCGCCAGCCACCACGCAGCGGGCTGTACATTTGCATACCACGGATATTCGGTTTTGTTGGTATGGCAATCATCGCAGGCACCTTTCAGGATAGAAGCTACTTCTAAAGGCATTTCGTACTTGGTGGATACGTGGTTTTGCTGATCGTTGGAGTCATTTTTTTCCGGACGGAAGAATTGGATGATAACCAGAACTGCCAGGAGACCGAGGAGGATTTTTTTGATCATGTCTTTCTTTTTTCAAAAATATCAAGGGCTGGAAGCCGCTATAATTCAGGCAAATGTAAGGCGGCTTTACAGGAGCACGGCGCTTTTTTTGAAAAAAAATTTGGGCAATTCAAAACTTAATCGTAATATTGCAATAAATAAATAATTCATACCGATGGGCGCTACTAAAACTGACCACTTCACCGACCAGCAAAATGAGCTGGCGACCTTAGCCAAAGCCTTGGGGCATCCGGCGCGGGTGGCCATCATCGAATACCTGATCAAGGTGGATGCCTGCATTTGCGGGGACATTGTGAACGAGTTGCCGCTGGCGCAACCCACGGTCTCCCAGCACCTGAAAGAACTCAAAAACGCGGGGCTCATCAAAGGATCCATTGAGGGCAATGCCATTTGTTATTGTATAGACGATCAGACCTGGAACCGGTTTCACGGCGTGCTGAACGCCCTGTTTGCCAGCTTTCAGGAGAAAAAGAGCAAGTGCTGCTAATATGGGGTTGAGGATAGGCAAACAACTCATTTTCAAATATAAACAAACAAAAAATGCAATCATCACCAGAACAACTCAAATCGTTGGTGCAGCAAAAGTATTCCGAAATCGCCCTACAGGACAAGGAAGTGAACCAGGCTTCCTGCTGTGGTGCGGGTGGCTGCTCTACCGAAGTGTACAACATTATGTCGGATGACTACTCCACGCTGGGCGGCTATAATCCGGATGCCGACCTGGGACTGGGCTGCGGCTTGCCGACGCAATTCGCAAAAATCAAAAAAGGCGATACGGTGGTGGATCTCGGTTCGGGTGCAGGCAACGATTGTTTCATCGCAAGGGCAGAAACCGGAGATACCGGGCGGGTAATTGGCATAGACTTTACGCCAGCCATGGTGGAAAAAGCGCGGGCCAATGCGGCAAAATTAGGCTTTAGCAATGTGGAATTTCTGCAAAGCGACATCGAAAAGATGCCTTTGGCTGATAACGTGGCCGATGTCATGGTCAGCAATTGCGTGCTGAACCTCGTGCCCAATAAAGACGGCGTTTTCCAGGAAATTTTCCGCACCCTCAAGCCGGGCGGGCATTTTAGTATTTCCGACATCGTGCTGGTCGGCGACTTGCCGGAAGCACTGCAAAAAGACGCCGAAATGTACGCCGGCTGCGTGTCGGGAGCCATCCAGAAAAGTGATTACCTCGACCTCATCCACCAAAACGGGTTTCATTGGGTCACCATCCAAAAGGAAAAAGCCATCGCCATTCCAGACGATATTCTCAGGAACTACCTGAACGAAGCCGAACTGGCGGAATTCAAATCGGGAAAAACCGGCATTTTCAGCATCACGGTATTTGCGAAAAAACCGCAGGTTGCTGCTTGCTGTGAGCCGGGAGCTGGCTGCTGCTAAAGAAACCGTTATTTGTTCAGCGACCCTTAGCCATAGATTTCGACTTTGTCATCACGGTCTGCGACAACGCCAGAGAACAGTGCCTAGTTTTCCCGACAAGGGTAAAAAAAATCTACTAAGATGATACCTGCGCTTACTAAACCTCCAAAGGTTTGGTAAGCGTAAAGCGATGATAATCAATAAAAACGCTATGATTCATCGTCAGAATGTTGGGGCAGCACTGCTCAATCCGGCAAAGTATTGATCTATCTGCCGGGCCAGATCATGGGGGAGGCTGAGATGGGGGATTTGAAAAGCCTCCGGATTCTTGCTTTGAATCCCAAATCAGCTTACCTTAGCTGCCTCAGCTAAAAAACTCCATTTAATGAAAAACAGAGTCTGGTTTTTTTTGCTCGCCATTTGGAGCATTGCACTGCCTTTATCTGCACAAACAGATAGTTTAATTAAAGACGAAGCTTATTTTTTTCAGCAAAAGGACGAATACCAACGCTGGCTTGACCATACCGGGTTAGGGCGCTTTATTCGTGTACATGATTTACACGTAAAGGAAGAAGAAGGAAGTGTGCATCTTTATCTTGGATTCTATAGTAACAATGTTGACACCATCGGCAGTATTTGGAGACAGCTTAAAGCCGCACATGAAGCTCAACCCGGGCTGAAATTTGAAGAATTGCTCCTTTTTCGCATGAGCAACCTGATGGGGTTACCCCAACAAGCTGCTGTCATTGAAGTTTATGACACCTATGACAGTAGCCATGCGTCGTTTTTTTTTCGTGGTATTTATTTCAAGAACGGGCGTGTAGCCGTGGAGGAAAACAATCCTAAAGGAGAAAAGAACCGCTTGATTAACTTTCGGCTTTCTGATATCAAAACCCGCAGCCTGTCCGGCAAAACAGCTTTCCCTAAGCATTATACCAAAGCGTACGTATTTGAACAGATTTGTAAATTTGCGCAGGAGAAGTATGCCCGGTCTCCATGTGAACAGCGAAAGCCTGCCATAAAGCCCAAACCAAGCGAAGACTACCTCCGCTTTGATGTGACCGACCTTTGCCGCGAGGTAGTCAAAGATGCTCAAAACCCGACTATTTGCCAATGGCTCAACCGCCTTGGCTACAATTGTAACTGGACAACCCGTGAACTACTTAGTTTTACGTTTATATACCTCCCTACGACCGAGGGCTTTACCCTGCACCTTACACTGGAGGGGCGTGTGGGCAGCGGTTACTATGATCATGTGAAGCGTAGTGGATATATGGACATGGAACTTGATTTTGAAGATGAACTTGAATCTTATGTTGATCAAATTGTGCATGATATTAAGAAATACCTGACCAAATAGAAAGCCAGATTGACTAAGATGGAAAACAATATTCGCCAACTTATTGCGGAAGGCAAGCTGACAGAGGCGCTGCCTCAATTGCATACTGCTGCTGTGGCTGTAGCCGCTGCGGACATTGCAGATGAAATCACCATTTTGGAAAGCCGCCTTGCCGAAAACCAGCGGAAGGCTCGATTAGATACGCATGATCCGGCTTTAATTGCTCGTGAGCAAAATAACATTGCTGCTTCCGCCCTTACACTGCTTAAACGCCTGCCCGATAAGCTCCCCAACGTTGCCAGCACAAAAGGCATCCGGGAGCAGACTATGAAGCAGCATATTCTTTTCCTGACCTTTCTGGTAAAAGCCAGCGTGGTGCTGTGGCTTTTTAACCATTGGCAATCGGGAGGGTTTAGCGCAGACCAATTTGCCGGCACACTCACATTACTTTTACCTGTTTTGGCCGCTTATACGGGGCTGATGTTTCAGGATTTATTAGACCACCGCCACCTTCATGTCACTTTTTCGCCTGCTGCGCCTCGGATTGGCCGAAGCGTGCAGTGGACAATATATTTGGTTATTTTTTTCTACTGGGTTGCGCTAACAATGGCTATTGGTTCCAAAGCAGAAGGGATTATGAGCTACGCGCAGCTTTCTGGCGCGCTGGCGCTTATTGAGAGTGGGTTGGGTATCTACCTCACACGCATAGTCCGTACTTTTTTCCCAGCTGAGAAACAATCCAAAGGATCATGAAAAAAGCCTACCTCCCCATTTTCGCCGCCCTGTTTTGCCTTGCTGTAGCTTCCTCGTCGGAACACGCCCTTCCTCGTCGTGGCAAGGATTTTGCCCTGTTTATTGCAGTAAACAACTACCAAAACTGGGGTAAGCTGCAACATCCCATTCGTGAAGTGGAAAAAATCGCAGGTGAACTGTATCGGCAGTATGATTTTGATACATTGGTGCTGCGCAACCCCACACAGGATCAGATTCTGACGGCTCTGCGGAAGTACAACGCCCAAAAATACCCCGACGATGGGCAATTGCTCATCTACCTCTCTGGTCACGGTGATTTTGACGACCTTACTAAGGAGGGTTTCTTTATTCCCCGTGAAGGTAAACGCAATGATCAGAACCAGACTTCCTACCTCTCTTTCAGTCGACTGCAAAGAATTGTAGAAAATATTCCCTGCCAGCACATCGTGCTTGCCATAGACGCCTGCTACTCCGGCACTTTCGACCGATTGGTGGCACTAAAAGGCGACAAAGAACCCAATTTTGGCCGACCGTTTAACACGGGCGATGAGCGTAGCCGCCTCATAGAGCGCGAACTGACGCTCCAAAGTCGCTTTTTTGTAGCCTCTGGCAAAAAAGAGCAAACCCCCGACGCTTCCAACTTCGCCGCCTACTTCCTGCGCGCCCTTCGCAATGGCGGCAGGGATTACAATCTCCTCTCCATGCACGAATTGGTGGCCGAACTCAAAAAAGCACAACCCAAGCCTCATATTTCCACGTTCTCCGGGCATCAAGAGGACGCTAATTTTCTCTTTATCAAAAATCTGTCTTCCATACCAGCCCCGGCCATCCAAGATGCCCGCCGGGATCTATCAGACTGGCAGGAAGCTGGGCGTTTGAACACAGCGGCTGCTTTCCGTGCTTACCTTTTAAAGCAGGAACGTGGTGAATTTCGCAATCTGGCAGAAAACCTTGCCAGTGCTTTGGAGGCCGAAGAACGCGAAATTACCGCCTGGAATACCGCCAAAGCCCAAAACACTTGCGAGGGCTACAAAAAATTCATTCGAGACTTCCCCAACAGCCCCTACCGCCCACTGGCTGATGAGGCCGAAAAGCGGACTTGCAAGCCCGGTTTTTCTCTTCCGGCCCCCATTCAAAAACTCGAAACCAATATGGCCCGCATCACTGGCGGCTCCTTCACCATGGGCTGTAAAAACGCAAAGCGCGACGGTGACTGTTATGACTCCGAAAAGCCGCCCCACGAGGTGCGCGTACGCGACTTCTATATCAGCCGCTACGAGGTGACCCAGGCGCAGTGGCGCGCGGTGATGGGC
>Ga0163155_10002287_pt1 | contig 21629 bp, 17 predicted proteins | sample OliLakLV19SP4G1_FD_148611 | JGI IMG/M metagenome (GOLD analysis project Ga0163155, IMG submission 148611) | Freshwater microbial mat bacterial communities from Lake Vanda, McMurdo Dry Valleys, Antarctica - Oligotrophic Lake LV.19.SP4.G1 | ecosystem: Environmental > Aquatic > Freshwater > Lake >... | reverse complement strand
TGGCCACCACTGCCCGGTATACCGATTGATAGGTAATCGGTCTGGGGTTGTCAGACATGCCGCCATCCACCGTGACATAGGTGCGAATACCGGGCACCGTCTTTTGGCTACCCATGGTGTATGCCGTTACACAAGCAGACCCAATTAAAGACCGTCCCGGCTCCGAGATGAGGCGAGGTAAGGGTACCTGCTCACGGGCACAGGCATTCACGATCCCCTCACAAATCACCTGTACCCACCGATCAATTCTAGGGGGATCATCGGCTTCGGTATAGCAAATACCTAGCCCGCCGCCAATATCCAACTCTTGTACCGGAATGCCATACTGTGCCGCTTTCCGCAGCCACTGCACCATGACTCCCGTTAAATCTTGATGAGCCTGGAGTTCAAAAATTTGAGAACCAATATGAGCGTGTAGCCCCACACAATTCAGGGACGGATGCTGAATAATAAAGGCAAAAACGGCGTCAAGCTGGTCGGGATCAAACCCAAATTTGCTGTCTAAGTGCCCTGTACGAATGTATTCATGGGTATGGCACTCAATCCCTGGCGTCAACCGCAGCAAAATCCGAATTGTGGCTGGATCTAGAGCAGCGCTATCGGCCGCAAGTTCTACTAACGTATGCAGCTCTAACCAGTTATCTACGACGATGGTGCAACCCGTTGAGACAGCTAAAGTCAGTTCTTCTGCCGACTTGTTGTTCCCGTGTAAATATAGGGCTTGCGCCGGTACCCCAGCTTGAACGGCAGTATATAGTTCGCCCCCCGACACCACGTCCACGCCTAAGCCTTCGCTGGCTACTATGGCGCAAACGGCTAAACAGTTCCAGGCTTTAGACGCGTACAGCACCAGCGAGTCGCCCGGATAGTAGTGCCGAAAGGCGTCTCGATACTGGCGGCAGGCCGTCCTCAGCGTCGTCTCATCTAAAATATAGAGCGGTGACCCAAACTGCTCCACCAGTGTTGTCACGTCGGATCCCCCAATTTCCAGATGATCTCGGTCATTGACGCCAGCCGTCAGAGGCATCAAATGCTGGTTTGGAGAGGCCGCGTCTGTGACAGTTGGCAAGTACTGACGGCCAGAGTTTGCCAACGCTGCGGGGGGAGTAAATACCATTGGGCTGAACTATCCTTTACTACTTAGGTCGCTTACTGCTTAGGTCGCTGCTGGGCTGAAAGTTAGCTTTACGCTCGATTTTTGACTCTCAGATCAATTCAGGTAAATTGAGACCGCTAAAGAATTGAGACCGATAAAGCCTACATAACTTACCAGTGTACAATTGTGAGCTGTTGTCCTCAGCTCGAAATCAAAATAAAAGTTTGGAATCGGCCACATCTGTGGAAAATAACGTGAAATCTTTGGCGATCGCCCCGCTTACGGCTTCCTTGATCCCCACCGCTGTGGCGCTCGATCAACAGTGCTTAGGTGGCATGTGGACCGCTGACGGCTACCAACGAGAAGTGGAAAGCCCCAATAGTGTCATGCTGGCGGCGTTTGACCCCAGCCTCCTCTCGTCTCCCCTCTCCCCATCTTCGTCGCCGCTGCTGGCTCTGGCCTGTCTCTGGACTATCCTCGACGAAGCTCATATCACTATCCTGGCGGTACATCCCGACTGTCAGGGTCAAGGGTTGGGCTATCTCATGGTGACAGCGCTGATGCAGGCGGCATGGCAGCGTGAGATGGAGTGGGTGACGCTAGAAGTACGGGTATCAAATCAAGCCGCGATCGCTCTTTATCGGCAATTCGATTTTACAGACGTGGGCAATCGTAAGCGTTATTACCAAAATCCAGACGAAGATGCGCTAATTCTCTGGCGAAAAGGATTAAAGCAATCGGAGTTTTCTGGGCGGTTGCACACTTGGCGGAGTCAGGCGGGCGATCGCCTACATCGGGCGGGATGGCAAGTCTTGAGCACCCCTACACGGACAGATGATCTTGCTTTCCCTCTTGACATAAGTATCTTTTCCTAGCATTATGCTTCCTCGGGGCCAATTCCCTTCCTCAGGGCTAATCCCTTGATGCGGTGCATAGCGCTTCTCCCATGCCCTCCCCATCCAGGGACAGGATCAAACTAAATCTCTAGCTTTCTGTTAATACTGGCTGTTCGATTTGCGACCGCCCGGTGGAATCTCTTACCCTATGTTAGAATCAGCATAACGGCACGCAGCGGGTATACACACTGCCATGTTTGAACGCTTCACAGAGAAAGCCATTAAGGTGATCATGCTTGCCCAGGAAGAAGCTCGTCGCCTGGGTCACAACTTTGTAGGGACAGAACAGATCCTCCTGGGTCTGATTGGAGAAGGGACCGGCGTCGCCGCCAAAGTGCTGAAATCCATGGGCGTCAACCTCAAAGACGCTCGGATTGAAGTAGAGAAGATCATTGGACGGGGATCAGGATTCGTTGCAGTCGAGATTCCCTTCACCCCCCGGGCGAAGCGAGTTCTTGAACTGTCTCTCGAAGAAGCCCGCCAACTGGGTCACAATTACATTGGCACGGAACATCTCTTATTAGGGTTGATTCGTGAAGGTGAAGGGGTGGCCGCTCGAGTTCTAGAGAATCTGGGCGTTGATCTTTCCAAGGTGCGCACCCAGGTGATTCGGATGCTGGGTGAAACCGCCGAGGTTTCTACAGGTGGCAGTCAAGGTCGTACCAAGACGCCAACTCTAGACGAATTTGGTTCCAATTTGACGCAAATGGCTGCTGAAGGCAAGCTCGACCCCGTGGTCGGCCGTCAAAAGGAAATTGAGCGAGTGATTCAAATCCTCGGTCGTCGTACCAAAAACAACCCGGTGTTGATTGGTGAGCCTGGTGTCGGCAAAACGGCGATCGCCGAAGGGCTAGCCCAACGCATTTCCAACAACGACATCCCCGACATCTTGGAAGACAAGCGTGTGGTTACGCTTGACATTGGTCTGCTGGTTGCAGGCACCAAGTACCGGGGTGAATTTGAAGAGCGTTTGAAGAAAATTATGGATGAAATCCGGCAAGCCGGAAACGTCATCCTGGTGATTGACGAAGTGCATACGCTAATTGGTGCGGGTGCAGCAGAAGGCGCAATCGATGCAGCCAACATCCTTAAGCCTGCTTTGGCACGGGGTGAGCTACAGTGCATCGGTGCTACAACGTTAGACGAATATCGCAAACACATTGAACGGGATGCTGCCCTAGAGCGTCGTTTTCAACCCGTCGTGGTGGGCGAACCCACTGTTGACGAGACGATTGAGATTTTGCGAGGGCTGCGCGAACGCTACGAACAGCATCACAAACTCAAAATCTCAGATGCTGCTTTAGAGGCAGCTGCAAAGCTGTCCGATCGCTACATCGCCGATCGCTTCTTGCCAGACAAGGCTATCGACCTAGTTGATGAAGCGGGTTCTAGAGTTCGGCTCATCAATTCTCAGCTGCCCCCAGCAGCAAAAGAACTAGACAAAGAGCTGCGGCGGGTATTGAAAGACAAAGATGACGCCGTACGTTCTCAGCAGTTTGATAAAGCTGGTGAGTTGCGCGATCGCGAAATGGAAATTAAGGCCGAGATTCGAACGATTGCCCAAACCAAGAAAAACGAAGCTGCTGATGGCGAAGACACTTCTCCCATTGTGGATGAAGAAGACATTGCCCACATTGTGGCCTCATGGACAGGCGTTCCAGTTAACAAGCTGACGGAGTCTGAATCCGAGAAGCTGCTGCACATGGAAGACACCCTGCACAATCGTTTGATTGGTCAAGATGAAGCCGTAAAGGCAGTATCGCGCGCCATTCGCCGTGCTCGTGTGGGTCTCAAAAACCCCAACCGACCTATTGCCAGCTTCATTTTTTCTGGCCCAACTGGGGTCGGTAAAACCGAGCTGACTAAATCCCTAGCCGCCTACTTCTTCGGTTCAGAAGACGCCATGGTTCGGCTAGATATGTCGGAATACATGGAACGGCACACCGTTTCTAAGCTAATTGGCTCGCCTCCGGGCTATGTCGGCTACAGCGAGGGCGGTCAGTTGACTGAGGCAGTTCGCCGTCGCCCCTATACGGTGGTTCTATTCGACGAAATCGAAAAAGCCCACCCCGATGTCTTCAACATGCTGTTGCAGATTTTGGAAGATGGTCGTTTGACGGATGCCAAAGGCCGCACGGTGGACTTTAAGAACACCTTGCTGATCATGACCTCCAACATCGGTTCTAAGGTCATTGAGAAAGGCGGCGGCGGTTTAGGCTTCGACTTCTCTTCCGAGAGCCAAGCGGAGTCTCAATACATCCGCATCCGCTCTTTGGTAAACGAAGAGCTGAAGCAGTACTTCCGCCCAGAGTTCCTCAACCGTTTAGACGAAATCATCGTCTTCCGTCAGCTCACCAAGGACGAAGTGAAGCTAATCGGCGACATTTTGCTCCGGGAAGTGTCTGGCCGCCTCTTAGACCAGGGCATTACGCTTGAAGTCACAGAGCGGTTCAAGGATCGCTTGGTTGAAGAAGGCTACAACCCGAGCTACGGTGCTCGTCCCCTACGTCGGGCAATTATGCGCCTGCTAGAAGATTCTCTAGCTGAGGAAATTCTTTCCGGTCGCGTCAAGAATGGCGATGTCGCCGTGATTGATGTCGGCGAAGATGGTCAGGTGAAGGTTTCTTCTGGTGAGAAACGGGAACTGTTGCCTCAAGCCGTCGAGTAGGCGATCGCCAATTGAGTTCTCTTCCATTGAATCTATTAGCAGGAGCGCTTCGCGAAGCGCCCCTGCTTTTTGTATGGAGTAAGGGCAGTGTCCCTGCCGTTTTGGCATCTATTGGGGGATTGCGTATTACGGTCTATGAATTAGTTCTCGTAGGCTACAGCTAGGGAGCGATGGGGACGTTAGAATGGCTGGATAGCAAGCATTTCAAGCTGTTCAATCAAGCTTTTTCTTCATAACTTGCAAGGAGCTAATCCCTGGACATGGTGCAAGAACTAACCCATCCCCTTTCCGCAGAGACTCGTTCCGGGCTTGAGGCGTTTTGGATGCCTTTTACCGCTAATCGGCAGTTCAAGACCAAGCCTCGTCTGATGGTATCGGCCAAAGACATGCACTTTACCACCGAAGATGGGCGGCAGGTTTTAGATGGTACGGCTGGCCTGTGGTGTGTGAATGCTGGCCATTGCCGTCCCAAAATTATTGAAGCGGTGACCAAGCAAGTTGCCACTCTGGATTTTGCCCCTACCTTTCAGATGGGGCATCCGGGGCCGTTTCAGCTAGCTGAACGATTAGCCGATATGCTTCCGGGCGACCTCGACCATGTGTTTTTTACTAACTCAGGCTCCGAAGCCGTCGAGTCAGCGCTGAAGATTGCGATCGCCTATCACCGAGTCTGCGGCCAAGGGACACGGCAGCGGCTAATTGGTCGAGAACGCGGTTACCATGGCGTCAACTTTGGCGGAATTTCTGTGGGTGGTATTTCTCCCGTCCGCAAATTTTTTGGCGGTTTGCTCAACGGTGTAGATCATCTGCCCCACACCCACGACCTAGAACATAATGCCTTCAGTAAAGGGCAGCCCACCTGGGGATCCCACCTAGCCGATGATTTAGAACAGATCGTTGCCCTGCACGACGCCTCCAATATTGCTGCCGTGATTGTCGAACCCGTAGCTGGCTCGACCGGGGTGCTGCTTCCCCCAGCTGGGTATCTGCAACGGCTGCGAGAAATTTGCGACAAGTATGGCATCTTACTGATTTTTGACGAAGTGATTACTGGATTTGGCCGACTGGGCAGTTCCTTTGCAGCCGAACATTTTGGCGTGATCCCCGACATTATTACCGTTGCTAAAGGGATTACGAACGGGACTATCCCCATGGGTGCCGTTTTCGTCCGTAAGCAGATCTACGATGCCTTTATGCATGGACCCGACAATGCGATTGAGCTGTTTCATGGGTATACCTATTCGGGACACCCGGTTGCCTGTGCAGCGGCTATGGCCACGTTAGATATCTATGAAGAGGAAGGGCTGTTCCACCGAGCCAATGACCTAGCCAGCTATTGGGAAGAGGCCGTTCATGCTCTGCGAGGGCTGCCCCATGTGATTGACACCCGGAATTTAGGCATCATCGCTGGCATTGAGTTAGAACCCATCCCCGGCCAACCTTCAGTCCGCGCCTTTGATTGCTTCGTGCGCGCTTATGAGCAGGGTCTCCTGATTCGCACGACGGGTGACATTATTGCCCTATCGCCACCTCTGATTTTGGAGAAACACCACATCGACCAAATGTTCTCCATGCTGGCAGATATCCTACGCGAAACAGCGTAGCTACCGTCTATTGCGGCGGAGGAATCCGTGAAAGCTATTCTGATGGGCGATGCTGAAGGGGTTAATCATGGCGCAAGAAAAACAGGCTGAAATCCTGAAGCGCTGCGCTCAACGGATTGACCAAGGGGCGCTTAAAATTCAGCTCAGCCATAGGTTTGCTTTAGCCCAAGCAGAACAAGCCCATCGATTGCTAGAGCAGGGATCCATTACAGACAAAATTGCCCTAGAAATTTAGGATCTTTGCATCCTACTCTCATTAAGATAATTTTGCCCTAAAGACGGTTTTGAAAGTTGCGCTCTCCCTGGTATCCCGACGCTGCGGCCAGTTGATCTAGCGTTTGGGTGCCTGAGTAGAACTTCCCGTTAACTTCCCAGGTCGGATATCCAGTGAGTCCCTCTGTGGCCTTACACAAATCAGCTTGGGGTTTTGCCCCATCTGGCGCACATTCCACATAGATGATTTGGGACGCCGCTTGTTGTCCAAATAGCTGCTTTTGGTCGTGGCAGTGAGGACACCAGTATGCTCCAAACATCCGAGCGCCAATGCTTGTCAGGTGCTGGGCTAGACCGATTTCAGCGGCTCCAGATGTAGCGGTAATTGGTGGCCCAACAGCTCCAGATGTTTCGGCTGTTGTTTGTCCTGTGCCATTTACATCGGCATACACGCCCAACGTGCCAACCAGCACCACCATTCCCACTAAAATTCCAGTGAACACCAATTGCCCAACATCCTGCCAATCTCTTCCCAATAAGGTCAAGGCAAACATCGCCGTCGCAAACAGGGCAGAGGCAACGCAGTAAATACAGATGCCTTTTATGCCATAGGGAACCACGAAGTTCGTGGTCATGATGTACATTAAATAGCCGCTGAAAACCATCATGGCCGTTGCGCCAGCAAACAGCAGCAGCCATGTCCAGTTTTCGACATTGGTGCGCAGTTGTTTGTTGTCTTCGGGGTTGATGGCCAAAGGCGCAAGCGCAAAAACGGCCATCGCGATGTAGGCAATTAGCCCGAAAAGGGCTAGAGGCAGTCCAAATAATTCTGCATAGGGGCTGGAGAGTACCTGTTCACAGCCACTGGTGGGGCAAGCAGTTTCGCCGCCAAAAAGCTTGGTCAAGGTGAGATAGCCCGTATTGATCGCTCCAAAAATGGCGATCGCCCCAATAATTTTGCGCGACTGTCGCTGAATCCACGGAGTTTGACGGCGTCGGCTCATAAGACCTTACTCAATTGCGAGGTGTTAAATGAAGGATATCAGCCAGAACACTTCAGGCTCATCCTAACTTACCTATTGTGGCTCAAAGTTGTAAAAAGTGAGCGAGGACTGCCTGCCTCTAGAGCGCAGCGCCTCAAAAGCAGCGCCTCAAACGTAGCGGTTCACGCCTAACTCCCGGCTGCTAATCCTTGAGGAGATGCGACTGGAATCGGCAAGATAGATGAATGGGTAGAAGAATTTTCGTCTGGCTCGACGACAAGGCTGCGGTGCATGGCTTCGACAAACTGACTCACGCGAATCGGATCGATTGGTTGCTGAATTTGTCCTTTGCGCTTGAGCGCACTAGAGACGATTACACCGTCCACCGCTTGAATCAGTTGGGGAATATTCTCCCAATTGGCTCCACTGCCAATAAAAACGGGCGTTCCTTTAGCGGCGGCAGTGGCTAGCTCTAGATCTTCTAGGCTGGGGGGGCTACCCGTTGCCCAACCCGATAGGATAATTCCATCTGCCAAACCGCGCTCAATGGTTTCTTGAACAGCTGTGGTCAGATTGGGCGATCCTAACGGGCGAGCATGTTTGACCAGCACATCGGCCAAAATCTTGACTTCGCTACCCAGTTCTCGGCGGTAACGCATCAGGTCATGGGCTTGCCCTTCAATTACGCCTTGATCTGTTACCATCACTCCTGTAAGCACGTTGACCCGGATGAAGTGGGCATTAGTGCAGGTGGCGATCGCCATGGCGCTGCGGGCATCGTTGCGCAGTACGTTAATCCCGATCGGTAGGGTAACTAAGTGCATCAGCCGATTGACTACCAGAGTCATGGCACTGACTACAGCCGGATCGACACAGTCTTTAGGAAAAGGCGCATCAAAGAAATTTTCGACGATAATGCCATCGACCCCGCCAGAGGCAAGTGCCGTTGCTTCTTGCTCTGCTCGGTCTACAACTGCTTTGAGGCTACCTCCCCACCGAGGAGACGTAGGAAGAGGCAGCAAATGAACAACCCCAATGATGGGACGATCAGTTTTAAATGTTTGCTTTAAGTCCACTTGCCCAAATATCCGGACTCAATGACACCAAAAATGGCTGGCGAACGATGGCGTCGCTTTAAGCCCTCAGCTCCACTTTAACAGGAAAGGGGGTGGGGGAAGGATGCGGGAGACGGGAGGAAGGATAAACAGGATGGTGCTGCTTTACTGGGGTTTGGCTATTTTTTGTGCTGTATCCAAATTTCGGCAAAGGTCAATGCTTCTTGGCTGGTGCCAATCTTCCCTTCTGCTTGGGCTACCTGTAGGGCTTCTAGGAGTTGCCCAATGCAGGGGCCAGCGGGGATATGCAGGGTTGTCATCAGGTCGCGTCCTGTTAGCAGCGGTGAAGGATGGGCAATTGGATCGGTGGCGGTCAGAAAACGGCTGCACAGAGGGGCGATCGCCTCCTGGTCTAGCCCTCGGGCGACAGCTAATACGGCCAGGGCGGGGAATGCGGCTCCGACGGCTTGGAAGAAGACGTATTGATTTTTGCGAGAGGCTAAAAGCAGGTCGAGGGCTTCTACCTGGGGCAAGTATTTGAGTACCGTTAGCACAGACTGGACTTCGGCGCGGCTGTACTTTAAGCGCCACAGTTGGGCTTCTGCGGTCGGGAGATTAGAGTCCATCAGGCTAGCCAGCTTGGCAATTCGCAGCCAGCTTCGACCCAATCCAGATGTCTTTTGCTGATCTCGCAGCCAGCCCACGAGTTCTACACTAAAGGCCGGACAAGATGCGGCGAAGGCGATCGCCGTTCGGTCAATATCGGCAATCTGCACTAAACCAGCGGCAGTTGCGCTCGGGAGCCAATGCTGCAATAACCCGTCTTCCCACGCTAGCGCCAGAAATGGTGTCCCTTTGGCCGTGCCCAATAAGTAGTTCAATTCGGACTGAACCCGCTCTGGAGCAATTTCGCGCAGTAAATCCGCTAACTGACGAATTGTAGTTTGCGTATTGGGTTCTAGGACAAAGTCTAGCTGGGCGGCTTGTCGGTAAGCTCGCAGCAGCCGCAGCGGATCTTCCTCAAGATTTTCGGGGGCGATCATGCGGATTTGTCGCCGTTGCAGGTCGCCATAGCCGTGGATCGGATCGAGCAACTGCTCAGAATGGGGGTTGTAGGCGATCGCATTGACCGTAAAATCTCGCCGCTGCAAATCGGTCTCTAGGCTAGGCCCAACCTGCTGCGCAAAATCTACAGTGGCGCGCTCAAACACCACTCGGGCAATCTGGCGTTCTGCATCTAGCAGCACAAACCCAGCATTGTAATAATTGGCGATCGCTTTTGCCGTTTGAACCGCTCCTTCAGGCAACACAAAGTCTAGATCCAAATAATCTGCCCGCCTGCCGAGTAAGGCATCGCGCACGTTCCCACCCACCAGATAAGCCGCTGGCGGCAACCACTTCAAGCTGAACGACCAGGTTTGGGGCGACAGCGCAGAAGCAACAATAGAACAATCTTGAGGCAGCGTGGGTTGCAAATCTAAATCGGCCTGAAACATCTCGAAACATGTAGAAATACTGGTCAGCGCTATGCCTTGCGGCCTAACATTTTGTGTCTAGTTTTGCCGCTCACGGCAGATCACCGCTGACGACTGCCAAACAGCAGGCTCTACCCGCCCACTCAGTGCTGTTTTTTCATTTTGCAACATCCACTAAGGGCATTGCCTGTTTTGTTAAAACTTGCGCTAGATTAGCAGGAATAGAGCCATCTTTGCTCACTCGTTGGCTCAAGCTGCGGAGGCATCCTAAGATGTGTATTTGTATCAACTGCCAGTATGTAGACCGCTGCCTCACCTACAACGCAGTAGAACATCAGCATCAGCAACCTCACTTAACAGAATTTCCTGACTTTGAACCTACCGAGCCAACCATCAATGTGAATATTCGTCCTAGCGATACGGACGACACGATTGAGATGGAATGGGATGTAGTCGGCTGCCTGAGTTTTGTAGAAGAAAGGGGTAAATGGTCGCGGTTGCGGCCCGGGGAACTAGTGCCGACTTGAGCGGGCTGTAACTTAGAAGAGGCAAAATGGAGATGGTGCCATCCTTTAGCCCTTCATTGTGATTGCTGCGTGATCGCTGCCTGCATGCCTTACTGTTTGAACCCAACGTGCCAGAACCCTACCAATCCGGGTAACGCTCTATTCTGCCAAAATTGTGGCACGAAGCTGCGATTGGGCGATCGCTACCGCGCTTTGGCGGTGATTGGGCAAGGCGGCTTTGGCCGAACGTTTCTGGCCGTGGATGAACAGCATCCGGACTGCCTCAAGCTGGAAGCAGCCGAATCGCTTGAACTGTCGAAAGCTCCAGCGGCTATGTCTTTGAGCCGAACCGATGCATTGACCCACCTAAAAATTGAAATTCCTCCGGCAGCGTTGTGTGTGATCAAGCAGTTTCTGCCGTTGGGGCAAGGGGATCCGCGCAAAGCCATGGAGCTGTTCCGCCAAGAAGCCGAGCGGCTAGACTGCCTAGGGCAACATCCTCAAATTCCTCGGTTATTGGCTCACTTTGAGCAAACCGACGGCCAATATCTGATCCAAGAATTTATCGACGGATGTAATCTGGACGAACTGCTAGCGGCCAAAGGTGCCTTCAACGAAACTCAAATCCGGCACCTGCTCAATAGCCTACTACCGATACTGGACTTCATTCACAGCCAGCGCGTGATTCATCGTGATATTAAACCAGAAAATATTATTTTTCGGGCGGCAAACGCAGAGGACGAGGCAGATGATGCCAGAGAGAAGGATATTTCACCGTCTAAAGCCCCTTCCTCTGCGCCCCCTGCCCTGCCGGTTCTCCCCGCTCCCGCTCCTGCGTCCCTCTTCCTAGTAGACTTTGGCGCTTCCAAATATGCCAGTACAACTGCCTTAGCGCGGACGGGCACCATGATTGGCAGTGCGGGCTATGCGGCTCCTGAGCAGGTGATGGGCAAAGCCGATTTTGCCAGTGATTTGTATAGCTTGGGCGTTACCTGCATCCATCTGCTGACGGCAACCCATCCGTTCGACTTGTATTCGGCTAGCGAAGACGGTTGGGTGTGGCAAAACTACCTAACTCAGCCCGTTAGCGATCGCCTCAGCCAAATTCTCAACAAACTGCTGTGCCGGGCCACCAGTCAGCGCTACCACACGGCCTCTGAGATCATGGGCGACCTTAAGCTCAAATCTACCCCGATTGTTCGCACGGCTGCCCGCGTTCCCTTGGGGGTGGCTAGCCGCCGAGCAGCACTGGCTCTGCGGGCAATGGAATCTCGCCTCACGCTTGCTGCCTCTGCCCAAACTTGGCGCTGTGTTCGCGCGTTGACTGGGCACGAGGGCGTAGTCACCACTGTCGCCGTCAGCCCAGATGGGCTATTGCTGGCGAGTGGCAGCACCGATAAAACCATCAAGCTATGGAGCCTGGAAACTGGCGACTTGCTGCACACCTTTGGCGGGCGATCGCTGCGCCACCGAGGGCACAGCGATCGCATTAGCACCCTTGCCTTTAGCCCCGACAGCCTAGAGCTTATGAGCGGCAGCGACGACTGCACTCTAAAGCAATGGGATATCAGCACGCGGCGGCTGATTCGTACCCTGTCTGGCCACAGCTGGCTAGTCTCGTCCATATCAATTAGCCAAAACGGCCAGGTGTTTGCCAGTGGCGGCGGGGATGGCCAAATTAATTTGTGGAATTTGGAGACGGGAGAACGGTTGGCGACGTTGAGTAAGCATCGCGATCGCGTCAGTACGCTGCGGCTCAGCCCTGATGGGCAAACCCTGGTGAGTGGCAGCTACGACAAGACCATCCGCCTCTGGGATCTGCGGGGCGATCGCCTGATTGACACGCTGCGAGGGCACAGCGACCGAATCAGTGCCCTCGTTCTCACGCCCGATTGGCAAACCTTAATCAGCGCAGGCTGGGATAAAACCCTGCGGTTTTGGCATCTGGGACGTCAGGAACAGGGGCGATCGCTCCTGGCGCACAAAGATTTCATTACTTGCCTTGCCCTTGACCCGACTGGGACTTTGCTAGCCAGTGGCAGCGAAGACAACCGAATTCGGCTGTGGGAACTGGCTCCCAATGATCAAGGGGTGGTTCGTCTGACGGCGCGTCCATTAACGCTACCGGGGTCTTGGTCGGTAACAGCGATTGTTTTTAGCCCTGATGGGCAAAGACTTGTCAGCAGCAGTGCCGATGAAACTGTCAGAATTTGGGTGAAAGATGAATCATGAATCCGTTTGAATCATTTGCAGCTGTAAAAACGACACCATTTGCTCTAGACCGCGCTGAATGCGGCGAGTGACCGTCATGGGGCTGACGCCAATCCGTTCCGCTACTTCCTTGCGAGAGAGGTCGCTGAAGAAAACAAATTCGATTGCAGCCCTTGTTTTATCTTCGAGTTGGTTGAGGGCGCGCTGTAGCTGTTGACGGTCTTCTTCGAGCCGCTGCATGGCCTGGTAGCGGGCATCGGGCAGCGTTTCGCCCAAGGTGATAGAAGAATCTAACTGTTGAACGGTCGCATCTAGGCTGAGCGGCAGCCGATTGCGGACAGCAAGCCTAATTTCTCGCCATTCTTGAACATCAATCCCTAGTTCTTCGGCAATTTCGCTATCCATGGGTTGCCGTCCGCTTTCTTTGGCTAGCTCCAGCCGAACGCGTTGCCCTTCTTTTTGTAAATCTTGCCAGCGCCGAGGGACTTTGACCGTGCTGCCGCGATCGCGCAAAAAGTGCAGCATTTCACCGCGAATGTAGGGGACTGCAAATGAGCTGAATGCACATCCTTGAGCAGGATTAAAGCGCTCAATTGCCCGGATTAGACCCAAATAGCCAATTTGCTCTAGATCTTCATACGGTTCGGCACATTGGTGGCTAACCCGATGAGCAATTTTACGAACCAACCCAGCGTTGAGCCGCACTAAGTGATTGCGAGTGGCAACGGAAGGATTCTGGTGATATGCCATCAACAGTTCCATACTGTGGGAACGAAGGGAGGATTGAGTAGCCGTCATTGGGGGATACCTATGCTCTAGATGTAGGCTTATTGTCTGCACTTACTGGGTGCGAAACCATCGTTATTCCACGGGTATCAAACGTGCGCACTGCCAAAGGGTCAGCAGAAACACGGAGCTTTTCCTCCGTGAGAGACAGTCCGTAAGAGACGGAAATATCGGTGCAGAGCAAGTTGTACGGTTTACCCTTGGGTGGTAAGAGCGATCGCTATTTGAGTTAAATCCCTTAGAATCGAGGCAGTCAGGACGACTCAATCAGTACGACTCAATCAGTACACCTAGATGTGCTGTGCAAACTATCCTCTTTTGCAAGATAATTTTTATAGGAAAGGGAGAGCTTGAGAACCCGCAAAACCCATGCGCTTTAGCCGTGGGATGTAGCGAGGGTTCTCAAGAGGCTGTCAAGCCTCAGAGTCATCTCAGTCGTCGTTTTAGAGTTCGGATGAGTTCTCTAAGCGTATCGATTTGGTTTCTTGCCGCTTGCTCACAGTATTGCTTGAGCAAATCTTTCTCTTCCTGGGTCACACGAAAAGTAATAAAGATCTCTGGTTTCGACACAATCGATCTACCTCTGCTTGTGGTATCCTGATTGTAGTGGCAAAGGTAATCAACCACTCAAAAAACCTTGCTGTCGAAAGACATGCTGAACCTTGACAATTGAATCTATGCGGTTCTGCTGCATTGTTCTAGCTTCCTCCTGGCAGCAGGTAAAAGATTCACAGGAACTAGACGAATCAGTTTTTGAGGCATATTGCTTCAAGCCAAACAGGACTTGCGGGAATGCAACTACCGAGGGGCACTCGGAAAGTAACGCTTGGGGAGAATCCCACCTCTGGGCTAGACGACGCAAGGAGTCTAGTTTAAGTGGTTTCATTGAACCAAGAATCCCGCGTCTTTTAAGCGTGGGAGTGTCAATTTCATCCTGCGTTTGCTAATCGCGTTTAATCGAGATTAGGCCACACTTGATCATTCCCAAAAAAAGAGCATTCCAAAAAAAGAGAGCTGCAAACATTTCAGGATTGCAGCTCTTTTTTTTAGGTTTTTTAGGTTTTTGATTTAACGCATCCCTCAGCCCTCGTCTTTCTTGTCTAGTGGCGGCACAGGGTCATATCCACCCGGATGTAGCGGATGGCAGCGGGTAATGCGTCGAAGGGCAAGCCAGCTGCCTTTAACCGCACCAAACCGGGCGATCGCCTCCATGGCATATTGAGAGCAGGTGGGATAAAACCGACAGGTGGGCGGAGACAGGGGCGAGATTAGCACCCGATATGCCTGAATTAACCCAAGCAAAACGACTTTCATGCGATCGCCTTAACAGTAGTAGCAGGCTATGCAGCTTTCTATCATAGACTTTGAATCAGCGACGTAGATCTGGATTCAGTTTCAAAATCTACGCAGTTAATAGCGTCTTCCGACAAGGCGCTATCGGGATGAACGGTGCATTTAAGATGATAATCGCCTGTGAAAAATCGGCAATCGGCGCAAGGAATTTTATGTAGCTGTTCTACGTTTTTCAGGCCATCTCGCATGGCGGCTAAAACACTCCAGCCTGTCAACGCCAGAATGATCCAGGCGCTACTAAAGCAAATTGGCACCAGCAAACTGTGGATTAAGCCAATAGCCCAGTGGATAGCAATGTAGAACAATTGGAACATGGCAGCGCATCCAGATTAGAGCAAGGCAGGAAAATTGCAGAGATACAGATTACAGAAAGATCAAAATTGAAACCGCAGTTCAAGTTGATTGCTGATGGTATCACTCTAGTCTTTGTATCTTTAGATTCTTTAAAATGTAGAGCAATTTGCCCCCGTGAAGCTAATTGAAACATTTTGTGAACCTCTGGTGCGCCCTCCCTTAGAGATGGTTTCACCGTTGTCTTCCTGCGGGCAGGTGAGTCAGAGGGAGGAGGACGGTTGAGACTGGGCTGATGTATTGTGTGAGGAGTTTTGCACTGAGGGCTTGGGGTTTCGTGCATTCAAACTCCCAAGCCCTCAGAATCTTCAACGTCTCGTAGAGGGAACGCAGCCCATGCCGCTACATCAAAGTTCGGGACGCTGGCGGATCGGATTGTCGCTGGCGCTGGTAACGGCTACTCTGTGGGGCGTATTGCCAATTGCTCTCAAGGTGGTGCTGCAAGCGGTGGATGTATACACCGTGACTTGGTTTCGGTTTTTGGTATCGTTTGGACTGTTGGGGTTGTTTTTGGCGGCGCGTGGGCAGCTTCCTACCTGGGGGCAAATGCGCAAGGCAAAGCTAAGTCTGTTGGCGATCGCCATTCTGTTTCTAGCGCTCAACTACGGTCTGTTCTTACATGGATTAGATCAAACCTCGCCGACCAACTCTCAGGTAATTCTTCAGCTGGCTCCTGTGTTCTTTGGGATGGGGGCGCTGGTGGTGTTCAAAGAAAGCTACACACGCCGCCAATGGATAGGTCTGGCAATCTTGGTTCTGGGCTTAACTCTATTTTTTGATGCTCAAATTAGCAACTTGCTGTCGGCTCCTGCGCCCTATTTATTGGGGAGTGGGCTGCTCGTCCTGTCGGCGATCGCTTGGGCAGTGTATGCCTTAGCCCAAAAACAAATCTTGACGGTGCTTTCGTCGGGTCAAATTATGTGGATAATTTATGGTGGCGGCATTCTGCTGTTTTCGCCTGCCGCCGCGCCAGCGCAGCTGATTAGCTTAACCCCATTACAGTGGTTTATGCTGCTATTTAGCGCCTTGAATACGTTGTTGGCTTACGGAGCATTTGCCGAAGCCTTAGACCACTGGGACGCTTCGCGGGTCAGCGCTGTGCTTTCGCTCACGCCCATTATGACGTTGGCGTCTGTCTTTGCGGTTTCTCAGCTGGTGCCGTCGCTACTTTTGCCAGAGCCAATTACGGCTATGAGCGTGGCGGGAGCTACGTTGGTTGTAATTGGCTCATTGGCGATCGCCCTAGGTCAACACAGTGCTTAATCGAATACCGCTCTAGGGTTACTAGCAGGACGAGCAGCACTAGAAGAAAGAACGAAACTCCGCCCGGAATACTGTACTTTGTGGGATGATAATTAAAGACATTCAAATTGTTGTTTAGACTACAGGAAGTCTCCCTATGGCACTTCGACTTGGTGATATAGTCCCTAACTTTACGCAAAAGTCCACAGACGGCGATATCAATCTCTACGACTGGGCTGGCGACAGTTGGGTCGTATTATTCTCCCATCCCAAAGATTTTACTCCGGTTTGTACCACTGAGTTGGGTCGAGTGGCCTACCTCAAGCCCGAGTTTGACAAGCGCAACGTCAAGGTGATCGCGCTCAGCGTGGATGACGTTGATTCTCACAATGGCTGGGTAGGCGATATCGAAGCGACTCAGGGCACTAAGCTCAACTACCCCATCCTGGCTGATCCCGATCGGGTAGTGGCTGATCTGTACGACATGATCCATCCTAATTCCAATGCGGCCTTGACGGTGCGGACCGTGTTTGTGATTGATCCCAACCGAAAATTGCGGCTGTCTCTCACCTATCCTCCTAGTGCAGGACGCAACTTTGACGAAATTTTGCGAGTGATTGATTCCTTACAGCTGACTGATAACTACAGTGTTGCTACTCCGGCCGATTGGCAGGACGGGGATGATGTCGTCGTTGTGCCAACGATTTCAACTGAAGATGCTAAACAAAAGTTTCCCAAGGGTGTGACTGAGCTGCGTCCTTACCTGCGGATGACTCCTCAACCCAACAAGTAAACGCCTAGCGGCCTAACTTGCAGCCTACCAATTGGCTGTTCACTGCTGATCTAAGATTCAGATGTCAAGGACTGTTAAAAAGTAGGGGTCAAAAGTAGGGGCGTTTCGTGAAACGCCCCTACTTTTTAAGGAAAATGTATCGATTTTCTGGCAAAAATCAATTATTTCTGCAAATTAATGAGAACTCTGCGAAATAATAGCTCTATTTTTTGAGCCAAGCGGTAGATTGATTTCAAATGGATTGATGGTGCAACGTTGTCACTATGGCTCAAAGCCTTGAGAATTTAATCGCAGAGCGAAATTTGTTGGATTTGGCAAAGCAAGGTGATGCAGACGCGATCGCGTCGTTACTAAACCGCTCGCTCAATCCAAAGGGGATTGCCGTACAGGCTAAGCTCGACCCAGATTGCTTACACCTGTTGCTAGAAAGCAGCCAAGTGCCGTCGCAGGAGTGGGTGCCCTTCCTTCAACAGGGGATCACGAATCTGGCAGTGCCCTCAATTCGACTAGTCAAGATTTATGGACGGCAGCGGGGTACCACCCAAACGGTATGGCAAGAGGTGATTACGCTAGGGCAGCCGATCGCCTCTAACCCACCTGTGATGGATAGCAACCTGCCGATAACTCATTTTGAGTTGGGTGGTGGGGCTGTTAACGGGCAGCAAGTGGTCATTGGCAGCAAAATTTTGCAGATCACAGGCCAAGGCGGTATTGTTACCCTGTCCCCTCAACGCAAGCCGCCGCTGCTGAGAAGCAGACAGGCTCCAAGCCCTAGCGCGTCGTGTCGCCCTATTACCGATTTGATTGATCGCAAAGAAGAGCGGGAAGCGGTGCTGACGGCGCTGAAGCAATCGATCCCAATTGAGTTTTATGGGGTCGCTGGGGTCGGGAAAACTGCTCTGTTGCGATCGCTAGCCCATCACCCGGCGATGCCCGCTATTGCCCCCGATGGCATTGTCTACCGTGCTGTTGGCCAGCAACCGGTCGAAGATTTGTTGCAGGCCATATTTGACGATTTTTTTGAGTACGACGGCGGTCTGCCTCAGCGCCCAGCCGACGAGGAGATCTGGTACGCCCTGCGAGGCAAGCAGGCATTAGTCCTATTGGACGATGTGCGTCTGGCACGACAAAGTCTTGAGCCGCTGTTGAACGACTTGCCCAGCCTCCACTTTATCCTGGCGGCTCCTGAGCAACAGCTATGGGATGACAGTGTGAGTACGGTGCTAACGGGGCTGCCGCCCTATGAAGCGGTGGTGCTGCTCGATCGCTACATTGGCGGTGTAATTAGCCCGCAAGAGCATCCTGCTGCTGAAACCCTGTGCACTCTCTTGCAGGGGCATCCCTTGCAAATTGCGCAGGTGGCGACGCTGGTGCGTGAGCAAGGTGAATCATTTGCCACGCTAGTCACACAGATTCAGGCTGGGAAAACGCCCGCAACCATGATCTTGCAAACCTGTGCGGCCTTGCCCGAAACTGAGCGGCGAGTGTTAGCGGCATTGGGCGTGCTAGGGGACACCTCTGTGCAGGCTCATCATTTAGGCGGGCTGGTGGGCACCTCTAATCTTCAGCCCGTTTTAGCCAGTCTGGTTCATCAAGGGTTTATTGTGACCAATGGTATCCGCTACACCCTGGCTGGCAATTTATTGGTGCCGCTCCGCCAGTTTTGGGATTTGAGTCAGTGGGAGCAGCCGATTGTTAGATACTTCTTGAACTGGGCACGGCAGCATGTTCAAGTGAGTGGGGCGCTGACTCAGGAATCGAATCTGTTGACGGATGTGGTGCGTTTGGCGGTTCAAAAAAGCCAGTGGGCCGAAGTTGTGCAATTGGTGCGGCTGACGGAGGGAGCGATCGCCACTAGCTGTTACTGGGGGACTTGGGAACAGCTGTGGCAGATGGGGCTACAGGCAGCGGAGAACTTGGGCGATCAAGCGACGATCGCCCAAGCTTGGCATCAATTGGGTACCCGTGCCCTGTGTTTAGATGACACCTTTACAGCGCATACTTACCTGACTCAGGCGCTGCACCTGCGCGAAGCCATTGGCAATCAGACAGGGGTTGCGGCCACCCGCCACAACTTAGGGCTATTACTTGCGCCGATCGCTCAGCCGCCCCAGTCTCTATCGACCCAGCTGCAACTGCCCACCCAGTCACAAGCTGTGGCTCAGTTGCAGCCCTTGCCACCGCTGTTCCCTGATCCGGTGTCGTTGGCGGGTGCGTCATCTTTAAGCTCGCCAGAGCCGGCTCGACGATCGTCGGCAGTGCTCCCCATTGTGCTGACAGCCCTATTTTTTGCAGTGGGCGGCTTTGTGGCGATGCAGATGTTCAAAACCAGACCCCAATTTGTGCTCACGTCTGACCGTCTGGATTTTACCAGTCAGGCTCTGAATACGACCAGTTCTGGTCAAACCCTAACGCTGCAAAATACGGGCGATCAAGCCCTGTCTCTGGGCAGCATTACCCCGACTGGAGCTAACCCAACTGATTTCCAGGTGACCGAGGAATGTACGAAGGCTGCGTTGCCGCCTAGCCAAACCTGTACCGTACAAGTTACCTTTACGCCCCAGTCGCAAGGCGATCGCATTGCTGACTTAGCCATTACCAATCGTAGAGGAGAGGTGCAGCGCAGCGTACCGCTGAAGGGCAGCAGCCCCATGAGTTCAGCAGGCGGCAATACCGGGAATCCCCTCAACCCACAGCAGCCTGACAATGGCAATCCGACGGTAACGCTCAGGCTAGAACCCGGTAACATCGATTTTGGTGATCAGCTGATCAATCAACCTGGTAAGGCTCGGCCGATTGTGTTGGTGAATGACAGTCTGGTGCCAGTCACCATTCAGCGGATGCAACTGGCAGGCGCGGCTCAAAACGAATTCCAGTTTGACCAGCAATGTACGGGCGGGGCGCTGGCTCCGGGGCAAAGTTGCCCAATTCAGGTGAGCTTTCAGCCTGTGATTCAGGGCGATCGCCCCGCTGCTCTAGACATTTTTGACACGGCAAATCGCCGCTGGAACGTGCTACTTCAGGGCAAGGGCGTAGCTACAGCACCCCAGGTGCCCCGCCTGAGTATTACCCCAGGTAGCTATGACTTTGGCAGGCAGCCAATTAATGTGGTCACCCGTGCTCAGACGTTCACTATTGCCAATCTGGGTACGCAGCCGTTGGTCATTGAACGATTTAGCCAAGCGGGAGCTAGGGAGTTCAGGATTATGAACAACTCCTGCCAAAGGGGTGCCATTGGCCCAAATCGTAGTTGCCAAATTGGGGTTACCTTTGCTCCAGTCGGCCAGGGCGATTTCAGCGCCACTCTCCGCATCTTGAGCAATGATCCCCAGGGTGCAACGGATGTATTTTTGAGTGGAAGAGGCAGCTTGCCCGTCGTTCCTAGCATTAACGTGAACCCTACATCGCTCAACTTTGGCGCAATCAATTTAGAAAACGCTAGCGAGCCGCGAGCGGTAACGATTAGCAATACCAGATCTGCGCCGTTGTTAATTGGGGATATTCGTGCGGGAGGCAATGGCGATTTTGTCAGCGATCGCAATACCCCTATTGGTGCCACCTGTTCTAATATCACGCTGCAACCCGGCCAAAATTGTGGCTTCAATGTGGTCTTTTTGCCTCAGGTAGAAGGCGATCGCACCGCTCAAATTACCATTCCTAGTAATAGTCCCAACAGTCCAGCGACCGTTACTTTGAGCGGTAGGGGCAATCTTCAGCAGCTCCCGGCACTCTCTATTAACCCGTCTAGCATCGATTTTGCTAACCAAGATATCGGCACCACCAGCGCTCCGCGATCAGTTACGTTGCGCAATGGCGGCAGTGCCTCTTTACAAACTGGCACCCTCGCGTTTGGCGGTACCAATCCTTACGATTTTTCTGCATCCAACTCGGCTGATTTTGCCATCAGCTGTTCCAATATCACCCTAGCGCCGGGGCAGTTTTGCGCAGTGCAGGTTTTGTTCGCGCCGCAAGAGGCCGGATACCGCAACGCCCAACTGATCATTCCTAGCACTGGATCGGGTAGCCCAGCCCGCGTTACGGTCGGTGGAGTCGGCCTTCCCGGCTCGTCCTCTGGTGATCCTGCGCCCGTTCCTCCGATTGCGATTGACCCAATCCGTCCACCGGAAATCCAGCCGTTAGGGCCGACTACTCGTCCATGGCCACCAAATTTTCAATCCCGCTAATCTGCCTCAGTTTAGGGTTAAGGCCGCTTAAAACCCGAGTTTTAAGCTAGATTTTGGCGACGCAGAACCCCGGAGGACGGTTCACGGGGCTAAGTGGCATAGTGCGGAACGCTGATCTCCGCCATTTGTGCGACACCTAGACTATGATTTGCCGAACGTCAAAGGATCGCAAATCCCTCATCCCCCTTATGGAGTATCGATATGGCTTCAGAG
>Ga0163155_10002286_pt1 | contig 21633 bp, 23 predicted proteins | sample OliLakLV19SP4G1_FD_148611 | JGI IMG/M metagenome (GOLD analysis project Ga0163155, IMG submission 148611) | Freshwater microbial mat bacterial communities from Lake Vanda, McMurdo Dry Valleys, Antarctica - Oligotrophic Lake LV.19.SP4.G1 | ecosystem: Environmental > Aquatic > Freshwater > Lake >... | reverse complement strand
ATCTGATCCTGCTCGCGACGCACGATCACAATCTGGGTGTCAGTCCCAGCGGAGCCGTGCTGATCCCAGACCCTGATCCGTGTGCCAGCCGGGACGGCAGACGAGAGCGGGAGCGTCACCGTCACCGACTTCGTCAACTGCGAGATCGAAGCCGCTACCCCCGTGTCCCGAGTGAGTGCGATATCACCGTTCGAGAACCTGACGAACCGGCCCATCAGGAGATCCCGAACCACTTGCTCACACCGTCAGAGATGTATTCCTCCCACCCGTACGCGGTGTCGATTGCACGGATCGAGAGGAACAGACCATTCGGGATCGTGTCCGCGGCGTTGCAGGTGACGCTGATCGAGAACGTCCCTGCGGAGCCGTGCTGATCCCAGACGAGGACCGAGTCGCCCGGCTGGACGAGGTTCGCTCGAGGCAGCGTAAACGTACGTGCCGCAGTGAGGTTCGTGATCGAACGCACGAACCCGACGTTCGCTGGGATCGTGTAGTTCGTGTTCGACACCGACACCAGCAACCGGTCGACAGGGCCAGGAGGGCCTTCGGGGCCGGGAAGCGAACCGGTGATCGTGACGAGATCACCGATCGAATGCGTCTCACCCTCGAGCACCACGAACCCGTCAGTGGAGACGAGACGCTTGCCGTGCCGGATGATCGTCGCGATGTATTTAGAGCCGCTAGGACGAACCGTGGCGTTCGCTGGAAGCGACACAGAGAACGCGCCGGTCGACTGGTTGGGTACCACCAACGCGGGACGGTGCCCGATGGTGCCGTCCCCGTAGTAGGCGACGTCGGGACTCAGCGCGAACTCGACGGTCAGACCTCGAGCTGGTTCGTCGGACCGGTAAAACGCTGCTGACGCCCCGAGGACGTTGACGGCATTGTCGACGATTGTCCCGGCCATCAGAACGCGCTCAGGTGGCCTTGCATGATGATCGGAGTGGTCAGACCATCAACGGTGGACCGGAGCACAGTCCCGGAGTTCTGGAACACTTGCAAATACTGGGGGGCGGTGCCCGTACCGGCGGCGGGTTGCATAGTGACCTGAAGGTGCTGATTCGCGATGTTGAGCGCAGGGACATCCTGCCCGTCCGCGAACGACGCGACGCCGCCAAAGAAGTCGGCAGCGAACCGGATCGCGCGATACCCGGTCGCGTTTGCAGAGAACGACGCGCCGAACACCGTAAAATACAAGTACGACGCAGCGTTCTCGATTCCGACGTACGCCTGCTCGACGAGCATGCCGGTAGCCATAGTGCCCGTCGAGATCCCTACCCACGGTGCCGTGTTGCAACCCGTGAACGACGTGGCGGTCTTGCCGGTGTAACGCGCGACCGTCCCGAGACCCGGACCGGGGCTGTCGTCGACGGTACGCACCTCAATCCACCCCGACGTCTTGAACAACGCCGTGGATGCGACGTTGATCGTGCCCTGCGGGAGGACCGCCCCGTTCGACCCTGCCGCGATGGTGGTAGTCGTTGCGGCAAGGTTCTGGTAGTCGTCTGTGTTGTCTAAGTAGTTGCGGTTCCACGCATGGGGGATCCACACCCCGGAAGGAATCGCGAGGTCACGGGTCCGCGAGTACCACAGAACCGGACGGCGTGAGCCGTGCTCAGTGACGATCCAACCGTTGACGTTGTTCGACCGCAACCGTCGCGAGTCGTACGCCTGGGTGATTCGATCCGAGTCCGCCGCAGGGAAGTAGGCGTTCTTCACGACATCGGTGCCATCCCCGACGATCACGATCTCATGGGCGGCGGTTCCCGTGTACGGACCCACACTTCCCGACTCGTCCGCTATCACGATCTCCGCGCCCGCAGGAACCGACGTCGCTAGCGGCAACGTCACGACTCGCGTGTCGGTCATCGTGCCAACCTGCGCGATGTACCGGTCGGTAGGGACCGCTTCGTAGCTCTCATCGCTGAACGTGGTTTTCGTTGCCAAGTCGAGCTCCTCACCAGTGAGAACGACGAGCGTTCCGAGATCCGACACCGAACCGGGAGGGACCACGAAACGCGGGGTAGTGAACAGCAGCTTCCCGTTCCGCAACACCTGCAACACGTACGCAGACGTCGGTGGGTTCAGCTCCGAGTTCGCGGGGACAGTGATCGTGAACGCGCCGGTCGCCTGGTTGATGTCGAACTCGGTTGGAGTGAACCCGACCTGATCCGCTGCGTAATAGGTCCGCACGGGATCGAGGGACAGAAGCCCCGTGAGTCGGCCTCGTGGCTGATCTGGGTCGAACGTCGCGGCAGTGTTGCCGAGAGCGTTGACGACAGTGTCGACAATCGTGCCGGGCATCTAGATGCCTTCCTGCTTCGCCAGCCGGCGGATGACCTCTCGGTCATCCGCGACGAGTTGCGCCTGCGGTGACCGGACCGGCTTCCCCAACGGCAGCCCTAAAGCCAGCTCGGCGGTGAGGGTGAAACCGTTCGCCGAATCAGACGCGGACCAAGAGATCACGCGGTAGTACGCGGTGATGTTCAACCGTGCAGAAACGATGAACACCTGATCGCCGACGTTCCATGAGCCGAGCGAGTCCGTGTCGAAGATGGTCGCCTGGAGGGTTTCGGCAGGCTTGTCGTTGCGTGCGAGTTCCCCCGCAGCGAGCGCGTTCAGGAACGCCAAGTACGGGATGTCGGTACGGGACAGCACACGATCGAAGCGTGGGTAGCCGGTACCCGTGGAGACAGCCACGCCAATCACTTTTGACGCCCCGGGTTCCGCACCGATCACGTCCTGGCGTGTCGCGTGCCGTGACCCGTCGATGGTGCGACGAACCTCGACTGCTATTTGACCACCGTCAGCGAAGTGACCGGGTTCCGCGCCTTCGTCCCATGTTTGGGTTAGGACTTGACCGACTCGCGGGGACCAAACGTCGATGAATCGGGAGACCGTGGTCCCGGACCATGTGGAGGTCTGAACGAACTCGAATCCGTTCTGCGCTTCCGCGAGGTCGGTGAGTACCTCCCCGACCGGCTTGCGTTCGTGCGCGAAGTACGCGGTCGTACGAAGCGTCCCCGAGTTGAGGGGATTGCGACGGAGTTGCAGTCCTAGGATCCCGCCGTCCGCTGCGGCGATACCGAGGACACTCGCGACGATCTCGAACTGCTCATACCCGGCCGAGAAATCCTGGGTGGTGCGAAGCCGGCAGTCGTTTCGGACGTAGGAAATGAGATCCCCGCCGGCCGCTTCGAGCACTGTCGCGGAACTGTCTCGCCGCGCACGAAGGAGGCCGGAGTAGAGAATCTGCCCGTTGCGGTCGACGTGGACGATGCTGCGGTTCACGAGGAGGAGCGTGTCGGCCTCCGAACCGATCGGGACGCTGATCGAGAACGGGGTGGAGTCGTTGATGGTCTGACCGAACGTGACGGAGGAATGCTCGATCTGCCGCAGGAACCCGGATGCGGTGTCTTCGACGAAGACCGTGACCGGCATCAGTGATAGACGGCCGTGAGGTGCAAACGACCGGTGAAGCCACCGAGCCCTGTCGATGCGGTCGGGCAGTAGACCCGGGCTTTCACCGTCTGCAACCCCGCAGGGAGCGTCGCGTTCGCGATCCATGCCTCGACGGTGCAACCATCGTTGTAGCCGCCGCCGAGGAATCCGTGACTGATGATGCGACGCAAACCGAGGATGTTGTTCGACGAGTCGCAGAGTGTGATGTCGACTGCATCATGCGACGCGGGGCCGGTCGCGGTGATGACGTACGGAACGTCCAGCTTGACGTGAACGAACCGACCGAGGGTGAGGGTGGGCATGTAGAACGTCATCGCTGCGCCGGCCACGTCATGTAGCCCACCGAGGGCGGTCGATGAACCAGTGATGGTCAAACCGCCAACCAACGCGCCGGGCATCATGGAGACGAACCGGCGGTCCGTGATGTTCGCGTTCACGATCGACGTCGCAGCCGCGTTCACCCGAACCTGAGCAAGAGGGATCGAGTTCGCAGGGAGCGCCGGCACCGCAGGAGATGCCGCGGGGGTGCCGATCACCACGGCGATCGTTTTCGAGTTCGTCGCCCCAGAACCTTCGACGTCCTGCCACCTCGCGACGATGACGTCGATACGCGGGTTCGAAGGGTTCGCTGTCGAGATCGGTACGTTCTGTGTGGCGTCCGAACGGAACGGCATCATGTCGAGCGCCAGGTTTGTTTCAGTGCCCAAGATGACTGCGGTACCCGCCGAGACGTCGACGCTCATGTTTGCGCCCGACCCACGCTGAGAGACGGCTAGCGAGAAAATGTTCGTGACCCCAGCAGTGATGCCCATCGCGTACCAGTGCCGACGGAAGTCTCGCGCTTGAGTCACCGAGAGTGCCCCGATGAACGACTGGTCGATTGCCACTATTTGCTCCTCAGATCAGCCATGCGGACCTCCACCCCACCAAACCGACACCGTCACCAATCGCACTCAGGACGACGAGGTGCGTCCCAATGGGAAGGAGCGGCCACGTCGACGCCGAGTAGTTGATGAGATGCGTCACCGACGTGCCCGACGTGTCCGAAGAACCGGACTGGATGCGCGCGATGCGTTTCGCGGTGTCGACGTACAACCACTGCCCCGCGCTGATCGTCAATGTTGGGAACGACAACACTTCACCCGACGGGAGCACTCCGAACTGTGGAGCCACCACATCCGTCGATGCCCCCAGCAGCAGTATCAGCCCCGTCGACCGGTTCCCTTCATTCGTGACCACAAGCGACCCGGGGCTGATCGAACCGAACGTCATCGGCCACACAACCGGCCACGACAGACCACCCGCGACGCGTTCCACGCCAATCACATCGACGTTCACGTTCGCGTCGTAGAACAGAACGTCGGTCAGTTCGAACTCCGCAACGACTTTCACGTACCCGTACCGGATAGCGAAATCGTTGACCTGCGACCACCGGCCCGGCAGCCCGGTGACGGTGTACGTCCGAACCGGGGTACGGAACGTCAGCTCGATTGGCCCGTCATCGACGGGAGCCCACGCCGCCGCGAATCGTTCCAACCACACCTGCGCTTCTTCTTCACCGTCGACATGCACCGCAAGCGGAAACGTGAGGGTCTTCGTCGCGACTCGCGATGCACCCGACATCGACGACCCATTACCGTTTACTCGTGCCGTGATGTTGGACGTCGGGGCATCCCAGCCGGCGTAGAGGGGACCGTCCTTGTCGAAGTGGATGGGCTGCTCGTCACCGAAGCGTTCGCCGCGGAGCTCCAGTTGCCAGACACGGAAGTCCATCAGATTCGCCCAGTCACACGAAGCCACGCGAACTCGTCGACGAGGGTCTGTACCCCGTCACCCTTACGGTCGATGACTGTGGCGTTCACGTTCGTGACGTTCTGGGTGTTTGAACTCATCGAACTGGCCTGCACCCTGCGGCCGGTGATCCCACCGTTCGCGAAGCTCATCCCGAACTCGTCGGCCACGGCCATCAGGATTCGTGCGGACCTTGCACGCTTCGACTTCGCGAGAGGGATGTACGCCTCTCCACCGGTTTCGGGTTCCGCCCAGATGCGCGTGACTCGGGACCGGTCGATCTGGGCGTAGTGACCACCGTCAGCGAAGCGTCGGACGTTGCCTCGCCCGTCGAGGATGTTCCCTTCAGCGTTGCGGCGAAGGTTCCCCGACCCGACGACAGGGACCGAGACCACTTCTCCAGCGGTGCGGCGGATCCGTTCGATAGCAGCATCGAACGCAGACGTGTCGGCATTCACCCGGTAGGTGGTCTGCCAGTTCTGCGGAACGCCCGTCACCTTCGCCTGGAGTGCCTGCCAGAACACGAGCGCCTGCTGGGGGTCGTCGATCTTCGCCACCGTCTCCCGAATACCAGGGATGAGCAGTAGCCGTTCCTTCAGGTCGTTCCACCAGGTCTTCACGGCTTCGGGATCGTCGATCTTCGGGGTGGTCGTGACCTCCGGGGGGATCACCGCCAGCGCCGCTTTGAGATCCTTGATCTTCACCTCGGCGACGAGAGTGTCGACGTTGACGGTGGTCCTCGGACCGCCCGGGAGGTCGATGTTGTACGACCCCGCGATCTCCGCTACCTGCGACGGCGTGAGTTTGAGCGCCGCGGCGATCGACTCCACCGACGACGCCGCGCCCTGCTTGGCCTTCTCGCCCGCGATGCGAATCGCGTTCGGAAGGAACGAAGCGATCGTGTCAGTGTTCTCAGGAAGGAGTGCGCGTTGTTGAAGCCGTGCGATCTCCGTCGCGACCTGCGACTGCTGACGGATCGCCGACTCGAAGTTGTTCACCTGCTCGATGAACCCTGCGCCCTGTTCGCTAACGAGGGTCTTCAGGAGTTCGCCCGCTTCCTTCGGGCCCGCGACCAGCAAACGGGAGATGAGCCCCGGATCAAGTCCGAGCTCGTATGCCTTCGCGATGTTCGCGGTGAACTCGTCGGTCGCGGCAATCGTGTCCGTGTAGAACTGGATGATCGACGCGCCGTTCAGGTTGTCACCGAAGTCGAACGCGAGGATGTCCCCGACGTCCGAGAACGATTTCGACACAGAGTCAGAGAACGCCTTCGCGGCCGCTGCCTCGGCAGTGAGGGTCTCCGGGTCGAAGAACCCTTGATTCAGTTGGTCCTTCGTGTAGCCGGCCTGCTTACCGAGAACGTCGAGAGCCTCACCGACGCGGATCGCGGCTTCGCGTGCCTTCGGTCCCGACTTCGTGAGGTCTTCTCCCAGCGTGCGTGCGAACTGCTCAAAGACCTTCGCGGTGGGAGCCAGCTTCGATCCGATGATCCGACCAGTCGCGTCGATCTCGTCGATGATGGGTTCGAAGAACCCCTTGATGCCCGTACCCTTCGCGACCGTGCGGAGGTTCTTCTCCAGGTTGAACCGGGCCTGTCCGACCCGTTCCATCGCAGCGATCGTCTTCTCGGCCTGCGCTGCGTCGCGTTGGAGAGAGTTGTCTGCGAACGGGTTGATGTTCGCGAGCGCCCGCTCGACGTTCTTCCCTCCGGTCTTCGCCCGGTCGCCAGCCGCGAGGATCTCGTCTACGCCACGACCGAGACTCTTTGAGAGCTTGAAGATCCCCTCGGACTTCGTTTCATCGAACCGTTCGAACAGGCGGTCGATCGACGCGCCGGCTTCCTCGTTTGCTTTCTTGATCGCCTGAGAGTTCGCGTAGAACGCCGCCGCCAGTCCAACGAGGGCGACGGTGCCAGCCACTCCACCGACCGTGGCGAACTCTAGGAAGATCGACTTCGCCGCGGCGAGCGCCGAACCGAGACCCGTCGACGCGACGCCCGTCGCGATCATCTGCGACTGGATGGCGCGGAACGCCCCGACGGCCGTCGTGGCTGTTCCGGCAAGGTTGGAGATCGCCCCGGCAGCATTCGCAGCAGCTAGCCGCCCGAGTTGCACGACAGTCGCCGCGATGCCTTGCGCCAACTGCCCTGCGTACAACGCTCCGACCGCGATGACGAGATAGGAGTGATCCTTCAGGAACCCAGTCGTCGCGGAGACGGCTTTCGCTAGACCGTTGAACGTCGCGACGACTGACCCTGCGGCGATCTTCGCGAACGCCCCTGCGATCGGACCGACCGCGTCGAGTAGGTCTCCGAAGATCGACCCGACATCGGAGAGAGCATCCCCGACGGCCTTGATACCGGGTTGCGCGCCTTTCCACATCGCGACGAGTGCCGCGCCGACATCGCGGGACACGTCGCGAATGAGGCTCAGTCCCTTAGCGATCGTGGGGCCGATCGCACGGCCGAGCTCGATCCCGGCCGCGACTGCGTTGTTCTTCAGGAGTGCGAGTTGGAACGACAGGGACTTCGACTGTTCGGCGAGCACCTTCGCGGCTGCGCCTGCACCCTTGTGTGCTTCACCCATCCCCGCCGCGACCCGGGCGTAGTTCCTGCCCTCATCGGAGACGAGCGCCAGAGCACCCTTCAGACCCCGGGTTTCTTCGAACAGCCCCTGCATCGAGTCCGCGGTCCCGCCCGTCGACTCGCGGATGCGGTCCATGACTCCGCGGAGCCCGAGAGCCTGCACCGCCGCGGTGCCGGATTCGAAACCCCACGACTTGAACAGCGCCGCCATCTGAGTCGTCGGCTTGATGAGCGCCAACATGACCCGGTTCAGCGCGGTGGAGGATTCCTCCGCGGAGATACCGGAGAGAGTCATCGTCGCGAGTGCCGACGCTGCATCGTCGATCGGGACACCCAGCGCCGCAGCGGTACCGACGAAGTCACCGATCGTGCCGGCGAGTTCCTCGAACGTGATGACACCGAGGTTCACGGTCTGGAACAGAGTGTCCGACACTTCACCCGCATGGGCCGCTGAGAGCCCGTATGCGTTGAGCACACCCGAGATCGCACGACCCGACGTCGCCGTGTCCGTCAGTCCCGCAGACGCCGCTACAGCCGACGCCCGCAACACCGAGAGAGCATCCGCACCCTCGAACCCGGACGAGACGACGTCATACAGACCCGCGGAGAGTGCAGACGCCGACTGGGGGAGTTCGCGGGACAGACCGAGGACCGCGTCCCCCATCTTCGCGAACCCTGCGTCGGACTGGCCGAGCAACGAGTTCACGTTCCGCATGTTCCGGTCGAAATCGAGGACCGCGGACGACAGAACCGAGAACACGCGAGTCACCGACGCGATCACCGCAGACGCGGCGAGGAAACCAGTGAACGCACCCGCGGCGTCCTTCGCTAAGTTCCCGACGCCGGTCAGACCCCTACTCAGCAGCGAAGTGGAATCGGCTGCCTTCGTGAGTGACTTCGTGGCCTGGTCCCCAACCGTGGACGAGGTGTTCGACGCAGACTTCGTGGCCTGCTCGAGCTTGTTCGTTGCAGTGACGGACGACTGGATCGCCTTGACATACTTCGCTTCGTTTCCGACGATGACTACAGAGAGAACCTTGTCAGCCACCTGCGGTCCCCTCTACGTCCTTGAATCGGAATCCGAGCCCGCGGGTGTCTGCATCTTCGGGGATTGCATCACGGGCGTTTTCGAGCTCACGGCACCCCGGACACACATGCGGGACGGCTTCCCACTTCGGGTGATCCAAGAAACGGCCGTCCCCGTCGAGCCAGTCGCTGTCACGGGTGCCGCAGTGCGGGCATTCATCCGCAACGACCCTCAGGTAGGCGAGGGCCTTGTCCTGGTCGTCGGGATCCCAGTCGAGGAATAGTGAGTGGGGGATCCCGTGGGGGACGCAGTACGCGAGTTCGGCTCTCAGTCGGACGTCGAGCCGGATCCTTTTCCCAGATCAACGACCCGGGACTGCGAGTTCGCACCGTTCGCGGTGATGAACAGCAGCATCGACTCGGCCGTTGACCACTCCGGCGAGTTCCACAGTTCGTTCGCCTCGTCCGGTGTCATCGGAGGGTCGACCACGCACGCCGCGATCAGCGCCGGCGCGAACCCTTCGACGTCAAAGTCGGGGGGGTTGCCTGACTCCTCACCTTCCGCTACCTGATCCTTCGTCGGTGGGTGCTCATCGACGAGATCCTGGTACTGCCGGCGAGAGATCGACTGGAACACGAACCGTTGCGATGCCTCGCGCAGAGCGACGTCGGCTTCGCCGAGGGCCTTCTTCGCGACGGTGAGTTCCTTACGTGAACCAGTGTCCGACTCCGCGCCGCGGACACGCTCCAAGGCTTCTTGGTGCGCGTCCGCGACTTCGGAGTCGAGACACAAGTCGACGTGTCTCCGGGTCGCTTTCTTCCGGGACCGGAGATGATCGAACGTGGTAGGCCGCTCGTCGGTCATGTCAGGTGACTACCGACACGCGGTAGTACGGAGCCGACGTGATCGCCATCGAGCACGTCCATGTAGCACCGACGTTGCCGGAATCGAAGTTGTCCGACGTCGACGCGACCTGCACCGGGAAGACGTTGACCTTCTGCCCGACCTTCATGCTGCCGTTCGTGTTCTCCCCACCGTGTGGGGCCATGAGCACGTACCCCGAGGTGCCCTTCGCGAGGGTCGTCTTCAGCGGGTTGTCCGCGTCGACGTCGTACTCGTAGATCGTGAGGGCAGAGTCGGTGAGTTCGTCGGTGCCGGGGATCTTCGAAACGACAGACGAACCGAAGTCCGGGGTCTCGACGAAGGTACCGGTTGACGAGAACCCGCTGATCTCCGAGACATGCAGACCCAGCGACACGCCGCCGCCGATGTCGGTGGTGATGGACGGGGCCGTGGGGGAAGCCAACGTGGAGATGAACCAGAGGTCGGTGTTCCCGCGGCGGACGAAACGATTCGCCATTTGCCGTGCTCCTTCGATTGATGGTCGTGTCACCGACCAGACGCGGACGCGTCAGGTCGCCGCGGGTAGCGGAGGGGGTGGTAGGGACACGGAGCCCGGAGGCTCGACGTGCTTAGGAGTGCTGTTGCTTACGGATCGGGTGGAGGGTCCACACTGCGACGATCTGGCCGGTCTCCTCGGACCAGCCGACCGTCCAACCGTTGTCGTTGACGTACCGGGGGATCAACGCGTCGACGACCTCGGCGACTTCGTCGAGGTCTTCCTGGGATCCTTCGAGCCCGAGCTTCGCCGACGCGTACAAGCGCAGCTCGAAGACGTGGACCATGTCAGTCGTCGCGGTGTTCCACAGGGACAGGTACCGCCGTCCGAGTGCCGTACCGGGTTTCGGTTCCACCCGGTAGAACTCGATTCCTTCACCGCCGTACGAGAGACCTTCGAACAGTGCGGCGAGCTCGTCGCGGGTGTCGCCAACTTGACTCACCCGGCGAACTTCGCGACCGACACCGCGAGGGCATCATCGAATGCCTTCACGATCCCCGGCCCGGACTTGTCGACACCACGCTCGAACGGCCTGTAACCCTTCGTGCCCGGATGCTTCACCGGGCCGTAACGGACGTTGCCGTCAGGGAACTTCAGAAGTCGATGCGGGTTCCCGCCACGCAGCGGGATGACATGCGGACGCGCGCCGGCTTCCACGAGCCGGAACGGACCGCCGGCCTTCACGACCGCCGTGTCGCCCTTCACTCGCATTGATACGGTCAGCCGAGCGCCGCCCATGTTCCGCAGCTTCCGGGACCGGAACGGCGTGCCCTTCAGTTCGTCGAGGATTTCGTTCTTGACGTGACGTGCAGCGCCTCGCGTTCCCGCTGTCTTCATCTTGCGGGCATCGCGTTGCAGCTTCTTGAAGTCATCGGAGACCTGCGCGGCGGTGCTCATACCACCCACGCCTGCGGACCACGAAACTCGGACCCGAGGATCTCCCGTGCGGCTTTCGGGATCGCGAACGATGGGACACCCGTGGCGAGCATCCCGTAACGCGGCTGGGAGTCCTGATCCATGTTCCCGAACACCGACGACCCCGCACCCCGCTCAGCGGTCCAGAGATGAGTGAACGTGATCTGCGCGGCGTGGATGAACCGTTCAGTCACTTCGGCGGTTGTAGCGAACCGTCCCGCCGTGTAGGTAACGGAGATGTTCCGACGGCCACGCGTGAAGCCCGCGTCGGACCAAAGGATGCCCTCGTCGGGATCGAGGACGTAGGCGGTACTCACCGTGCCGCCAATGGTCACCGATGCGACAGAGACGATGGGTCGGTGCTTCAACCGCACCCACGCCCGCCCACCAGACGTGATCTCGGCGGTGATCGTCCGGTGAACGACCGGCCCGCAAATGTCCGGGTCGTCGAAGCGTTGCGAGATCGCCGTGACGAACCCCTGGATGTCGGGATCCTGTGTGACAGGAACGGTGACGTTCAAGCCCTTCTTGGCTTGCCCGAGGGTGAAGACGTCAAGGAGAGCCATGAGCTACGCCTTCCATGATCCGTTATCCCCGAAGAACCGGTACGCAGTCGTGATCCTGTGGGTGTCGACGAACCGTGCGCCGTCCTCGAGCCAGGTGTTATACGTCCGCCAGTCGTTCCAGCGATACCGGTTGTCTGCCTCGTGGAACCGGAACCGCCGGCGGGCGACGACCATCGACGGGGAACCGATCCAGTTCGTCCACGTCAGGTCACCGAAGTCGGTGTGCCACGGTTCGATCGTGGAAACCGGCCGGCCCACGAGCTCGTAACGAGACACGACGACGTCGGACTGGTCGAAGAACTCGGAGCACACCGCGAGGTGATCGGGTGCCCACAGGTCGTCGTCGTGAAGGAACGCGACCCACTCGGCGTCCGTCGAGTCGATGAGCCGGTTCATGTTCGGAACTTCGCCGCGCCGCTGGTAGTCGACACCTACTGCGACGTCGTCGGGTTGGAGAGTCTGCGCGTAGACCGAGTCGAGTGCCTCAGCGAGGAGGTTGTGACGCTCAGGCAGGGACACGACGCAGACGGCGATACTCATGCCGGCGCGGGGTCGTGGACGGTGGCGAGACAGCAGAACCGGTCGTACTCGGCTCGGAGTTCGTCGGGGGTCATCGCACCCCATTCCCGCCAATGAGTCCCGTACCAGTGAGGGAGGTCGGTGGCCTCGTACGCTTCCGCGCCGTTCCGGGCCTTGCGGGTGAACTGATCGAAAGACCTGACGCCCATGTGGCGGAACTCGACGACGCGGTTCGCTCCGATGTGCCGGCCGGGTCGGGTGACGTCGTGGTTACCCATCCCGACGACAGCGTCGGGGTGGTAGCGGAACCAGACCTTCGGGTGTTTCTGTGTTCCCGGTTCACGCCATTGCATCCGGGTGAACGGGTTCGGGTCGTCGGCGTCGGTCGGGTTGGGGTAGTGGTTCCATCCCCACACTCGGAGGACGTCCGCCTCGAGGTCGGGGAGGACTTCACCGAGAGTTCCTTCGGTGGGGTACCACCACTCGTCGGCATCGAAGGGGAGTATCCAGTCGCCGTCCACTGCCCCGCAGGAGTGAAGTAGCGCCGTCATCTTGCGTGCCTGGTAGTAGCCGGGGTCGTTGTCCTGACGGACCTCTACCGGGCTGGTGAGAGACCACCGGTGGAGGATCTCGGGGGTGGAGTCCGTGGAGAGGTTGTCGGCGATCACCAGGCGGTCGACGCCTTGGCCGATCATGTGAGCGAGGAGATGGTCGAGGACATCTTCTTCGTCTCGCACCATCGCGAGCCCGATGATCGTCACCCGATTCGCCGTGCCGGTGTGTGACCCGCAGTGATGCCGGAGGGAACGTCGTCGAGAGCACAGGAATGCGCGCCGATCGTCACGTCTGATCCGACGGTCACGACATTCGCGACTGATGCTCCGACGCCGAGCGTCGAACGGGCTCCGATGGTCACGTCTCCGCACACACTCGCTTTCGGCCCGAGGGTCACGAAATCCCCGAGAGTCGACCCCTGGGAGACAGACGCCCCGACGTTTAGGTGGACATGGTCGCCGAGCGTCACGCCCGTCGAGAGGACGCTGTACGGGCCGAGGACGGATCCTCGGCCGATTGTGCAGTCCGGGCCAACGAACGCCGTCGGGTGGATCAGCGTGGCCGAGGTGCGGTCGTAGCCGTGTTCCTGGGCGAGATGCTGCCGGACGCCGCCGTGGTTCACTCCGACAACGAACTGCGTGTGTTCGGTGTAGCCCTTGAGGTCAGAGCAGCGAGGGTGACCGAGCCGGATGTCGTCGTCGAGGAAGCCGAGGAGCCGGTACCCGGGGAGCTGCGCGGCGATGGCGGCGACGTCACGGCCGTGCCCACCAGCACCGAGTACCAGGAGGGGGATGGTCACAACTTCCACCCATTGGATCGGGTGTCGCCGTGATGCCGCACCGCAGGGTCGTCGTGACGTCGGCCCCACAATCCGAACGTCGCGTCGGGATGTTCGGCGTGGAGTCGGTCGGTGAACTCGCGTTCGCCACCGTTGTCGGGCCAGCCGACGTCCCGGACCCACCGGGGGATCAGACACGGGTTCAAGGAGAACAAGTAGGTCTGCTGAAGATGCGCGTACGGATGATCGTGCGCCGTCCACAGTTCGGGGGTGTTCTCCACCATCCCCCCGGCCGCAAGCTCGTCCGGGTTGCATGGTTGCCGTTTGAGGACAAGCTGAGCGAGATCGCAGACCGTGGCGGTCTCTTCAAGTCGTTTCAGTGACACCGGCCGAGTGAACGTGAAGTCTTCCTCGAGGTGGAAGACCCAGTCGCACTCTCGGGCCGCGAACCAGCCGGACTGCACCGCCGCGGCGAGTCCACGCCTCTCCGGGTGAGCGACGACCACGTCGAAGTCGTCGTAGCGGTGTTCGTGATGACCTTCTCCTGAGTCGTCTACGAGGACGGTCAGGTCGAACGGTTCGAGGATCTGCTCGTCCTGCGAGCTCAGACACCCTGCGAGGTGGGATCGGCGGTCCGAGACAACGACCAGTCCGATCACCGGGCCGCCCACTTCTTCTCGAACCGTGCCCGGTCCCGGACTTTCATCGGTTCGGTCTCAGACGCGAACGCCTTGTCTGTCTGCGAACCGCCGTCGAGGTGGTGGCATTGAGCGTCGCGAGCTATGCCGTACGCGAAGTCTCGGGTCTCAAGCTCCATAAGGAAGTCGTTGTCGCCGAACCACAGTTCGTAGTCCTCGTCGAACCAGGGGAGTTGCTTCCCGAACATCTCGCCACGGACGATGAACGCGAACCCGGCGAACCCCCCGGTTCCGTCGTAGCGGTTCGCACAGATCCCGTGGACGCCCTGGATCTTCTCGACCATCTGCCGGTCGTCGTAGTTCGCAGACACCGCCGGGAACGCCGGGTGCAGTCTCGCTGCGACTCCCATCTCTTCGACGAAGTCGTCGTCGAGCTCGAGATCGTTGTTCAAGATCAGGACGTTGCAGCGGGGTTCCAGAGCGACCGCTTCACGGATGCCCTCGTTCCACATCTGGTGGATGTTCTTCCCCGGCGTGGGGATCCGTTCGACGACGTCGGGGAGGGGCCGGCCGTAGACATCGTCTCCCGTGCCGTTGTCGAACAGGAAGACCTTCTCGAAGCCGCCCTGCTTGTCCAACTGGGTGAGGATCGACTCGGTGATGTCCTGCTTCCCACGGACAGGGATCACCACGAACGTCGGAGCCGGCGGTTCGGCTTTCGGGGTGTAGAGCTTGAACATCGCCTCGTCGACCACGAACGGTTTCTGATGACCGATCTTGATTCGGGTGTCCACCCAGATCGGGAACCCGCACGTCGCTGCACGCATGCAGAACGTCAGATCCTCCGACATGGAGTCACCCCAGTCGCGGCCCGTGATCGACTCCGCGAACCACGGCCACGGGGGAGGGAACCGCAGCGTTCCTTCAGGAGCACCGGTCACGGCGGCGAGTTCTTCGTTCACGACCGCGTCTCGCATCGCCTCCAACACGGAACGATGGATGAGGAGACACGCCGCCCCGGTACCGGCGACCTGGACGAGTTGTTCGGGTGGGTAGCCGTTCCACCGGCCCAACTTGCCGGTGTTCGTCGGCATGTAGAGCGTCGGGACGATCGGCTGCGATGCTTCGGACTTCATCACCGCGAAACACAGTCCGCCGACGATGGGTCGTTCCACCGGATCCGCCGACGCGAGGAGCGCGTCGAGGACGTTCGGGGGGAACTCCATGTCCGCGTCGATGAACCACAACCACTCTTGAGTCGGTTCGATCGCCAGGAACTCTTTCGCGATCAGGTTCCGTGCCGCGACGATGTTCGCACCCGACGACATCGGGAGATGTGACCCATGTCGGGTGACGTGACCGTGACCCCCGACGTGCTTACCGTCCGGGTCGATCCCACCCATCGCGTCGTAGACCATCAACGCGACGAGCGACTTGTGGAACGGTGCCGCCACTTCCCCCGGATGAGGGTACGCGACACACACCGAATCGACTCGTTGCCGGTCTGCTTGGCGTCTCTGAGCCCGGTTCACTCGTCGATCCGAAGCATGCCGTTGGCGTGCTCGCCAGTGTGGCCGAGTTCAAGGCTGCAGCGGTAGTGGGCGACCTTTGCGTGGCATCGCTTCTCGTCGGGGGGTACGGATGTCAGTTCTCGGACCTCGCCCGGGTTGGACGTGGCTTGTTCCACTGCGCGTGAGTTGTCCATGATGTTCTCCCCAGGTAGGTGAGGTGCAGAAGGGGGACCGGCCCCTACCGGCCAGTCCCCCAACTGCGACTGTGGATCGGGCTACGCCCGGAGCATTCGGAACGCCCCGGTGTCGAGCACGTCGGAGCCGGTCCGCCAGAACGCGGCCCAACCAACCTCGCCCGTCGGCCGGCGGTTCGCGCCGATGACGAGCGGGTTGTAGACGGTCTCGAGGCCCATCGCGTCGACGATCAGGAACCGGGAGAAGTTCCCGAGCACCAGGATGTCGTCGTTGCTTGCCGTCGCCGAGGAGAGACTCGAAGTCATCGAGCTCGACTTGTAGACGGGAGCACCGACAAGCTGCGACGGGATACCCGGACCGAGGTCCGCCCAGAACGCACCTTGACCAACCGCGCCGACGCCGAACTGGCGGGCGAGGTTGAAGATGCCCCAGTGGCCCAACCACGACACCATGTCCTGGTGGCGGGCCGGAAGCGCGTTCACGAGAGCGAACACGTCCGCGACCCCGAACTGACCGTTGGACACGGCCGACACTCGGCTGGCCGTGGTAGCGGCGAGACGGGTGACGAGACCCCACGGCTGCGTCGAACCTGTACCCGTCGCGAACGCGGCGGCTTCCAGGTTGTCCTTCGCGTCCGCGATGAGCATCGCGATCTGGTTCGCGATGTCCGAGTTCTGCGTGACCTCGAACGAGGCTTGCAGATACGCGTCAGCGCGCACCGGGGTGATGGTCGGCTGAGCGAACGTCGGAGAAGCGTCGGTGACCTCAGCGGCCTCCGCGGTCCACTCCGCCGTCACACCCGCCGACGTGACACCGTGCCACACGTTGCTCGCGATCGTGTCGACTCGCGAGATCGCCCGGAACGGGTTGGTGCTGCCCGAGTTCGTCAGGATGACGGTCGGGTCGAGGTGGAACGGGATGAGGTAACCACCGTTCGCAGCGGTGGTGCTCATCGCCGCACGGTTGTGCTCACCATCCGACGAACGGAAGGTTCCGGTCGTCATGTAGTTCGTCCACGAGTCGACGTACTCCGGTGACCCGTAGGTCAGGTAGTGCGCCGCAACGTCACCCTTCGTGTCGTTGTCGAGGTGCTTCGCAGCCGAGGTGCGCTGCGCGTCGGTGACGTACTCCGGGGCCTGCTCGATCGCGTCGTGGGCACGGGCACGGAGCTCGCGGACACGACCCGGTGCGCTCATGTCGCCACGGACCTCGGACAGGTCGAACGGGTCGGACTTCTTGCGGGAACCACGCGACGCAGGATCCGCACCCTCTTCACGCACGGACTCACGCTCCGAGAGCTTGCGGATCTCCGAGACCTTCGCTTCGCGTGCCTCGAGTGCATCGACACGGGCGCGCTGCTCGTCGATCTCGGTCGAGACGAGCGAGTCGAGGCGGGCTTCCTGTTCGGGGGTGACGGACTCCAGGCTGGAGAGTTCCGTCACCTCTTCCATGAGAACCGCGAGCGTTGCCCGCGCCTCACTGAGGGAGTTGATCATCAGATGATTCCTTTGAGCTTGGCGAGCGTCCGAAGACGTTCGACGCGGTCTGAGTTGTCAGGAGTGGCGTTCGCCGGCTCCTTCTCTGGTGCGGGCGGCTCGAGGTCGGGGGTGTCCGTTCGGACGGCCCCCTCGTCGAGTGCCAAGTCCTCGGCGTCGCGTGCTGCCATGTAGGCGAGGTCGCGACGCACTTCGGGGTCGTGGAGAAGCCGGAACGCTTCACGGGAACGCACACCGACAGACGTGGTGTCGTAGGCAGGCATCACTACGGGACCAGCCTCAGGGACACGCACCTCGACGAGTTCACGGGTCGTGCGCTTCGCGTTCCAGTTGTCGTTGATCGCTTCGAACCGGAACGACATCCCATGGACCGCTTTCGACGCGATGGCTTCGCGGACAGGCTCGATGAGCCAGTTCTGATGTAGCCGCGCACGGATGAACACGCCGTGCTGATCTTCGACGGCGCGAGTGATCAGACCGAGGGGCATGTCCCCGATGAGGGGATGTTGGCCGTGGTCGAACATCAGGACCGGGGTACGTTCCGCGAGTGTCTTCTTGAACGCACCACGCGCCACGGTCTCGGTGAACGAACCACCACGTTCGTGGATGACCGTCGGGGAGTCGAACACCGCGACGTACCCTTCGAGCGTCAGTCCGTCGCCTTCGCCGCGGGTCTCTGCGAACTCGAACGGATAGTCGCGGATGAAGTCGGTCATACGGGAACTCCTTGCGCGGGGGGTGTCATGTCCGTGCCGGGCGGGGTGAGTTGCACTGAATACAGACCGGTGTGGACCAGACGGGAGAAGTCGGCGTTCAGGACGGCGTCGACCGCGGATTCAGGTGTGAACCCGGCGTCGGTCAACTGCCGGATCGTCGACGCCTGCTGCCCCTGGATCTCCGCGGCGTCTTTCTGATCTTCTTGCAGGAACGGGATGTCGCGGTCGTCGTACCAAAGCCGTGAACCGGGAGGGGTGGGCAGGATCGACTCGAGCGCGCCGGCGGCGGAACGCCACTGTGGGCGAGCCCAACCGTCAGCGAACCGTCGGCGGGCTTGCGCGTAGTTCGAATACGTCGCGGCCTGAAGCCCTTCAGAGAGCCCGACGATCACCGGGGGGACGCCACCCGCCGCGGCGATACGTGTCTCGCCACGCCCCGTCACGTTGTTGAAGTCCATCTGCTTGAAGTCCGCGCCGACGACGGTCACATCGGCACCACCACCGACGTACAGGTTGCTGTACGCGTTGAACGCACCGACGTGATCGGACTCCATGACCCGTTTCCACGCTTCGGCCTTCTGCTCGTTCACGTCCGGGGCGAACTTGATGACCATGTTCGGAGTTGCAGCGTTCCGCCAGAACGCCGCCTTGTGGGCCGTCGCCGCGTTGTCTGCGGCGACCTCACGGATCAGGGGAGAGATCCACGCCATCCCGCGGTGCATCGCATCCGGGTCGGGGATCGGCGCGAAATGAGCGACCTCGTCGGGGAGGAGAATCGCCGAGTTGAGCGACGGCGTACCGCCAGGGTGGTACGCGTAACCGAGGAGCTCGGCGGTGAGTTCGTTCTTGTCGTCTTCTGCATCCCCGCCACGGGTGCCGCGCAACACGTCAACCCACAACGGATTCAGGGACTTGATCTGCCGGTCACGGATGACGCCGTAAAAGTTGCCTTCGGTGCTGACGCGTTGTTCCATCCGCGCGAGGAGGTCACCCGTCGTGCCGTTCAACCACGGACGCTCGAGAACATCGAGGGTCTCGTTACCGAACAGGTCACCGGGACGGCCGGCACGCAACTGCTGCCACTGGAACCGGGCCTCGGAGAACAGGGAGAGCCGGGTCTGCACCACCGAGAACAGCACCGGGTTCTGCTTGTAGAGACCTGCGTTGCCGTTCGGGATCGGCTTCTCTGTCCCACCCTGCCCGTAGCTGGTGATCGGATACGCGTTCCCGTTCACCATGTACGTTTCGAACGCCTGCCCGAGGTAGTCGGCGACAGAAATGGACCGTTCCTCGCGTGAGAGACGCTGAAGGAGGTTCACTCAGAACCTCCCGGGGTCCAGTCCCACACGAGCACCATCACGAGCGCCGCGAGCAACACCCCGGCGACGACCAGCGCCGCAGGGATGGAGTAGAGCGCGACACCGGTAGCGACCAACGCGGCGGCGACCCACAGAAGAATCGCTGCCATGTCACCCCCGTAGAAGGAACGGTTCGCTCGGCGGTGCCTGTTCAGGCATCGTTCGTGCTGCTTGCACCGCGAGGATCGCCCCGACCGCGCAGTCGATCTTCCTGGCGTCGGCTTTCACGATCACGAACGGCGACCGACCATCCGTCTCGTCATCCGCGAGCCTCACCGATTTCTTCGCGCATGCCGCGAGGTGATGCGTCAACGTCTCATCCCCGTCGTGGGAGAGCACCTGCTGACGGATCTCTGTCGCGAAGCGGTCACACGGTGGTGCGAACCTTCGGGCCGAGTTCGTTTCGAGCGAGATCACCCGTTCCCGATCCTCGGCGGTCGCGCCCGGGATCCGGTAGAGGTCTGACCACTGCTCGATCTCAGTCCACCACTTCGGCGGATCCGCGAACATCCGGCCGACGTCGTAGAGCTCGAACGTCTCCGCGAGCTTGTCGTGTACCTCATGGCGCGGAACGGACCAGTCGTCCTCACGGACGAGATGCGCCGGCCGTTCCCACACTGCGACCCTGAAGACGTACCCCTCGACGGTGCAGCCATACAGCGCGGTGGTGTCGTCGGAGATCGAACCGTCGAACCCCAGCCCGATCCTCGTCCCCGGCTCAAGCGTCCGGGGTGCGGCGAGTTGCTCCCACAGTGAGATATCGAACGGGCACGACCCACCCGACCGCAACTGGTTGAGGTAGAACCGCCGGGCGTCGGACTCATCCGTCCCCGGATCGGCGATCTCATCCGCGAGCCGGTCAGTTTGGATCCACCGGACCGAGTCGCCGTACACCTCGTTCAGCGCGACGAGCACCGCCGGACGGTCAGAGAGATCATCGACACCCGTCGAGGGTTCCGATGCCTCGTACAACAGTCCCGGCGCGCCGTTCCGAGCCGCTTTCAACGACTTCTCCGCGACCGAATCCTCACCGACGAGGTGAGCGTTCGTGGACTCGAATGTCCGACCGCCCATCTTCGAAGCGTTGCGCCGGATCGTCGCCGCGAGCTTCTGCCCGCCGTTACGTCTCGTCCACAGGTGCGTCTCGTCGAGCACCGCGAACGTCAACCGCTGACCCAGACGGGAACCAGCCGACGCCGTCACCGGCTCGAGCCGGCCAGTCTCACCCTTCAAAAACATGCGAGTAAGCCCGATGTCCAACAGGTCATCGACCAGAGCCGACTCGGATGCCATCGCGTACGCCGCCGCGAACGTGTTGTCGGTCTGATCCTCCGACACCGCCGCGACCTGCACCCACGGAGCAACCGGACGGACCCCTACCGGTTCACCATCCGAATCCCACCCGTCGAAACGGGTCGGGCCGGCCAGTTCGGCGAGCGCGATCGCCGCCAGGAACGGGGACTTCCCCCAACCCTGCGGGGCACGCTTGCATCCACGCCGGTAGATGAACTTCCCCCGGTCGTCCAACTGGTACCACTGGCACAACAGCCGGAACTGTTCCTCTGTGAGCTCGAGCTTCTCCCCCGCGAACGGACCGTCAGGGACCGACAGGTACTCGCGGGCCCACTCCTCGACGTTCGGGCCGAGCGACGGGTAGTCACCAACGAACTCTGCGCCCCGCCAGGGCATCTACGCGAGCTTGAGCTTGCGCCGGCCCGACTTCTCGACTCGCGCCGGCGCATCGTCGGTCGCGACCTTCCACCGAAGATCCCGCTTGCCCTTCTGCGTCAACCCGAGTCCATCGGACCGGAGCCGGATCTCACCTGCGTACGAGAGCTTCCCGTCTGAGAACTCAGAGTGCAGCCGAGCCAGATCGTGGACAGCGTCGACATCGGACTGCGTCCACTGACTCGACGCCGGATCAGCCCACCACGCCGCCCACGCACGCACGGTTTCCGGGTTGTCCCTGGGACACGGTGGGACATCCGTTGTGCCGATCCGGGGGATGTCGACCCACTCACCACGCTTCGGTTCGTGCCGATTCCGTCGCTGGTCAGGTTCCTTCGGAGCGAAGCCAGTCGCCATCGGGCCCTCCCTCCGGGTCAGAACCCTACGAGTCACAC